>Ga0335070_10005027_pt1 | contig 15509 bp, 13 predicted proteins | sample Lox_Sample_13_FD_206722 | JGI IMG/M metagenome (GOLD analysis project Ga0335070, IMG submission 206722) | Soil microbial communities from Loxahatchee National Wildlife Refuge, Florida, United States - Lox_Sample_1.3 | ecosystem: Environmental > Terrestrial > Soil > Wetlands | place: USA... | reverse complement strand
TGACGTCCGCCCCGGTGCCGACCGACCACATGATCGGCAGCAGGCCCATGAACATGGCCGTGACCGTCATCATCTTCGGCCGGATGCGTTTCACGGCGCCGTGCACGATCGCCTCCTCGAGGTCGTGGAAGGTCCTCATGCGGCCCGCCTTCGCCGCCTCGTGCCACGACAGGTCGAGGAAGAGGAGCATGAAGACGCCCGTCTCCGCGTCGAGGCCGAGGAGCGCGATCATCCCGACCCAAGCGGCGATCGAGACGTTGTAGTGGAGGAAATGGAAGAGCCAGATCGCGCCGATCGCCGAGAACGGCACCGCGAGCATCACCACGGTCGCCTTGAACGCCGACCTGGTGTTCGCGTACAGCAGCACGAAGATCAGCACCAGCGTGACCGGCACCACGACCCTGAGGCGTTCCCGGACGCGGATCATGTTCTCGTACTGGCCGGACCACTGCAGGACGTACCCGGGCTGGAGGGCGACCTTGTCGCGCACGAGCTTCTTGGCCTCCTCGACGTAGGAGCCGACGTCGCGCCCGGCGATGTCCACGTACACGTATCCCGCGAGGAAGCCGTTCTCGTCCCGGATCATCGCCGGTCCCTGGAGCAGCTCGATCCGGGCGAGCTGCTGGAGCGGCACCTGGGCGCCGCTGGGCGTGGAGACCAGGACGCGCTGCAGCCGGTCGAGGGTGTCGCGCAGCTCGCGCGGGTAGCGCACGTTGACCGGGAACCGCTCGCGCCCCTCGATCGTCGTGGTGACGTTCTCGCCTCCGATCGCCGACATGATCACGTCCTGCATCTGCTCGATGGTGAGGCCGTAGCGGGCGAGCTCCTCGCGGCGGGGGTCGAAGTCCACGAAGTAGCCGCCGGTGACGCGCTCCGCGTACACGCTCCGGGTCCCCGGCACGCTCCGGAGCAGCGCCTCGAGCTCCTGGCCGATGCGCTGGATCTCGGTGAGGTTGGCGCCGAACACCTTGACCCCGATCGGGGTGCGCACGCCGGTCGTGAGCATGTCGATGCGGGCCTTGATCGGCATCGTCCACGCGTTCGAGACACCCGGTATCTGGAGCGCGCGGTGCATCCTGTCCACCAGCTCGTCCCACGAGATGTGGTCCGGCCAGACGCGGCGGAGGAACGACTTCACCCAGGCCGGGGCCCACGACGAGTACCAGCGGCGCCTGGCCTCCCACTCGCTGTCCGGCTTGAGTATGACGGTGGTCTCCATCATCGAGAACGGCGCAGGGTCGGTGGAGGTCTCGGCCCTGCCCGCCTTCCCGAACACCCGCACCACCTCCGGGAACGACTTGAGAACGCGATCCTGCGTCTCGAGCAGGTCCCTGGCCTGCTGCACCGAGACCCCCGGCTGGATGGTGCTCGGCATGTAGAGGATCGTCCCCTCGTTGAGCGGCGGCATGAACTCGGAGCCGAGCCTGAAGTAGAACGGTACGCTGACGGCCACCAGGCCGACCGCCGCCGAGATCACCGCCTTCGGATGGCGGAGCACCAGGCGGCACGCCGGCTCGTAGACCCTGAACAGCGTGCGGCTGATCGGGTGCTTCTCCTCCGAGTAGTAGGTCCCGACCAGCGACTTCGTGGCCAGCCACGCGAGCCAGCGCGGCCTGAACGAGAACGGGTCCATCCTCGTGAACAGCATCCGCATCGCCGGGTCGAGGGTGATCGCGAGCAGGGACGCCAGCGCCATCGCCAGGTTCTTCGAGTAGGCGAGCGGCTTGAAGAGCCGGCCCTCCTGGTCCACGAGCGCGAACACAGGCAGGAACGCCACGGCGATCACGAGCAGCGAGAAGAACACAGAGGGCCCGACCTCCTTGAGCGCCTCGAGCCGGACCGCGTGGAAGTCGCCTTTGCGTCCCTCCGCCTGCCAGTGGTAGAGCTTGTTGTACGCGTTCTCCACCTCGACGATCGCGCCGTCGACGAGCACGCCGATCGAGATCGCGATCCCCGCGATGGACATGATGTTGATCGTGACTCCCATGTAGTAGAGGGGGATGAAGGCGAGCAGCACCGAGACCGGTATGGTGAAGATCGGGACCATCGCGGACGGGATGTGCCAGAGGAAGAGGAGGATCACGATCGACACGATGATCATCTCGATCGTGAGCTCGTGCTTGAGCGTGTGGATCGCGCGCTCGATGAGGTCGGAGCGGTCGTACGTCGTCACGACCTCCACGCCCTTGGGCAGCGACGGCTCGATCTCGCGCAGCTTGCCCTTGACCAAGTTGATGACGTTGAGCGCGTTCTCCCCGTACCGCATCACGACGATGCCGCCGACGTGGTCGCCGAGCCCGTCGAGGTCCGCGATCCCGCGGCGCATCTCCGGTCCGAGCTCGACGCGGGCGACGTCGCGCAGGAGGACCGGCACGCCGCCGGGACCGACCTTGACGACGATCTTCTCGAAGTCCGAGAGCTGGTGGGCGTAACCCCGCCCGCGCACCATGTACTCGGTGCCGGAGAACTCGAGCAGGCGGCCGCCGACCTCGTTGTTGGACTGCCGGACGGCGTCGATCACCTGGCTCAGTGGAAGGTGGTACGCGGCGAGGCGGTTTGGGTCCACCGTGATTTGGTACTGCTTGACGAAGCCGCCGATCGAGGCGACCTCCGCGACGCCGGGAACGGACTGGAGCGCGTACCGCAGCGTCCAGTCCTGGTACGTCCGGAGCTCATCGAGCGAGTGCGTGCCCGAACGATCCACGAGGGCGTACTGGAACACCCAGCCCACGCCGGTCGCGTCGGGCCCGAGCTCGGTGTTGACGCCCTGAGGCAGGCGCTGCTGGATCTTCGAGAGGTACTCCAGCACCCGCGAGCGCGCCCAGTAGATGTCGGTGCCGTCCTGGAAGATCACGTAGACGTACGAGAAGCCGAAGTCGGAGAAGCCGCGGATCGCCTTGACGCGCGGGGCGCCGAGCAGCGCCGAGACGATCGGGTAGGTGACCTGGTCCTCGATGATGTCCGGGGATCGGTCCCAGTGCGAGTAGATGATCACCTGGGTGTCCGAGAGGTCCGGCAGGGCGTCCAGGCGAATCTGCCTGAGCGTGTACCACGCCAGCACGCCGATCGCGCCGACGCCGAGCAGCACCAGCGTCCGGTTGCGCGCGGAGAACTCGATGATCCTCTTGATCATGGCCGGCCTCTCAACCACCCGGAGAAAAGGGGAGAGCGGAGCCCCCGCTCCCTCCCACCCAGGGGAGACGGACGACGAAGCGCGGGAGTCATGGCTTCATCTCCCCGCCGGTCTCTGCCTGCTTCCCTTCCTTCACGCCCGCGAGCGCCGCCCGGAGCTGCGACTCGGAGTCGAGGAGGAAGTTGGCCTTGACGACGACCTGTTCGCCCGCGGCCACACCGGCGAGGACGAGCGCTTTGCCGTCGCTGCGGATCCCGAGGCGGACCCGGCGCGGCTCGAACCGGCCGCCGCCGAGGCTCACGAAGACGATCTGCCGCTCGCCGGTGTCGATCACGGCCGAGTCCGGGATGACCACTCCCTTCGCGCCGCCGGTGCTCAGCTCGACGTTCGCGAACATGCCCGGTTTGAGCGTCAGCCTCGGGTTCGCGAAGTCGAAGCGCACCTTGACCGTCCGCGTGTCGGGGTTGAGAGTGGGGTAGATGTACGCGACCCGCCCCGTCAGGTGAACGGCCGGGTCGTACGCGAGCGTGAGCGACGCCTCCTGGCCGAGGCGCAGGACGCTGGCCTCGTACTCGTAGAAGTCCGCGTCGATCCAGACGTGCGACAGGTCGGTGATCGTGAACAGGTCCATCATCGAGGGGTCGACCTGCTGCCCGTGGAAGATCCCCTTGGAGGTCACGTACCCGGAGGAGTGGGCGAGGAGCGTCACCTCGCGCTGCGGCGTGCCGCCGCGCTCGAGTTCGGCGATGAACTCCTCGGGCACGTCGAACAGGCGCAGACGGCGGCGCGCGGCGTCCAGCAGCTCGGCGCCGCCCTTCCGGACCTCCGGGAGGTCCGACGCGGCGAAGCGCGCGGCGGTTTCCCGCGCGCGGAGGAACTCCTCCTGGCTGGCGAGCAGCTCGGGCGAGTAGATCGACACGACCGGGTCGCCCTGCCTCACGAACTGACCCGTGAAGTTGACGTAGAGCTTCTCGACCCACCCTGTGACGCGGGTGTGGAAGTGCTGGATGCGGGTCTCGTCCGCCGTCACGGTTCCGACCGTTCGGATCGTGCGCGCGAGGGCGCCCGCCACGGCCGGTTCCGTCTGCACGCCCGCGAGCCGGATCCCTTCCTCGGTGAGTTGGATCGGGGCGAGCCCTGGCGCGGAGGTGCTCGGTCGCTGCGCCGCCTCATCGGCGTACACCGGGACGTAGTCCATCCCCATCTCGTCCTTCATCGGCACGGGCGAGGTCACGGTCGGGTTCATCGGGTTACGGTAGTAGAGCAGGCGATGCTCGACCGGCGGGGTCTGGGGCTCGGAGCTCGGGGTGCGGACGACGGCGGCCGCGGCCGGCTGCGCCGACGACCTGGCGGGGCCGGCTGCCACCCCCGGGGTCCTGACGGCGGTCTCGACCACGGCCATGCCGCACACGGGGCACCGCTCGTCCGGGTCGTCGGTCAGGAACTCGGGGTGCATCGGACAGGTGTAGGTCTTGTGCTGCCTCGGGTAGTCGCCCTTGAACCCTGCCGGGACGAGCCTCATCCCGCACTCCGAGCACCGACCCGGTCTGTCGGACGTGACCTCCGGGTGCATCGGGCACACGTAGAGCGGCACCGTCGTCGGGGCCGCCTTCTGCTCCACCGGCACGAGCCGCATCCCGCAGATCGGGCAGTCGCCGGGCTTGTCGGTGATGAAGGTGGGGTGCATCGGACACTGGTAGCGCGCTCCGGCCCGGGGGGCGGCCCCGCATGCGGCCAGCAGCAACGTGCCGATGAGCGCGACCGTGAGCGCCGGGAACGTCCAACGGAGTCTTCGGGAGGTGCTCATGTCAGTTCTCCTTCGGCGCCTGATCCCCGGCGGGGGAGGCGGTGAGAGCCTCGGCCTCGGCCCAGGTTGCGAAGCGGTCCGCCTCGCGCCGTGCGAGCTCGACGCGGGCGTCGAGCCAGCGGTTGAAATCGTCCACAACGGTCAGGAAGTCGCCCCGGCCGACGAGGTACGAGGCGCGCGCCGCGTCGACCGCCGCGTCGCTTTGCGGCACGATCGCCTGGCGGTACCGCTCGAGCTGCCGGTTCGCCCGCTCCCACGCGGCGGCGAGCGCCGCCGCGGAGCTGCGGGCGGAAGCCTCCGCGTCGCGCAGGTCTGCCCGGGCCATTGCCAGCTCGTCCTCGGCGGCGTGGAGGAGGGGCGCCTGCTTCTCCTTCCGCCAGACGGGGAGCGCGACGCCGACGGTGAGCGTCACCGCCGGGTCGAGGCCGCCCCGGAGCCCGATCCCCGCGCCGGCGCTGAAGTCCGGCTTGGGGTCGAGGCGGGCGACGGCAAGTCGGCGCTCGGCGGCGCTCACCGCGGCGTGGCGGATCGCGACGTCGGGCGACCGCTGAACCGCCCGGTCCTCCCACGATCCCGGTTCCGCCGTCGGAGCCGGCAGGGCGAGCACCTCGCCGAGCGGCGCGGCGCCGGGGCGGTCGAGCAGCCGGTTCACGGCCGCGACCAGTTGGGAGCGCTCGGCCGCCACGTCGTCGAGACGCTCCGCCAGCCGCGAGACCTCGAGCTGCACCTTGAGGACAGCCTCCTGGTCGGCCTCGCCGACGGAGTACCGGCTCGCCGCCGTCGCGGCCAGCATGTCGAGCAGCTCCCGGGCGGCGCTCAGGAAGTCCCGTTCGCGGTCGAGGGCGTAGATCCGGGCGTACGCGGTGCGCACCTGGGCCGCCACCTCGCGGCGGAGCCGCTCCAGCTCGGCGGCTCGGATCTGGGCGTCCGCGTTCGCCGCGTCTCGTCGCGCACCCCTCTTGCCCGGGAAGGGGAGGTCCTGCCGCACGGAGGGTCCGATCATCGACATCTCCTCGACGCCGACGGTCCACCGCGGAAACGCGACGTCCTGCAGCGAGAGCTCGACCATCGGGTCGGGCAGGGCGCCCGCGGGCGCGACCAGCTCGCGGGCGGCGTCCAGACGGGCTTTCAGCGCCGCCACGGACGGGGAGCGATCCAGAGCCGCCGCGACCAGCTCCTCGACGGGCGGAGCGGCGGCATCGTGCCGGGCCGGCGGCGCCGGCACGGCGCCCGCCGCTTGCCCGAGCGCCAGGGTCAGGGCGACCGAACAGATCGTCGGTATGTACGGTACGTTCACGGCATCCTCCCGGGTCAGCTGCTCACGGCATCGCCGCACCCCGGCACGGGGCGCGGACACACGTCTCCCCGGGAGAGCGCTAGCAGCGGAAGGAGCAGGTGCTCAGGTAGGCCGGCGCGGAGCCGAAACCTGCGGTCCGCGGGAGCCAGCAGGAACCGGCGGCCGCAGCGACCGGCGCACCGGCGCCGGTCGTCGCCACCGCCAGGTCGGCGGGTTGCTCGTGTCCGGATCTCGCGGCGGGCGCCGCGGGCTCGGGGACGGGCGCCGGGCGGTCGCCGCCCTTGCAGCAGCAGTCCTTCGTCGTGCTACAGCAACCGCAGGACTTGGAGGCGGTCATCGGACCCGGCACCGGGCACGGCACCGGCGTCGCGACGCACCCCACGACCGCGAGGACGAGCGCGAACCGCACCCGGGGAACCTAGTGCCAGGAAAGCGGGTTGTCAAGTCGTTCGACGCGTTTACGCGGTGCGGCGGCGACTCGGTCCGGAAACGCGCGCATACGCGCCGCGCCGGCGGCCCGCCGCGGTGTGTTCACCACGAGGACACAACGCGCGGCGGGAGGTGCTAGACTTCTCTCAATTCGGGGGTGCGATGCCGCGCCACGCTGCCACGGTCTGCTTCTCCTCTCCGTTGGGACTGCTCGAGGTCGAATCGGCTCAGGCCGGCGTGACACGGGTCCGGCTGGGCGCCTTGGGCAAACCGCGCGAGGTCGGGGACGGCGGGGCGCTCGAGCTGGCCCGGAAGGCGAAGGCCGAGATCCTGGGATACCTCGCCGGCAAGCTGCGGCAGTTCTCGGTGCCGGTTGTCCTCGACGGCACGCCGTTCCAGCGCGAGGTGTGGGCGAAGCTCAAGTCGGTTCCGTACGGGCGCACCAAGACATATGGGGAGATCGCGTCGGAGCTCGGCAACCCGAGGGCCGCGCGCGCCGTGGGCGTGGCGTGCCGCGACAACCCGGTCCCGATCCTCGTTCCCTGCCACCGCATCGTGACCGGGAGCGGCTCGCAGGGAGGGTTCGCGGGCGGCGCCAAGATGAAGGCCGCCCTCCTGAGCCTCGAGCAGGGAGACGGGTCCTGACAGGGCGCGCGAGGTGACGCGCATGGACGTGCGGGCGTACCTGATCTTCAGCGGTTCCGGGCCGATCCTCATCCTGACAACGTACCCGAGCGTCAGCGACGAGAGGTTCGTGGAGAAGCTCCACCACAAGGGGATCGTCAAGTTCATCGCCTACGAGGTCCCGATCGAGCGCACGCGCACGCTCTACGGCGTGCCGTTCGAGGCGATCGCGGGCGACCTCGCCGGCCAGGAGGACCTCCGCGTCCTCGACTTCAACGGCCACCACATCTTCTCGAACTTCAAGCTGTCGGAGCTTGGAGAGGCCGTTCGCCACGGGGACTGAGGGCCAGCCGCTCGCCCTCGCGCACCAGATCGAGGCCGACCTCGGAGCACAGGAAGGGGATTGGCGCGAGCGGCAGGCCCATCACCGACTCGACGTTGCCGTCCACGCGCTCCACCAGGACGGCGCCCCTGCCCTGGACGGCGTACGCCCCCGCCTTGTCGTCCCCCTCGCCGGTCGCGACGTACCACGCGATCAAGTCCGGCCGAAGGGGGACCATCGTGACGGTCGAGACCTCGATGTGGGAGGCCTCGCCTCCGCGGAAGCAGAGCACGAGTGCGGTCAGGACCGAGTGCGTCTTCCCGGCGAGCTCGGTGAGCATGCGCGCGGCGTCGGCGCGGTCGCGAGGCTTGCCGTACACCGCGTCTCCCAGCGTCACGACCGTGTCCGCAGAGAGCACCGGACGGTCGGGGAAGTCGGCGGCGACCGTCCTCGCCTTCAGCCTCGCGATCCTGAGGACGTGGAGGGCAGGAGACTCGGCAGGGAGCGGCGTCTCGTCCACGCCCGGCGCGACGACGTCCACGGCCAGACCCAGGCGGCCGACGAGCTCGAGCCTTCGGGGCGAGCCCGATCCGAGCACGAGCCGGAGCGCGCGCGGACTCATCGGGTCGGGGAGAGCCGGACCGTGATCACGGAGCGGGTGCACTCCACGACCTCGACCTCGGCGCCGGCGGGGATGGATCGGGGATCGGCGCTCTGCGCCGCGAGGAGCACCGAGACGCCGCCGCGCTCGAGCCGCACCTGCCCGTACCCGCCCGGCTGGATCTCCTTGACGACCGTCGCGCGCTGGCTGACCACCTCGGGCCGGCACGGCCGCCGCAGCATGAGCGACGCGACCAGGATGCCGAGCACGCCGGCGACGGACGCCGACACGAGCGCCGCCCGGCGGTCGATCCCGCGCTGAGCCGAGAGGACGAAGCCGACCAGACCGAAGAGGACCAGGCCGGCGGACAGCCGGCGCGCCACGACGCCCAGGAACGGGAAGTGGAGGTCGGCGTGAGGGACGACGAGCCTGTGCTGCGCGATCGATCGGAGATCGCGGATCAGCCCGGTGACGGCGGCGAGCACCAGGCCGACGATGAACCACATGAAGTAGCCGAACGCCCACGTCACGCCTCATTCTATTCCAAGGCGCCTGCGAGCGGGCGGCTCGCAACCACCGGCGCCCACCGCTGGACGTCGGATCAGGCCTCGGAGCAAATCGGGACCGGGCGGCCGGCGTCGTCGACGTTGACGTACGTGATCTCGGCCTCGGTCACGCGGCGCGGCCGGAGGTCGGGGTCGGGGTCCGCCGCCTCCACCACCACCCTCACCGTGATCGAGGTGCGGCCGATGCGGACCAGCTCGCCGTAGAACGACGCCACGTCCCCGACGTGGACCGGAGCGAGGAACACCACCTTCTCCATCGCGACCGTGACGACCTTCCGCGCGCCGTGCAGGCGCGCCTCGATCGCGCCGGCCTGGTCGATGTAGGAGAGGATCACCCCTCCGAAGATCGTCCCGTGCGGGTTGGTGTCGCGAGGGAGGAGGCTGACGCGGATCGCGGGGTGGCGGCGCTCGGACTCGGGCATGGCGCGATTCTAGCGAAGGCGGGCAGGGTGCCGCCGCGGCCTGTGCTAGTGTTCGGGCGCGGCCCGGGTGACGGACACCACTGGATGCGGGGGCAGCCCGCCACGTATGCTTGTCGGGACCGGACCGCGGTGACGGACGGCGGTCGGCGCGAGCAGAGCTGGGTGCGTGCGGTGCGGGAGAGCGCTCGATGAGGAACGCGATTGCGGTGGCGGCAGGGGTCATGCTCGTGGCGTGCTCGGCGGCCGCCCAGGGGCGCGATCCCGTTCTCGACGTGTTCAAGGCCCAGCGCGATATCGAGAAGCGGCTCCTGAGCGCCGACCTGGCCTCGATGGAGCGCGTCCAGGAGCAGCTCCGGGGCGCGTGCGACCGTCTCGTCCGGCTGGGCGACGACCTGCTGCGCGCCCAGAAGGACGGCGAGGACCTCGGAAGCTTCACGGCCCGCTCGGCCGACCTGCGGCGCGCCGAGTCCGAGGTCGGCGAGCTGGTGTCCGCGGCGCAGCAGCTCCGGACGACGATCGGGGCGCGCCGCGGCTACCTCGACCAGGTGCAGGCCGAGATCCGGCGGATGGAGGAGGCGTCGCAGGCCACGCCGGACGACGTGTCGGGGCGCTGGACGGTCGCGATCGAGCCCGGCGGCTTCACCGGCACGTTCGACCTGCGGCTCGACGGCTCGGTGGTCACGGGCGTGTACCAGATCTCGGGCGGATGGAAGGGATCGCTGCGCGGGACGTTCATCGGCGGCGACATCAGGCTGGAACGGATCGACTCGCAGCTTGGCTTCGTGGCGACCTACACGGGCCACCTGATCTCCCGGGAGACCGAGAGGCGGCTCGAGGGGACGTGGGAGGCCACGAACCTCGCGGCCGGAATGCCGACGTCCGGAAACTGGTTGGCGCGGCGCGAGGTGCGTCCGTGAGGAAGGGCTGGGGGGCGGAATGATGTGGAAGAACCCGATCGTGACGGCGGTGTTGGGCATCCTCGTCGGTTTCTTCGGAGGGTATCTGATCGGCCAGGGGCAGGGGGGCGGCGTCGCCCAGATGCCCGCGAACCCGCACGCCGGCATCCCGGGCGCACCTCCGCTGACCGGGCAGCCCGCCAAGCCGCCCGAGGGCGGGAGGACGGCGGCGACCGCGAACCCGAGGCTGGTGGAGCAGGCCCGCGAGCTCGAGGGGCTGCTGGCGAAGGACCCCACCAACTACGACCACCTCGTTCAGATGGGGAACACCCAGTACGACCTCAACGACTTCGTGAAGGCCGCCGACTACTACGAGCGGGCGCGGGCGATCAAGGACGAATCCCCGGACGTCATGACCGACCTCGGCGTCTGTTACAAGGAAACCGGGCGGCCCCAGAAGGCGCTCGAGATGTTCGACAAGGCCGCCGACTCGCACCCCGACCACTGGCAGTCGCGGTACAACGCCGCGGTCGTGAGGTTGTTCGACCTCAACGACCCCGCCGGCGCCAAGGTCGAGGTGGACAAGCTCAAGCAGCTGCAAGGGAAGGTCGCGAACCTCCCCGATCTCTCCGGGCTCGAGAGCGAGATCTCCCGTCGCACGAAGTAGGAGCGGACCCGACGCCGGGACCGCCGTGCCCGCCGCGGGTCGGCGCGTGCGTAGCCTTCCCGCCGACGGTCGGCTCGCTATTTCGGTGACGGCCTCCTAGACTCTCCCCGGAGCGAGCCGGAGAGCACGAGTTGGGGACGTGGACCGAGGCGCAGCGGCGGGTCGAGATGGTGGCGGTCGGGTCGGCGCTCGCCCGGCAGGGCCTCGTCCGGGGCAGGGAGGGGAACCTGTCGTGCAGGCTCGAGGGGAACGCGATCCTGGTCACGCCGGCGGGGGCGGACAAGGGGCGCATGTCGGCTGCGGAGCTGCGGACGTGCGGCGTGGGTGAGCCGCCGCCTCCCGGCGTCTCGAGCGAGGCCCGCATGCACCTGGCGATCTACCGTGCCTGCCCGGACGTGAACGCGGTCGTCCACGCTCACCCGCCCGCAGTCCTCTCGCTCTCGGCGCTCGGGCGGGTGCCTTCGCCGTCGCTGCTCCGGGAAGGGGAGGCGCTGGTCCCCCGCATCCGCGTCGTCCCGGGGCTCAGGCCCGGGAGCGCCGAGCTCGCCGAGGCGTGTGGCCAGGAGCTGCGGCTCGCCGCCGCCGTGATCATGGAGGAGCACGGGGTGGTGTGCGGCGGCGACGACCTCTGGCAGGCGCTCGGCCGGGTCGAGGTCCTCGAGCTGCTCGCGAGGATCGAGCTCGCGCGCTCCGGCTCGATCGTGCCGATATGAACGCCCGCCTTCCGTTCGGAGACGACGGTGGCTTCGCGCCGGGCACTCCGCTGGCCGAGCGGATGCGGCCGCGGTCGCTCGAGGAGGTGGTCGGGCAGACGGCGCTCGTCGGCACGGAGGGCGTGCTTCGACGCCTCGTGGCGAGGGGCGAGCTGCCGTCGCTCGTCTTCTGGGGTCCGCCCGGCAGCGGGAAGACGACGCTCGCGCGCGTGCTCGCCCACGACTGCGACGCCGAGTTCGTCACGTTCTCCGCCGTGCTGTCCGGCGTCAAGGAGGCGCGCGCGGTGATGGACGCGGCGCGCCGGCTGCGTGCGGCGACCGGACGGCGGACCGTCCTCTTCGTGGACGAGGTACACAGGTTCAACAAGGCGCAGCAGGACGCGTTCCTGCCGTTCGTGGAGAGCGGCGACATCGTGCTCATCGGCGCCACCACGGAGAACCCGTCGTTCGAGCTGAACGCGGCGCTGCTCTCGCGGGTGAAGGTCTACGTCCTGGAGCCGCTGGCGGACCCGGAGATCCTCGCGCTGCTGGAGCGCGCGCTGTCGTCCGAGGACCGCGGGCTCGCGGGGTGGGGCCTGCGGGTCGGGGAGGGGGCGCTCGCGGAGATCGTCCGCCTGGCGGGCGGCGACGCGCGAGTCGCGTACAACCTCCTCGAGGTCGCCGCCGAGGCTGTCGCGCGGGGCGGCACGGTGGATTCCGACTCCGTGCGCCGCGTTGCACAGCGGCGCCTCGCGAAGTACGACAAGGAAGGCGAGGAGCACTACAACCTGATCTCGGCGCTCCACAAGTCGATCCGCAACTCGGACGTCGACGCATCAATCTACTGGCTCGTGCGGATGCTCGAAGGGGGCGCCGACCCGCGGTTCATCGCGCGCCGCCTCCTGCGCGTCGCCTCCGAGGACGTCGGGATGGCGGACCCGCGCGCCCTCGAGCAGGCGGCTGCCGTGGCCCACGCGGTCGAGCACGTCGGGATGCCCGAGTGCGCACTGGCGCTCGCGCAGGCCGCCGTGTATCTCGCGCTCGCCCCGAAGTCCAACGCTCTCTACTCGGCGTACGGGCGGGCCCGGGCCGCCGTCACCGACCGGCCCGCGTACCCGGTGCCGCTCCACCTCCGCAACGCCCCGACGCGTCTGATGGAGGAGCTCGGGTACGGAGAGGGGTACGTCTACGCCCACGACACGGAGGAGAAGGTCGCCGACATGGAGTGCCTCCCTCCGGAGCTCGTTGGGGAGACGTTCTTCGCACCGACCGAGGAAGGGTGGGAGAAGCGCATCCGCGAGCGGATGGCCGAGCTCGCGGGACGGAAGCGGCGATCGCGCCCGAAGCCCTGAACGTGATACGTTCGCCGCGTGACGGGTCGCGTGTTCTGGGCGCTGCCGCCGGCGATCGCGGAGGCCGATTCGGAGCTGGTCGCGCGTTTCGACGCCGCTCTCGAGGAGGGTGAGCGCCGGGCGGCGGGCCACGTCGCGTGCCGGGTCGGCTGCACCGAGTGCTGCATGGGGGCGTTCGACATCACGGCGCTCGACGCCGCGCGGCTCCTGCACGGCCTCGCGGAGCTGGCGCGGACGGAGCCCGCTGCGGCGCGCGGCGTCCGGGCCCGGGCGGCCGAGCTTTGGGGGCGGATGGGCGCCGAGTTTCCGGGAGACGTGGCAACCGGGGTGCTCTCGGAGGACGACGGCGCCCGGACGCGGTTCTTCGCCCGCTTCGCCGATCGTCCGTGCCCGGCGCTCGACCCGCACGACGGCTCCTGCGCCGTCTACCGCTGGCGCCCGCTCTCGTGCCGCACGTTCGGGCTCCCGGTCCGGTTCGGCCCCCAGCTGTTGGCGCCGTGCACCCTCAACTTCACCAGTGCCGGCGCCGACGAGGTGGCCGCGGCCACGGTCGAGCCCGACCCCGACGACCGGGAGGGCCGGCTCCTCGAGCTCTCGGCCGCGAACGGCGTCGCCGGGGACACGACGGTGGCCGCGGCGATCGCGACCGCACCGACGGAGTAGGCCGGACCGTGCGCACGCCTCCCGCCGGTGAGCCGTCAGGAGCGCCCAGCACTCGGCGCGGACGCCGGACCGCCCCGGCTCACCGGGGTCCCTCCGCGGCTCGCGCGGGCAGCGGCGACGCGTGGCGGCTGGTGGCGACGTGCACACGCGGGCTCGAGGACGTCCTCCGCGGAGAGCTGGTCGGCCTCGGCCACCCCGAGGCGGCTGCGGGGCGGGGGATGGTGCGGTTCGAAGGCGGGATCGAGGCGGTGTACGCGGCCAACGTCGGGTTGCGGACCGCGATCCGGGTGCTGCGAGAGGTGGCCGAGGGGCCGGCACCGTCGCGGGATCGGCTGTACGAGCTCGCGTCGGGCGTGCCGTGGGAGGACCTGCTCTCGCGCGGCATGACGTTCGCGGTGGAGTCGGCTGGGCGCGGAGCCGCGTTCCCGAACACCTCGTTCGCGTCGCTCGTCGTGAAGGACGCCGTCGCCGACCGGCTGAGGTCGCGATGGGGCTCGCGTCCCGACGTGAACCGCGAGGACCCCGACCTGGTCGTCCACGTCCACCTCACGCCGGACCGCGCCGGGATCGCGGTCGACAGCAGCGGGGAGCCGCTCTCGCACCGAGGCTACCGGCCGATGGGAGGGCCCGCGCCTCTCTCCGAAGCGCTCGCCGCGGGGATCCTCCTTCTCGCGGGGTACGACGGGTCCCGCCCGCTCGTGGACCCGATGGCGGGGACCGGCACGATCCCGATCGAGGCCGCGCTCATCGCGACCGCTACGGCGCCCGGGCTCCGCCGCCGGTTCGCGTGCGAGCGCTGGCCCAGCCACGAGGCGGCTCGCCTCGACGAGGTGCGGCGGGCGTCGGCAACGTCAGTGAGGCTCGCACCGGTGCCGATCGTCGCGAGTGACCGCGACCCCCGAGCGGTCTCGGCGACGGCGCGCAACGCGCAGGCCGCCGGCGTGGCGGCCTCCGTGGCGGCCGTCGCCAGGGACGTTCGGGATCTCGTCCTGCCCGGCCCCGAGGCGCTGGTCGTGTGCAACCCGCCGTACGGCGAGCGGCTCGGGGATCGCACCGAGCTGCCCGCGCTCTACCGAGCGCTCGGCGACGTCCTCAAGAGGCGTGCGGCCGGTGCGACCGCGTGGGTCCTCGTCGGGAACCCGGACCTCGTCAAGGCCGTGGGGCTGCGGCCGTCACGTCGCGTCGTCCTGTTCAACGGTCCGATCGAGTGCCGCCTCCTGAGGTACGACCTCTACGAGGGGACGAGGAGGGCCGCGCGCGACGCCGACGACTCGGGAGCGTGAGGAATTTGCGGGGCGCGGGTGGTAGACTTTCGCCCCCGTGATGCCCGCGATTGCCGCCCTCATCCCCGCGTACAACTGTGCCGACCGTGTGCCGGCGGTCGTCCGCGGCATCAGGAGGTTCGTGCCGGACGTGCTGGTCGTGGACGACGGGTCCGACGACGGCACCGGCGAGGCCGCGCTCGCTGCGGGGGCGCGGCTCGTCACGCACCGCTCCAACCGGGGCAAGGGCCCCGCTATCCGCACCGGGCTCGCGGCGCTCCTGGGACAGACGTACACCCACATCCTCATGCTCGACGCCGACGGCCAGCACGATCCCGACGACGCCCCACGGTTCCTGGAGGCGGCTCAGGAAGCCGAGTTCGTGCTCGGGAACCGGCTCTGGAACCCGGGAGCGATCCCCGCCAAGCGTTTCTGGACGAACTTCATCGGCACGCGGGCGCTGCAGCTGATGACGGGGTTCCCGCTCGAGGACTCGCAGTGCGGGTATCGCCTCGTCTCGTCGGCCACGCTCCGGCGGATGGGGCTCGTCGGCAACCGGTACTCCGTCGACACCGAGATCATCGTGCGCGCGGGGAAGCTGCGCGCCCGCTTCGCACACGTGCCGGTGCGCGTGATCTACGAGGGCGCCGTCTCGCACTACCGCCCTCTGAAGGACACGGTTCACATCGTGCTCTCCGCTGCCAGGTTCAAGGTCGACGAGCGCGACCTGCGGACGGACCCGGGGCCGAATGCGTGGCGCAAGCTCGTGAGCGTCC
>Ga0335070_10005026_pt1 | contig 15509 bp, 13 predicted proteins | sample Lox_Sample_13_FD_206722 | JGI IMG/M metagenome (GOLD analysis project Ga0335070, IMG submission 206722) | Soil microbial communities from Loxahatchee National Wildlife Refuge, Florida, United States - Lox_Sample_1.3 | ecosystem: Environmental > Terrestrial > Soil > Wetlands | place: USA... | reverse complement strand
CCTCGAGCTCGTGCGCTACGAGACACACTCCTATCCGGACATCGGGGCGCCGCAGGAAGTCATCAATCGCGAGATTCCCGTCGACTACGACATCTTCATCGGCATCATGTGGAAGCGGGCAGGGACGCCGACCGCGACCGCTCCCAGTGGAACCATCGAGGAGTTCAACCGGGCCTGCGAGCGGCGCAAACAGGGATCACTGCCCCGAGTCATGTTTTACTTCTGCGATCAGCCGATTCCCGTGCCCACCGCGACGGAGCTGCAACAGCTTGCCGAAGTCGTGAAGTTCCGAAGTCAGCTCGCGTCTCAAGGACTCACGGCCAGCTATCCATCCCATGCGGAGTTCGGCGACCATGTTCGGGGCGGCTTGCTCCGCGCCATCCGGGACATTCTCAGTGAGACCGTTCCGTCTCCCATCGCCGCGACATTCGCTCCGGTCGCCCCAGCCGTGGATACCGCGAGCCGCGAGGTCGCCCTTCAGTTGGCCAAGGAGTACGACCAGATACGAAGAACGATGTCTGCCGGAGACGAGCGTACGCGTATCATGGAAGGTGTGTTTTCTCGGATGAAGATTACGGCGCCGAAAGTTCAAGGCGCCCTGTCGGCCTTTCAGCAGAGCAGCTCAGCGGGCGAGCGGCTGATGGCCGTCGCGGTCCTCGACATGTTCCCCGAGGCCGACCATCTCCCATGGCTCGCGGCGCGCATGGATCCAGAGCAGGAGAAACCGTTCGTCGCCTACCACGCGGCGGTGGCGTTGCTGGATGCGGTCACGAATCTCCCGTCCGAGCATTGTGCGAAGTTGGAGGCAGCCCTCGCCGAGGCCAAGAAGCTGGCTCTCCGGCTGAAGGGAGACCCGGCCCGCCTCAATGTTCTTGCACGCGCGCAAGAGGAGCTTGCCCGTAAGTGTCAGAATCGGAAGGGCTAGGTCGCTCGCGGGAGAGGGCTGCCCTCTCGCTCTTGACGGCCGTCGAATCCGGAGGGGCGACATCGTCTCGCGCCACGGCACGACGGGTGAGGTCTATCTCGGGTCCCGCCGCCGGCAGGCCGTCCCTGAGTAACCGCGAGGTGAGGGCGGTGGAGCGGCGCTCTGCCTGGCTCACATCTGGAACGTGATCGTCCGCGCGCCGGCCCGCTCGAGCCGGCGCTCGAGATGGCTGCTGAGCAAGGACAGCGGCCAGCAGAGAACGAAGTAGAGGCCGACCACCGTCCCATAGACCAGGAGCGGACGAAAGGTTGCATTGTTCACGATCGCCGCCGCCCGCGTGAGCTCCGTGAAACCGATGATCGAGGCCAGCGACGTCCCTTTGAGGAGCTGGACCAGGAAGCCCGTGGTCGGTGGCAGCGCGATGCGCGCCGCCTGGGGCAGGATGACGAATCGCAGCTGGGATCGATAGCCGAGGGCCAGTGCCCGGACCGCCTCCCACTGCTCACGCGGGACGGCCTGAATGCAGCCGCGCCAGATCTCGCCGAGGAAGGCGCTTGCGTACAGCGTGAGCCCCAGCGCCGCCGCTGTCCATGCGTCGCTGGTGAGCCGGAGAAGGCTGGAAGGTGTTCAGCCACTGCAGCAGATCTTCCTGCCCGCGGCGGATGCCAATGCCGAAGTGGAGCGGCCGCAGCACGATCTTGACCTCGTAGTTCTTGCCGCCTGGGTGCGCGGCGACGTCGTCGAGCTCGACCTGCCGATGCAGGCACGATGCGTGGAGGGCCATCCGTGGATCGAGTCCACACGCGGCTGCGTGGCGATCGAGCGGGGCCCGCTCGTTTACTGCCTCGAGCAGGCCGACCATCCCGGGTTGCAAATCGCCGACCTCGAGATCGACGCCACCGCGCCGCTCGAGTCGACGTGGGCGCCGGATACCCTGGACGGTGTGGCTGTCATCCATGCCCGCGGCTGGGAGGTCGACACGAGCGCGTGGCGCCACCGACTCTATCGTCCCCTCGGCTCCGCGCCGCGCGCGCCCCGCCGGCCGGCGGCGCTGAACGCCATTCCATACTTTGCGTGGGCAAACAGGGAACCCGGAGCGATGCGCGTGTGGATCCCGAGCGCGGGAGAGTGATTCACCTACGCGCGTCCCGTGGCTTTCCGGTAGGCGAGGCCCATCAGCCTCCGGTCGCCGTCGCTGAACGTGACTGTCAGGGCGTAGCGCGCGATACGCCAGCCCGCCACCGTGCGCGCCATTTGCCCCGTGTAGTAACCGCCGATCGTGTAGTGGACCTCACCGAGCTGGTGGCGGGCCTGCATGTACCGCGTGTCGACTGCTAGGTCGCCATTGATCTCGGTCGAATGGTTGGCAAAGAAGTGCTGGGTGGCGTCGAAGCCGACGATGCTCTGACGCACCCGCTCGACCCACTCGTCCGCGGGTCCACGGAACACCTGCTTCACGCCCATGCTGGTGAAGTCGGCCTCGATCTCGCCGTCGGCGAACACGGTCCGGAGGCGCGCCCAGTCGCGCAGATCGATGCTGGTCGCGTAGCGGTTCATCAGCTCTTCCAGCTCCACCCGGTCGAGCAGCGATCGAAGCGGATCCGGCGTTGTCACGGCGACTCAGTCCGTCTCGATGGGCAGCGACGGGTCCCTCGCCCACTCGCCCATGGAGGCATCGTAGAGCGTCAGGTCGTCGTAGCCGAGCTGGTGCAGCACGAAAAGATCGACGGTGGCGGAAATGCCACCGCCACAGTAGGCGATGACCTTCTTGTCCTTGCTCACGCCCTGGGCTGTGAACTTGGCCTGAGCGTCCACGAGCGAGGTGAAGCCCTTTGTCGCTGGGTCCACCAACGTGGCCGCGGGAACATTGATGCTGCCCGGCACCCGGCCGGGCCGGCCGTAGCGGCTGGGCTCGAGACCCCGATAAAACTGCGGCCCCAGCGCGTTGACCACCACCGTGCCGGGCTCCCGGGTGGCGGCGAGCACCCTGTGCTTGTCGACGAAACACCCGGGCCGGGGACGGGCAGTGAACGTGGCCGGCGGATAGCCCCGGCCCGGGCCGCTCTCCGTGGGCCGCCCCTCCGCCGTCCACTTGTCGAGGCCGCCATCGAGCACCGCCGCGTCGTCGAAGCCAAGGGACCGCAGCATCCACCAGAAGCGCGTTGCCCACATCATGGTGCCGATGCTGTAGAGCACCACGCGGGTGCCCGGGCCGAGGCCGTGGCGGCCAAAGGCCGCCTCGAGCTGCGCGGTTGCTGGCATCATGAAGCGGAGCCGAGTGCTCTGGTCGGAGAACTCGCCCTGCAAGTCCAGGAAGTCCGCGCCGGGAACATGCCTTTCCTCGAACGTCCTGACGCCGGAGACCGCGACGTAGGGCTCGTCGTCGCCCGGCGGCGGCGGCTCGAGGTAGGTCGTGCAGTCGTAGATCCTCAGGTCCAGCCGGCCAATGATGGCGGCCAGCTGCTCGGTGCTGATCAGGGCCTTGGGCTCTCGCATGTCGTCCTCCTTCGGGTGATGGTAACCTCGACGGCCCGCTCCATCCCCGAAAACGAGCACCGGTTGGCCCCAGCCGCGGTCGACTCCTGGGGAAAACAGGCCACCTGCGCGATCTGAGTGACGGATGAAATGCACATGAGAGCTGTATGGCATGGCTCCTGGCCGTTGCATCAGGTCTCTGACGCGCCGCTTCGACGCGCGGCAGCAGGACAGGTTGTGGCGCAACGATCTGGCGGTAGCCTTCTACTCGAGGAATGAAAGGAGGTGGCAGTCATGTTCAAAGGGTGGAGTGAGTACGCGGCAATTCCATTGCGGCTCATGCTCGCTTTTGTCTTCATCGTGCACGGCAGTCAGACTCTCGTCGGTGCTTTCGGAGGCCGCGGCCTCTCGTGGACCGGCGAGTATCTCGCGTCTCACGGCGTGATTCCGGGGGAGCTCTGGGCGGTCATCTCCGGGCTGCTCGGGCTGTTCGGCGGCATCGCCCTGCTCATCGGCTTCCTGACTCGCTGGGTCGCAGCGGCCATCGCGATCGAGATGATCGTGGCTCTGGTCGCGATCAACCTGCGGGCGGGATTCTCGGCTACGCAGGGCGGAGCAGAGTTTCCGTTGATCCTCCTGGCGGCGCTGGTTTCGCTCGTGCTCTCGGGCGCTCAGCACTATGCGGTCGACGAGCGCTTGCCCGGGTGGTCAGGTGATCTGCCGCCCCACCAGACCAGAGCGCACGCTTGAAGCTCGGTCACGTGTCGGGCAGGAGAGCGGTCTCGGCCTGGGCACGCACTCCTGCCCGACTGCGGCTTCACTACCCACCGAGATCGCCCAGGCTGGCAGTGGTCACCGCTTCGTCGCTTCTCCAGGGTGGCTCGGATGTCCATACCAGCCGTGGAGCCGCATCTCGTAGTCGGTGTCGGGGAGCCTCGCCGGCTCGTATTCCGGAGCGTGACTGATGGCGTCGCGGGGAAGCTCAGCATACATGACACGGGCGCTCCAGCTGACTGCGCTCAACTCGTGCACAGGTACCAGCACATGCCTTCGGGACCGGCCACATGCCGTCTTCACCACGGCGTAGCGAGTCCGCCACGCATGGACATCGACGAGCCAGTCCTCGACATGGCCGGCTTCTCCGTCCGTGGCTTCGATTCCGTAGTGGCTGAGCTCGCGGAGACTCCGCAAGTGCGAATCAAAGTGCCGGGACCGCGACAAATCGCTCCTGGAGAATTCCGGGATGGCGAGGGCGGGGGAGAAGGATTCGAGCCCGCTCAACAGAAGCGGGAGACCCAGGTACTCGTAGGGTTCGACGCTGTGCTGGCGAGCCACCGGTGGATGGGTCTCAATGCCCGGGGCGTCGGCGATTTGCTCCGCGGTGAGGGCCACATGGATAGTCTGGTGACTGCGATCCAGGTTGCCGACGACCGCGGGATGCATCAGTACGAGATGGCCGGTGAGCCAGTGACCAACATCCACGACAATGTCGCGAACAACCCAGCGCCGGTCGTCTACGTGGAGATCATGGATCCGGCCGATTTCTCCATCGACGGCCCGCACCCTGAAACGCCACAAGTCCCCGGTCTGAATGAGCATGATTGGCCTCCTTTAGTCAGGCTACGCGTCCGGTATGAGAGCGTGATGAGAGGAGGATGAGAAAGGAGGAGCCAACCCGTGCCGATCAACGTCAACCCAGCCTTCAACCTGAACGTAACCGATGGATTCATCGTCTGTCTGGTAGGCCAGCTCCTGGTGCTGGTCGCCAGCGTCTGGTGGCTACAGGCGAAGGAGCGAGCGCGCGGTGGGTGGCCCTCTATCACATGTCGCGTGTTCTGTGCGACGGCGCTTGGAGTCTTCGTCATCGGAACGTTGTGGCAGCTCGTCGGCTACCTGCGATTGGAATATACGGTCTGGTGGACCTGGTGACGGACTTCCTGGCAGCGGCCGGGCGTCCTTCAATGCGCGGGACCGCGTCAGTGTGAGCCGCTTGTCAGACGGCATCTATTGTCGCCGCAGCCCTGGCAAGGATATATCCACGTCGGCTCTGGTGCTCGACCTCAGGCGGATACGGGTCACGTTCCGTAGACCGCTCAACGTCGAAGCCGGCGGCCGTCAGATACCCCTCGACCTCGTCGGAACGAAAGAACACGAAGTCGACCGAGACCCGATGGCCCCACCATTCGTCGAGATGAACGACTTCTGCTCCGATATGAAAGGCCAGGAGAAGCCACCCCCGTGATTGCAAGACCCGCCGAAGCTCGCGAAGCGTGGCCACCATGCGGTCACGCGGGATATGGATGAGCGAGTAGAAGGCAACCATTCCCGCCCATGTTCCGCTGGCTACGGGAAGCGCCTCCATGTCCGCCTGCTGGAACTCGATGGTGGGGTGAAGTTTCCGGGCGCACTCAATCATCCGTGACGAGAGGTCGATGCCGACGACGCGTACGCCGCGATCATGCAGGTAGCGCGCGACGTGGCCAGGGCCGCAGCCGATGTCGGCGACCCACCCGAGGTCGCGAACCTGCTCCGCGAACTGGTCGAGAAGCAGTCGGTCAAAAGGCTTGTGCTGAAGCTCCGCGGCGATACGCGCGGTGTAGTCGTCGGCGACGGCGTCATAGCTAGTCCGCTGATCGTGGGTGCTCTGTTCGCTCATTCGCTCGTCGAACCTGCCGATCTCTGATGCCGTCTAACACCCGCGCTTGATCCGCGAAGGCGCGCGCGGCGCGCTCGGCTCCGGGCGCCTTCGACGGCTGCCATGTATGGCCAACCAAGAACTGCGTATGCAACTGCATCGCAAAAGAAGCATGGGAACCGTCCGCAGCATATCACCCGCGTGATCGCGCCGAGAGCTCCAGGCGTTCCCTCTTCGATTCAATCGTGTTCCCTGGATGTGCCGGGCAGCCCGCGATTGGCCGAACGAATGGGTGAAGGACAGCGTGGAGCAGCTGGAGGAGATGCGACTGCGACCAAACATGGGTCTCGCTGACGCTGTTGCGATAGGATATCCGCCGGGAAGTGCTGAGAGGAGGGGGCGTGAGGGGCAGCCTGTGAGGACCGGCAGCGAGTATCGCGAAGCCCTGCACGACGGACGCCGGGTCTGGGTCATAGGGGAGGGGCTTGTCGAGGACGTGACGGCCCATCCCGCCACCCGTCCCATGGTCGACGAGTACGTCGCGTGGTACGACCGTCACCACGACCCCGAGTGGCAGGACGTTCTCTGGGCGCCCCCCGACGAGCGTGGGGATCGCACGCCGTGGGCCTTCGCAGTGCCGAAGACCTCGGCGGCCCTGCGCGCGATGGGCCGGAGCTACGCCGCGACCATCTTCCCGACCGCGGGCAACATGACCCACACGCCCGGCTACGGGAACCTCATCGCGCTCGGCATCCACGATGTAGTCGGGCAGCGCAAGGTCTCGCCGCAGCAGATCGCCAGTGCCGCGGCGTATCGCGACCTGATCGCCCGCACCGGGCGCTTCTTGACATTCTCGGCAGGCGCGGCCACCATCGGCTACCGCCTCCGCGAGGATCCGAATGAACGCACGGCGCTCCGCGTCGTCCGCGAGACCGGCGCGGGCCTTGTCCTGAGCGGCAAGGTGGGTATGCATACGAGCCCCGCCTACGCCGAGGACGTGTACATCGGCGCCCACTCCGGCGTGGACCACGACGGCCACCGGGCCACATTCATCGTGCCGGTGAACGCACCCGGCGTGACCGTGCTCTGCCGAAAAATCTCTGCGCGCCACGCGAACCCCTTCCTCGCGCCGCTGAGCAGCCGCTTCGACGAGCTGGACGGGCAGATGTGGCTCGAGAAGGTGCTGGTTCCGTGGGATCGCGTGTTTCTCACCGAGCCGTCGCCCGATCCCATCGCCGCGTGGTGCTTCTGGCATCAGCTCTATGCCTGGCTGGCGAAGGCCGAGTTCACGCTGGGATTGGCACTCGCGTGTGTGCACGCCATGGGTCTCCGGGAGCACGAGCCGACGATCGAGTACCTCATCGACCTGGTCATCGACGTCCAGACGGTCCGGAGCTGTCAGACGGCCGCCGAGCTCGATCCGGACGTGTCGGAGGCGGGCTACTGCATTCCCGGTCGCACCCACGTGGCCGCGGGCAGCATCGCCATGCAGAAGGCGCGGCAGCGCATGGCAGAGATCCTGAGGATCGTTCCCGGCTCGTCGCTCGTGGTGGCGCCGTCGGACAAGGACCTGACGTCCCCGGAGGTCGGAGCCGGGCTCGATGAGTCGTTTGCCGGGGGCGAGTACACGGCGCTGCAGCGTGCGGCCCTGCTCCAGCTCGCCGCCGACCATGTCGCCTCGGCCCTCGATGGCCGCGAGTCCGCGTTCGAGCTGCACGCCAACGGCGGCCTCATGGCCTGGCGTGCGCGGCTCCGGCGCGCGTTCACCGGGTACAACGATCTGGCCAACGGCGTCGTGCGCGCCCTGAGCATCGACATGCCGACGATCGACCTGGACAGCCTGCGGGCGGCCCCGCTGCCGCAGCGCCGACCGGCGGCGCCGCCGTCGGACCCGAGACGGGGAGCCTGATCACCGATGCGTCAGGCACCGCAACCCAAGTCTCCAGTGACCGCCGCCGGACGGAGCGGGCCGTACGACGTCATCATCATCGGTGCCGGGATCTCCGGGATGTACCAGCTCTACCGTCTGCGCGAGCTCGGCCTGAGCGTGCGGGTGTTCGAGGCCGGTGACGGTGTCGGCGGCACCTGGTACTGGAACCGCTACCCCGGGGCGCGGTTCGATTCGGAGAGCTGGACCTACGGATACTCTTTCTCCGACGAGCTGCTGCAGCAGTGGGAGTGGAGCGAGCACTTCGCGGCGCAGCCGGAGACCCTGCGCTACTGCAACTTCGTCGCCGACAAGCTCGACCTTCGCCGCGACATCGAGTTCAGCCGCCGCGTCAGGGCTGTTGTCTACGACGAGCCGGCGAACCAGTGGGAGGTCGAGAGCGAAGACGGTCGGCAGGCGCGGGCGCGCTTCCTGATCACCGCGATCGGGCCGTTGTCGGCGCCGACCATGCCGACCATCCTGGGCGTCGAGAGCTTCCGCGGCGAGTCATACCATACCGGCACCTGGCCGCATCGGCCGGTGAGCTTCGTCGGCAAGCGCGTGGCGGTGATCGGCACCGGTGCCACCGGCGTGCAGGCAATCACCGAGATCGCCAAGACGGTGGGCCAGCTCACGGTGTTCCAGCGCACGCCGAACTGGTGCGCGCCGCTGCACAACAGCGCCATCGACGCAACCACGCAGGCCCGCATCAAGGCGACCTATCCGGAGATCTTCGAGATCTGTCGCAACACCTTCGGCTGCTTCATCCACCAGGCCGACCCGCGCAACGCGCTGGATGTGAGCCCGGAGGTGCGGGAGGCGTTTTTCGAGAAGCTGTACAGCGAACCCGGCTTTGGCATCTGGATGGGCAATTTCCGAGACGTGCTGATCGACAAGGAAGCCAATGCCACGATCACCGAGTTCATGCGCCGGAAGATCCGCGAACGGGTCAAGGACCCGACGGTCGCGGAGAAGCTCATTCCGGTGAACCACGGTTTCGGCACTCGCCGCGTGCCGCTGGAGAGCGGCTACTACGAGGTCTTCAACCAGGCGAACGTGCGCCTCGTCGATCTGCGCGACACGCCGATCGAGCGCGTCACCACGGCCGGCATCAAAACCAGCGGCGCGGAGTACGACTGCGACATGATCATCTACGCCACCGGCTTCGACGCTATCACCGGGGCGTTCGACCGCATCGACATCCGCGGCCTGGGCGGCCGGCGACTGCGGGAGAAGTGGTCGGAGGGACCGCGCACCTATCTCGGCTTGCAGATCGAAGGCTTTCCGAACCTGTTCACGCTGGTGGGGCCGCACAATGCCGCCACCTTCTGCAATATCCCGCGCTGCATCGAGCAAAATGTCGACTGGGTGACCGCGCTGATTCGCCACATGCGCGAGAAGGGCTACGCCCGCGTCGAAGCCACCGCCGAGGCGGAGCGCGGCTGGACGGAGCACGTGCACGACACCGGGCGGCGCATGTTGTTCACCCAGGTAGATTCCTGGATGATGGGCATCAACTCCAACCTGCCGGGCAAGCAGAAGCGCACCTTCCTCGTCTATGCCGGCGGTGCCCCGAAATACCGCGAGAAATGTGACGAGGTTGCCGCCGGAGGTTACGTCGGGTTCACCTTCCGGTAGGAAACGCGCGCGCCGATGCCTGTCGCTGAAGCGGCGTACGCAGGGGGCGTGACCGGGCGAGCGAAGCCGCGCTCACCACCAGCAGCAGGCACGCGATCAACAGTGGTCGTGAGAAGTCTCCGGGTGGGCCGACCGTATAGGCCACGAGAAGAGGCCCACCGATTTGACCGGTCGCGAAGGCGGTTGTCATCACAGCCATAAGGCTCGTCGCTTGCGGGCCGCCGACAATCTGCGTCTCTTGCAGGCCGGCCATCGTGTTGACCATGAACGTGCCGCCCACGAGAAGCGCCGCAATCATGATGCCGCCGATGCTGGGCCACAGCACGGGCGCCGACACGCCAAGTGCCATGACCAGATGGCTGAGGGCCCACAATCGCCGGTTACCGATGAATGAGGTCGCCCCCGCCGCCACGAGCGTCGAGAGCGCCGCCGCGACCCCGAAGACGGGCCAAGACCACCCAAACACCAGGGGATCCTTCACGAGCTCGCGTGCCATGGCCGGCACAAAAGTCGCGGGGATGATGTAGCCAAAGCCGAAGATCCCGTAACAAAGCACAAGGCGCACCGAGTCGAGGTCCCACCGGTAGCTGGGGCCGGTTTGTCGCCGACTCTGTGTCCGGTCGGCGTCGTGATCGCTTCGGAAGGCTCGCCAGATCGCCATCGATCCGACGAGCGCGATGATCCCCAGGCCTTGCCATGCCATAGGCGAGCCCAGGTTTCGCTGCATGAGGGCGACACAGAAGAGGCCCGCGACGGCAATCCCCGTGCCGACCCCACCGAAGACGATGCCGCGCAGCATGGGCCGGCGGGCCGCACTGAGTGCCCCGAGCGCCCACGCGGACCCGAAGACCAGGACCCACGCGCTTCCGATCCCGGCAAGTGCACGCAGCACGAGGCACGCCGCGAAGCTCTGCCCGAGCCCCATGCCCAGGGTCGCGAGGCCAATGACCACGAGCCCGGCGCGGACGGCGGTGGTGGCATGGACGCGCAGGATCACCGCAGACAGGGAGCCGAGCAGGTAGCCGAGGTAGTTGGCCGATGCCAGCCATCCGCCTTCGCCTACCGAGACCACGGCCTCCTGCTGCATCATGGGCAGGATTGGCGTGAAGGCGAACCGGCCGATGCCCATTGCGATTCCGAGGGCCGTGAATCCCGCAAGGGCGATCACCAGCGGTGAGGAGGCGGGCTTCGTCTCGCTCCGATTCGAATCGTGGGCCATGCTGCGAGTGTAGGCAGCCTTCCAGATGTCGGGAAATGAATAATCGTGATAGCGTTGTTCTCGATATGAGAAACATTGATCTGGCCGCTCTGGAGATCTTCAAGGCGGTCGCTGAGCACGGGGGCATTACGAAGGCGGCAACCCGGCTCCACCGTGTCCCGTCGAACGTGACGACGCGAGTGAAACAGCTCGAGGAGAGGCTTGGCACCAAGCTCTTCCTCCGCAGGAACCGGAGACTCGTGCTCTCGGCGGAGGGCAAGCGCCTGCTTGGTTACGCTGACCGGCTCCTGCACCTATCCTCCGAGGCCGAGGCTGCGCTTCGAGACGGCTCGCCGGCAGGGGTGTTTCAGATCGGGGCCCTTGAAAGTACTGCGGCGACCAGGCTGCCGCCGCTTCTCTCCCGGTACCACCGGAGCTATCCAGAGGTGCGGCTCGAGCTGGTCACGGGCACGACCGGCGCCTTGATCGGCAAGGTGCTGAACCACGAGATCGAGGCGGCATTTGTCGCGGAGCCGTTCAGCGCAGACGATCTCGAGGGTGACCCGGTGTTTCGGGAGGAATTGGTCCTGATTACCCCCAAGAGCTTCCGCACGATCAAGACGCCCAGCGATATCGGCCGCACCACCCTGATCGCTTTTGCCACGGGCTGCTCGTACCGACGGCGGCTGGAGGCGTGGCTCGAGGGCGCGAGGGTGGTGCCGGAGCGGGTCATGGAATTCAGCTCGTACCACGCGATCGTGGCATGTGTGGCTGCGGGCGCGGGGATCGCCATTGTCCCGCGTTCGGTGATTCGTGTCAGCCTGGCGGCATCAGATGTCGCCACAACCTCGTTACCCTCCGCGGTGTCGAAGGCTCGAACATTCTTCGTCTGGCGCCGAGGCCACCAGTCGATTGCGCTCGACGCCATGCGGGCGGAAGTTCGGCGCATCACACGCCACGCGCGAATCTGAGGAGCGCGGGGAGGGGCACTTGACGCGGAGCCTCTTCAGGCCGATCCTCGGGCGCACCGAGCGAAATGCATCGTCACCCGGAGGAGGGCCCTTCATGATCTACGAGATCCGGACCTACACCCTGAAACCCCGCAGCCTGGGCGAAGTCGAGAAGCGGTGGGCGGAGGCCTACGAGTACCGGAAGAAGTACTCCCAGCTCGCCGCGTTCTGGCACACGGAGATCGGTGCGCTCAACGAGATCATCCACGTGTGGCCGTACACCGATCTCGCCGAGCGGGCCCGCATCCGCGCGGAGGCGGCCAAGGAGCCGAACTGGCCACCGAAGACCCGCGAGTTTATCGTCGACCAACAGGTAGAGGTGGTGGCGCCGTTCCCGTTCATCCCCGAGATCACGCCGGGCACGGTGGGCCCGATCTTCGAGATGCGCTGCTACAGCCTCGCGCCGGGCTCGCTGCCGGCAGTCATGAAGCGGTGGGAAGGCAAGATCGCCGAGCGCGCGAAGCTCTCCCCGATCGTGATGGCGGGTGGTGTGGAGTTCGGTCAGGCCAACCGGTTCATCCACATCTGGGCGTACAAGAGCATGGACCAGCGGCTGGCCGTCCGCGAGCAAGCCCGCAAGGCGGGCGTGTGGCCGCCCCCGGGCGGAGGCGACGAGCTGCTCGCGCAGACCAACAAGATCATGCTGCCCTCGTCCTTCTCGCCGCTCCAGTAGGAGACCGCACGGCCTCGGGGGGGCGTTGACCGCCCCCTCGAGGCCCTCGCCACCGCGGCAGTGCCCAACGCAGGGGGAGGATGACATGGCCGAGTCGAAGGCCACCATCGGGAAGACCGTTGCCGACTCGACGCCCTGGTGGCCGGCGGGCACGGTCCCGCCCGCGGGCGCACCCAATATCCTGGTGGTGCTGTTCGACGATGTGGGCTTCTCGGACTTCGGCTGTTACGGCTCGCCGATCGCCACGCCCACTATCGATGCGTTGGCGGCTCGCGGCCTGCGCTTCACCGGCTTTCACACCACGGCCATGTGCTCGACGACCCGCGCCGCTCTGCTGACGGGACGCAATCACCACTCGGTCGGCGTCGGATGCCTGGCCAACTTCGATAGTGGCTATCCCGGCTACCGCGGCAAGATCGCACCCGAGGCGGGCACCCTGGCGGAAATGCTCCGGGCGGTCGGTTATCGCAACTACATGGTCGGCAAGTGGCATGTGACCTCGCTGACCGAGACCGGCCCCTCGGGCCCCTTCGACGGCTGGCCGCTCGGGCGCGGGTTCGACCGCTTCTACGGCTTCATGGACGCCGAGACCGACCAGTACGCGCCCGAGCTGGTGCGCGACAACACGCCGATCGATGCGCCCGGCGGATACGGCACCGGCTACCACCTGACCGAGGACCTGACGGATCAAGCGATCCGTTACGTTGCCGACCATACGGCTGACGCCCCGCAGACGCCCTGGCTCACCTGGCTCGCTTTTGGCGCCTGTCATGCGCCGCACCAGGCGCCGGAGGAGTTGATCCGTCACTACGACACCGTCTTCGCCGAGGGCTGGGACGTCGAGCGCGAACGGCGCCTGGCCCGCCAGAAGGCCATGGGGATCGTGCCGCCGAATACCCGCTTGTCGCCACGCAATGACTTCGTCCGGCCCTGGGCGGATCATTCGGCTGACGAGCGGCGCCTGTTCACGCGCCTGCAAGCTGCCTTTGCCGCGATGCTCGATCACGCCGATCGTCACCTGGCCCGGCTGGTCGGCTTCCTCGAGGAGGCAGGCTTGCGCGAGAACACGCTCATTGTCGTCCTCTCCGACAATGGCGCCAGCCAGGAGGGCGGGCCGCTCGGCATGGTCAACGCCATGGGTCCGTACAACGGCAAACCCGAGCCGATAGAAGAGAAGATCGCCCGCATCGACGATATTGGCGGCCCGGCCACGCATGCGAATTTTCCGTGGGGATGGGCCATGGCGTCGAACACGCCGCTCAAGCGGTACAAGCAGAACACGCATGGCGGGGGCATCCGGGACCCGCTCGTCGTCTCCTGGCCGGCGGGAGTCAAGGCGCGGGGTGGCGAGCTGCGCCATCAGTTTCGGCACGCGTGCGACCTGACCCCGACCGTACTCGCGATTCTGGGAATCACGCCTCCGCAGACCCTCGCCGGCATGACGCAGCAGCCGATCGAGGGCGTCAGCTTTGCAGCGAGCTTCGGCACCGGCGATCCGGCTCGAGGCGCGGCCCAGTATTTCGAGATGTTCGGTCATCGAGGCCTCTGGAAGGACGGCTGGAAGGCCGTGGCCTATCACGCGCCGGGCACGGCCTTCGAGGCCGACACGTGGGAGCTCTACCATCTCGATGAAGACTTCTCGGAAACCGTCGATCTGGCCAAGGAGCATCCGGAGAAGCTCGCAGAACTGATCGCACGGTGGTGGGTGGAGGCGGAGCGCTGCAAGGTGCTGCCGCTGGACGATCGATTCGGCCCGCGCTTTGCCGAGAATGCTGCCCGCTTCCACGGGCCACGAAAGCGTTACGTCTTCCATGCCGGCATGGGTCATCTGCCCACCGACGTCGCGCCCGACGTGCGCGCCCGCTCGTTCGTCATAGAGGCCGACGTCCGGGCCGAGGCGGGGAGTGAAGGCGTGCTGATCGCGCATGGTGACGCTACCTGCGGCTACACACTCTTCGTGCGGGACGGCCGGCTGATCTACGACATGAACGTCGGAGGCCGGCACGCGGTGGCGACCTCGGATCGGGTGATCCCATCCGGGCATCGGCGCCTGAGCGTCGCCGTCCGCAGTGAGCCAAGCCGGCGGACGATCACCCTGTTTATCGACGGCAAGGCGGCCGGCTCGATCGAAACCGCTCTCGGCTTTCGGAGCTTCGTCTCCTGGTCCGGCCTCGACATCGGTCGCGATCGGGGAAGCCCAGTGGCCGACTACGCGGCGCCGTTCGAGTTCACGGGCGTGCTGAAGAAGGTGACCGTGGCCATGGACGCCGATCAGCTACTGGACGGCAATGCCATCGGGGAAGCGGAGATGGCGCGGCAATAGGCTCGCGAGAATGAGATACAGTGAGGGCATGCGGCACGCCGCCGGTCCCCTTGTGGCATCGGGTCGAGACTCCGAGATCTTCGCGTACGGCCGCGATCTTGTCCTCCGCCGCTCGCGTAACCGGCGCTCCATGGAAAAAGAGGCGAAGGTCATGGGCTACGCGGCCCAGGCCGGCTATCCCGTCCCGCGAGTCGAGGAGATCAGCGCCGACGGCTCCGAGCTGGTCATGGAGCGCATCGATGGACCCACCATGCTCGAGGTCCTCTCGCGACAGCCGTGGACGCTCCGGCGGCATGCCGCCGAGCTGGCCGCCCTGCACGATCGCCTGCACGAGATCCCTGGCCCTGATTGGCTCGATCCATTTCTCGCGAGCGGCGACCGGCTCGTTCACCTGGACCTGCACCCGCTCAACGTCATCTTGTCGCCCGAGGGGCCGGTGGTCATCGACTGGAGCAATGCGGCCCGTGGGGCGGGGCCGGCCGATGTCGCCCTCACATGGCTTGTGATGATGGCTGCCGAGATGCCGGGGAAAGGAGTCCAGGCAACCGTCGGCCGCGTCTTCCGGCGTCTGTTCGCCCGTTCATTTCTTGGACATTTCGACCTCGCATCCGTCCGGGCTGTTCTCCCGGCTGTCGGAGCGTGGAAATGCCAAGACCGGAACATGCGCGCCGCGGAGGTAGCCAGTATTCGGGGGCTCGTGGCCCG
>Ga0335070_10005025_pt1 | contig 15510 bp, 16 predicted proteins | sample Lox_Sample_13_FD_206722 | JGI IMG/M metagenome (GOLD analysis project Ga0335070, IMG submission 206722) | Soil microbial communities from Loxahatchee National Wildlife Refuge, Florida, United States - Lox_Sample_1.3 | ecosystem: Environmental > Terrestrial > Soil > Wetlands | place: USA... | reverse complement strand
GTTCGGTGGCGGCCTCGTCCGGCACCAGCAAGTCGCGCACCGCCCTGACGTTGCGCTCGGCAACGTCGCCGACCTGGTACTGGACCGGAAGGAGGAGGTGGTAGGGAGTGGTGAGGAGCGCCAGCAGCACGCTGACTCCCCCGAGAATCAGGAGACGGGGCCACGCGGGCGGGACGATGCTGGTAGCGGAGTCGACACCGTTACGGCGCTCCAGGGAGAGCGCTGCCTTGCGCCCCGCTGCTATCCGTTGCCGTGCCTTCCTCAGGAACTGCATGGTCTGACCTGATAGCCCGCATTATGCACGAACCACCTGCTGCGATCTCGCCACGGCGTCTCGTGCAGAATGTGGGCTAGAGCTGGCGCCGTTGCTTTGCTTCCGCCTTCTCATAGGCCTTGATGATATCCTGCACCAGCCTGTGGCGGATGACATCTCTATCAGTAAAATAGACGAATTTCAATCCCGAGATCCCCGCGAGGATCTCCGTTGACTCCACCAGCCCCGACCGGGTGCCGTTCGGAAGATCGATCTGAGTGATGTCACCGGTGATCACCGCCTTCGAGCTGATCCCGAGTCGGGTGAGGAACATCTTCATTTGCTCTGAGGTGGTGTTCTGCGCCTCGTCAAGAATCACAAAGGAGTCGTTGAGGGTACGGCCCCTCATGAAGGCCAGCGGCGCAACCTCGATGATGCCGCGCTCCAACCACTTGGAGGTCCGGCTGAAATCGACCATATCGTGGAGAGCGTCATAAAGAGGCCTGAGGTAGGGGTTAACCTTTTCTACAAGATCACCCGGGAGGAAGCCGAGTTTCTCTCCCGCCTCCACCGCCGGACGCACGAGAATGAGGCGGCTTACCGCCTCGGCGTTGAGGGCGGCAATGGCCGCCGCCATGGCCAGGTACGTCTTCCCGGTCCCCGCCGGCCCTATGCCGAAGACGATATCGTAGCCGCGGATGGCGTCAACGTATTCCTTCTGCGCCAAGGTCTTGGGTGTGATGACGCGCTTCTTGGCGGTGACGTAGACGGCGTCCAGGAAGATATCGTGAAGCCGGGCCCGGTGGTTGCCGCTCAGGATCTCGATGGCGTGACTGACGTCGCGAGAGTAGAGGGGGTAGCCCTTCTCGACGAGAGTGTAGAGCTCCTCCAGGACCCGTCGGCCCAGGTACACGGCGCTCTCGTCGCCCACCAGCGTGATCGAGTCACCCCGGAGGTTGAGCTTCACCTGGAGAGCTGCTTCGATGATTCGGAGGTTAGCGTTCCCCTGGCCGCAGAGGCTGAGGAGCAGGGAGTGGTCTGAAAAACGCAGGACGGGCCCTTTCGAGCTTCCGGCACTGGCGTTCACGGAGATGGACAAATGCCTATTCCTTTTCCCCGATCACTTGGATGATGAGGCGCCGCATGCGGGGGTGATTGTCGAAATCGAGAAGCACCACCTGTTGCCACGTCCCCAAACAAAGGCGCCCGTCTACCACGGGGATCTGAAGTGACGGTCCCACCAGGGCGGCGCGCACGTGGGCGTAGCCGTTCCCGTCCCCCCAACGCTGATCATGAGCGTATTCTATGTCGCGGGGTGCCAGACGCTCGATGGCCTCGGCGAGATCCTCGAGCACGCCGCTCTCATATTCAATCGTCGTGACGGCCCCGGTGGACCCGGGCACGAAGAGAATCATCGCCCCCTGACGAATGCCACTCTCGGCCAGGTGTTCAGTCGCGAGCCGGGTAATGTCCAGTATATCCGTCGCTCCGGCTGTCCGAAGCTCGGCGGTCTTCGTCACCACCGTCATGCCGCTCCTCCCCGGAGGGCCGGAATCCGCCCTCGGCCCACCTCACCCGTGACAGCGATCCCTGTATCCGGCTGGAACCCCGTTCCCGCCTTCCGGAACGGCCTGATATCTAACACAAAGGGCAGCTTCCTGCAAGTGGGGGCCCGGATCGCGGCAGGCCATCGGCCTTGACGACCCCCGGCGATTCTGATAGGTGGTGCGAAACGATCGACCACTGACGGCGCCGGCCAACACGGGAGGAGCGGAGCCCCATGAACTTCTTGGATTACATCGTGATCGGCATTCTGGCCTACACCCTTGTCCGGGGATTCATGCGGGGCTTGATTCTCGAGGTCGCGGCGGTCCTGGGCATTCTCGCCGGCTTTGTTGTAGCCGGCCATTACCACCCCGTTCTCGCGGACTTCCTTCGGTCCCGCTTTCCATCCCTGCCTTACGCCGTCTTTCTCAGCTATGCCCTCGTCTTCGTTGCCGCCTGGCTGGTGGTAGCCCTTGTCGGGCTCCTCGCCTCGAAACTCGCTCGAGCCTTGCTCCTTGGCTGGGCCGATCGCCTTCTCGGCGCCGCAGTAGGCCTGTTGAAGGGAGCTTTGGCCGCGGCGGTGCTCGTGACTGTGCTCACCCTGTTCTTACCCGGCGGGTCCCAGATTCTTGGACGCTCTCTCCTTGCGCCCTATCTCCAGAAAGCAGGCTCCCACCTGGTGCGACTCGCCCCGGCGGCAGTAGAGGGGCTCTACCAACAGAAGCACGAGGGAGAGGCCGGGCAGCGGCACGAAGCGCGAAGCACCAAGACGACGAAACAATGAGTGGAGCAGTATGGGAGAGACCGCCACCCAACTCGAACGGCTCCTGGAACTGGTGGCGCGGCTGCGTGCGCCCGACGGTTGTCCCTGGGATCGTGAACAGAGTCCAGCCACCGTGAAGCGGTACGTCCTCGAGGAGGCCTATGAGGTGGTCGACGCCGTCGACCTCGACTCACCCGCCCACGTCGCCGAAGAGCTGGGGGATCTCCTCTTTATGCTGATCTTCCTGGCCCACCTCTACGGAGAGCAGGGGGCCTTCCGGTTGGACGAGGTCCTGCAGGGCGTGGCGGAAAAGATGATCCGTCGACATCCTCATGTGTTCGCGAACCGCCGGGTGGACTCATCCACTCAGGTGAAAGAGAATTGGGAGGAGATCAAGCGGCAGGAGCAGTCGAACGCCTCGCTGGGAGCTGCCCTGAACGGCCTACCCCGCTCGCTGCCCGCCCTCATGCGGGCTCACCGCTTTATCTCCCGCCTGGTCCGCACCCTCCATCGCCCCCTCAGTAAAGAGATTCTCCTGGGCGAATTCGACCGGATCGTTGTGACCTTGGCCCGGGACGCCTCCGTGCTATCCCAAAGCTCGGCCTCGGCCCTCTTGGGCAAAGTCCTCTTCCTTCTTGTGGCTCTCGGTTTCCACGCCGACATCAGAACTGAGGAGGCGCTCGGCGAGACGTTGGAGCGCTTCCGCCGCTGGATCGAGATTACGGAGACACGCCTTACGCAGGAGGGACGGAGCTGGCGGGAACTCTCTGAGGCTGAGGAGCGCTCTCTCTGGCAGGAGCTCTGAGGGCTGCGCAAAAAGTCCATCCGCGGCGTTGCGCTTCATCTTTCGTCATTGCGGCGTACGTCTCTGCACGCCTCATTCCTCAAGATTCGCGCGCCTTGCAGCTGGAGCTTGTGCCGTCTGCCTTGGCGACTTCTGACTAAGTCTCTCTCCCGGGAGGATTCTGGCCGAACAGCGGCGGCGAGAAACGAAAAAAGCCCTTGGCCGTGCACCCTCCATCGGGTTCGACCCTTCCCGGAACCGCCGGTGTCGACTCCGCGACCAGAAGAGCCTGCGACACAAACCGCGATAGGTACCGCTGCTTCCTTCCGGACCTGACGGGGTTCGTATCCGTTTGTTGCGCAGTTTCCAATCAGGAGCAACGCCCGACAAGAACCGATGAGGCCGAGACTCTCCAGAGGGGATTCAACCCCGCATGAGCGGATTTCGGGTTACAGGGCACCGCTAACTCCCCGTCTAGCACGACCAAGGGACAAGTCTCGCCGTAAGTTGGGATGATACCATGGGAAGCGTGGTGGAGCAACTTTGCATTGGGATAGGCGACACTGTCAAATGTCAAAATCCAAATACCAAATGAAATCAGAAATCCACATGCCAAAATGCTGCCGGGCAGGCCGCTCTTTGGCTTGCTAGCATCCTTTGTCACTTATCATTTGAACTTTGTTTGGCATTTGAACTTCGTCATTTGACCTTCCAAGCGGGCACCCCCTCGCCTGGCCGTTATTGCTCCAAGCAGAACCATGTTCACTAGCCCTTGGCGAGGTCCGCAAGTAGCACCCGTCTTGGTCTCAGGGGCTCAAGCCGCTCATAGAGGGTGCCGCAGCCTCCAGAGCCGACAAGGTGCTGCCAACCTCCGACGTAGACCAATCGTCCCGCCTGCATCTCTCCGAAACGCGCTCGAACCCTTGCGGCGAGTACCGCCTCCCGCTCTTTCCAGGCCGGTTCCTTCACGCCGGAGCCAAGGAAAGCAGAGACCAGTGACTGCGCCGCTCCGCGCAGGAGCCGTGCTGCCATCTCGTAGTCTCGCCGAACCATGACGCCAAGTGCCCCAGGGGGCTCGGTAGAGATGAGACTCAGGTTCTCAAGGCTCACCATCTGGGGCCACTGGGTCTGGATCGCCTCTCTGCTCCACGAGGAGAGATCGATCAGGGAGAGCGATGCCCCCGTATCGCGGCAGTATCGAAGACTCGCCCGGTACTCGAAGGGCGGGGCGAGCTGGAGATCGATGGCGTAGAGCTGCCCCCAGCTTTTCCAGACAGACCCCCGGGTTTTGCCCCAGCGCCTCAGCCGCCGCTCGAGCTGCCGCCGCAGACGGCGACCCTCCCGGCGGCGGAAGAGCAGCCCATAAGGACTGGCCTCCACTGCCACCGCCTGGGGCCGCTCCCGAGCGAGCACCTCCGCGAGTTTCCTGAAGCCGTCCGGATCGCGGTGTACTGTGCCCACGAGAACAAGTTCTTTGCTGTGGGAGTCCGTTTCTCCCATGGATTGCTCTGTCCGTGTGGCAACGGACCGGCTGGGGGAACACGCCCCGCTTGCGACTCCCGATCGCGAGCCAACTCGCGCCTGCAGCGAAATCCGATGTTGGTCAGGGGCGGGATGGATATCCACACGCCCAAACCGAATGGCAGTCCAACTTGGATGAGCGGGTGCTGTCCACAGGCAAGTTCGTCCCTAGTCCTCATCCCCGTTTCGCGGTCGGGGCCGGATGTTCTCGCCGAAGCGCCGGAACCACCATTCCTCCGGATCGAAGGATTTCACCTCTTCCGGGATGAAGGAGAACTGGTACTGCTGACAGTAGGAGAGGAGCAAGCGGTAGGCGTCGTGAATGTCCCGAAAGGCGCTAGAGTCCCCGGAATCAGACTCCCCGGCGTCGGGATGATGGCGCTTGCACAGCCGACGGTAGGCGGCCCGGATATCCTCTATGCTGGCCCGCTGTTCCAGGCCGAGCAGCCGGCGAGCTCGATCTATTTCGGCGAACGTAAAGCCCTTTCGCCTCATGAACTCTCCCGGTGAGAGCCCCTCGGAGGAGAGGCGAGCCGCAGCCGTTCCAAGAGAGGGATAAGCTCTGCGAAGTCGCTGAGGTGGTGGTCCGCCTGAAGGTCTTCGTTTCTGTAGGCGATAAAAAGCACACCGGCGCCCCTGGCCGTCTCCTCGTCCACGACCGAGTCACCGAGGTAGCAAGCCTGCCGGCTGTCCAACCCAAAAGAAGAGAGGATTTTCTGAATCGCTTCCGGGTGAGGTTTCGGATTTCGGACGTCGAGTGAGGTGACGACCATATCGAAGTACCGCTCCAGCCCGAATCGGCGCAACAAGCCGCCCATGGTGGTGGTGCGGTTGGTGGCAATGGCGGTCTTGAAACGGCCGCGCAGGTCCTTCAGGCACTCGATCAAGCCCGGTTGCAGGGTGAGCATCTTGTTGATGGGCCCGTAGTCCATGGTTCGCCAGAACCGCTCGGCCTCGGGCAAGCGATCGTCCCCCTGGAAGAGGTACGCAAGGGATTCGTGCACCGTCTGCGAGTGGACGTAGGTGAGTTGGGCCTCGGTGAGAGACTCCTTGTTGAAATGGGCGAGAATCTGATTGTAAAAGGCGGCGTTGGCGGCGCGTGAGTCTACCAGCACGCCGTCACAGTCAAAGATGACGGCCTCGATCGAGTCGTCTCCCCGAACCCCGCCATGGGTCCTAGTCATCAGTCTCCCAGACTTTGTCTTTCTTGAAGGCCTCGAGAAAACGCTGATTGCTCCGGCGATTGCGATCGATCTCCTGGAGAAACTGTCGTGTCTCCTCATCGGGAAACATGGCGTTGAGGTCGAGCCGGGCTTCGGTAAAGACCCGGTTAAGATCCACAGACTGCTCTTCCACCGTGGCCTCGTTCTGTTCTTCCGACTGCACCTGCTCCATCATAAGCCTCGCAATGAGAGGAGTCAGCCCCAAGGACTTTCCTCTACACATGAGTGTCCGGTTCACCGAGTAGAATATTTAACAAAGATTTTATATTGTTAGAATCTCCAATCCATCTTTGAGTTTTCCCCATTGACTAATATATAATACCCCCGAACATGTCAAGCGCCCAGCTTCTCTGGAGAGGCTACCGCCGGGCGCGGTTCGTTGGAGGGTCCCGTCAATGTCACTCACCTTCGACATTCTTGTCATCGGCAGCGGTATCGCCGGGCTCAGCTTCGCTCTCAGGGTGGCGGACCGCTACCGAGTGGCAGTGGTCACCAAGAAGGAAAAAATCGAGACCAGCACCAACTACGCCCAGGGAGGCATCGCCTCCGTTCTCGGGCCGGACGACTCTTTCGATCTCCACATCCGCGATACCCTCCAGTCCGGAGACGGCCTCTGCCACGCCGACGTCGTCGAGATGGTGGTGAAGAACGGTCCCACCCGCGTCCAGGAGCTGACCCGGATGGGGGTTGCGTTCAGCACGGGCCAGGATCCCTCCGCCCCCTTCGATCTTAGCCGGGAGGGCGGTCACTCCCGAAATCGGATCGTCCATGCCCACGACATGACCGGGAGGGAGGTGGAGCGCGTCCTGGTGAGTATGGCCGAGGCTCATCCCAACATCGAGATCTTCGAGAACCACATCGCCATCGACCTCATTGTCGAGTGTCACCTGCTCAAGCGAGGCCTGCTCACCACGAGAAAAAGGGAGCGTTGTTGGGGCGCCTACGTCCTCGACATCCGAGGAAACCGGATCATCACCTTCCACGCCAAGAACACCATCCTCTGTACGGGCGGTGCCGGGAAGGTGTACGTTTACACGAGCAACCCGGACGTGGCGACCGGAGACGGAGTCGCCATGGCCTACCGGGCCGGGGCCGTCATCGCCAACATGGAATTCGTGCAGTTCCACCCTACCTGCCTCTACCATCCTCATGCGAAGAATTTCCTCATCTCCGAGGCCTTGCGCGGCGAGGGCGGGCGCCTCCTCGACAAGCGCGGCCGCCCGTTCATGGAGAAGTACCACCCCCTCAAGGACCTGGCGTTTCGGGACATTGTCGCCCGCGCCATTGACACCGAGATGAAGCAAAGCGGCGACGATTGCGTCTACCTGGACATGACTCACCATGAACCGGACTTCCTCAGGCGGCGTTTCCCCAACATTCATGAGAAGTGTCTGACCTTGGGGATCGACATCACCCATGAACCTATCCCGGTGGTACCCGCGGCTCATTACATGTGCGGCGGTATTCTCACCGACCGGCAAGGCCGGAGCAGTATCGACCACCTTTATGCCCTAGGTGAGGCCGCCTGTACCGGTCTCCACGGCGCGAACCGCCTAGCCAGCAACTCACTGCTGGAGGCACTCGTGTTCGCCCACAATACGGCCGAAGACCTCCTGGGCCAACCGGCCTCAGCCAACGACGCCTATCTCCCTGAGGTGCCCCGCCTGGAGATGCCCAAGAATACCGACAGCAGCGAGATGGTGCTCATCACCTACAACTGGGACGTCATCCGTCGGCTTATGTGGAATTATGTAGGCATCGTCCGCACCGACACGCGCCTGCAACTGGCCCAAAATCACCTGGCCCAGATCCAGCGGGAGATCGACGAGCACTACCCGAATATCAGCCTCAATAGCGACCTGATCGAGCTGAGAAACCTCACCACTGTTGCCGAGATCATCGTGACCTGTGCCCGGAAGCGTGCGGAAAGCCGCGGCCTCCACTACAACGTCGATCACCCCCAGAAAGACGACGCCCACTGGCACCGGGATACCCTGCTCCGCTTGGACGAGCCGGCAGCCTGAATCGCTCGCTTCCCCACATTGGTAACCGGCCTGGGCAATGATTACCATACTTAGCCAAGGCCGCCACGAAACCAGGAAACCGCTAACTCTACTGGCGACGGTGACAGGAACACACGGGCGGCGAGGCTGATTTTTTGGGCGAAAGAGTTGTGAAATGGTCGCACGGAAGGCCGTAGCTGCATTGTTTGTCGTGCTCGTAACTCTCTTGGCCTGCGACTCCCGACGCGGCGAGGTCGCATCCGTGCCGGCCGTGAAGGAGATGCAACCCATGGAAGCGGCGAGATCACATGCCATCACCATACCGGCCATAGACGCGGCTGCTCCGGCGAGAACGGAGACCGCTACGTTTGCCCTTGGGTGATTCTGGGGCCCTGATGCCCGGTTCGGGATCATCGACGGCGTCATTCGTACCCGCGTTGGCTACGCGGGAGGCTCCAAGGGGGACCCAACCTACCATGACTTGGGCGACCATGCCGAGACGGTGCAGATAGATTATGATCCAACACGGATTAGCTATCGCGACCTGCTCGATATCTTTTGGCAGAGCCATCATCCGACCCGGCGCCCCTGGTCGAGGCAGTATGCCTCCATCGTCTTCTTTCACAACGAGGAGCAAGAGCGGCTTGCCATGGAAACGAGAGACCGAGAGGAGAAGAGGAGAGGCACCAAGATCCACACTGAGATCCTGCCTTACTCTCGCTTTCATCTCGCGGAGGCCTACCACCAGAAGTATCGACTCCAGCAGGAAAGGGAATTGATGAGAGAGTTTGCTCTCATCTATCCTGATTCCCTGAAGTTCGTTAATTCAACGGCAACGGCCCGGGTGAACGGCTACCTGAGCGGGTATGGCACTCGGGAGTCTTTGGGACGGGAGCTCCCCACCCTGGGCTTATCTGCGGAGGCTCAGAGGACACTGGGCAAAGGTGTTTTGAGCTCCGGTGAGGGCGGGTGACCATGGTAGCGTTGACCGGATTAGAGGGTCCCCCGTGCGGGGCAGGTGGACTAACCCTCGTGCTACGACAACCCGAGGCGCCGCATGAATGGAGTTGGCGAGGTGAATCTCAATAGAGAAGAGCTCAAGGCGGTCTGTTACGAAGTGGCGAGGTCGGCCATGTGGGCGCGCCGACCGGTGGACGTGGACAAGATCACAGAGCTTGCCGAGCAGTTTGAACGAATCGCCACCGATCACTGTGAGCGCGTCATCTCCCAGGGACGGGATCCGAACCTGATCACCCGGGCGGTATACTACCTCGGCCGCACCCTTACCCCTCCCCCCATGGGAAGAGGCGTGAGCTGGTTCCACGGCTCACTCGAGACCCTGGTCGGCCTCGCCTGTCCGGCCGGGCGGCTGGATCAGAACACCGCCCGGTTCCTCGATGATCTGACGGAAGGCATTTCCCAGGCCCGGCCTTGCTAAAGACGGAGGCTTCACGGGCGCCCGGGCGGTCTGTTTGGCAAGGTGTATCTCGAGCCACCTCTTAGCTCGCTGGCCACCGGGGCGCCTCCCGGACCGACTCCGTCGCTCTGCTGAGGGCCGGGCCACCCTAATCTTATTCGTGGTGCGACCACGCCTCGGGGCGCAGCCTTGCCGGATAGATCACCCGGGCGCCCCGTAGGACCTTGATCTCTTGATTCCCTGGACGCTGCATGGTACATAAAAGAGTGTCGCTAGGGGTGGTCTGACTGAGAGCCTCGCTCCGGGGCAACCCTCAGAACCTGTTTGGATAATGCCTGCGTAGGGAAGCGACACTGAGCAGCGACATGTGTGCCCGGCTGTTACGGTGATTATGAGCCGCTTTCCACCCCGGAAAGCGGTTTTTTTGTTGGCGGGTCCCTATCTGTCCGCCCTGTTCCCACAAGTGGCAAGGGAGAAGAGGAGGTAAAGTGAAGACGAAAGAGGTGGCGCGAGCTGTCATCCTCGTGGCCGTGGCCGTGGCCCTCTCGCCCTTCTTTATCCCGGTGGGAATTGCCAAGTGCTTCCCCGCCCAGCACATGGTCAACCTTCTGAGCGCCGTCATGCTCGGCCCGGCATACGCCGTGGCCATTGCCGCCATCGCGGCGGTAATCCGCAATATCCTGGGTCTGGGAACTCTCCTCGCCTTCCCGGGCGGCATGATCGGCGCCCTCTTAGCAGGGCTGGCCTATCGCACAACCAAGAACATCTACATCGCAGGACTGGGCGAGGTTCTCGGAACCGGCGTGCTGGGGTCCGTGGTGAGCGTCTGGATCGTCGCGCCCATTCTCCTGGGCAAGACCATGGCCCTCGCCACACTTATGGTCGCCTTCAGCGTCAGTACCCTGGGAGGAACTATCCTCGGCTTCGTCGCCTTGCACCTCTTGCGAAAGGGAGGAATCTGGGCGCCGTGATCCAGATGCAGGACCTCCGCTATCGCTACCCGGATACCGGTTGGGTGCTCCAGGGCGTCAACCTCGCGGTCAACCGGGGTGAGTATCTCGCTGTCCTCGGAGCCAACGGTTCGGGTAAGTCCACCCTCGCCTTTCTCCTGAACGGCCTGATCCCTCATTTCTTCGGCGGCACCCTCGAGGGCGCTGTTTTTATCGATGGGGTAAACACTCGGGCTTGCCAGGTCTCCGAGCTCGTCACTCGCACCGGACTCGTCCTCCAGAATGCCGATGCCCAGCTCTTCAACAGCACTGTGGAAGAGGAGATAGTCTTCGGCCTCGAGAGCCTCGGCCTGCCCCGGAAGGAGATAGAACGGCGGCTCCGCGAGATCACCGAGGCTCTGGACCTGGAACATCTCCTCGGCCGCTCGCCCATGACCCTGTCGGGAGGTGAGAAACGACTGGTGGCGATCGGTTCCGTGCTCTCTCTGGACCCGTCGGTCCTGGTTCTGGACGAACCCTACGCCGACCTGGACTGCGAGGCGACAGCCCGGGTGCGCCGGAGCCTCAGAGACCTCCATCTCGACGGGAAAACGCTGGTGGTCGTCGAGCAGCGGCTGCAGGGAGTCCTGGAAGATGGAGTCCGCTGCCTCGTGGTCGGGGGCGGGAGGATCCGCTTCGACGGTCCCGCCAGGGAGGAGGAGGCGGTGTTTCGCGATGAACACCTCACGCCTTGCTATCCCGAGCGAAGGAGAGCGGACGCGACCTCCGAGCCGCTCCTTGCTGTCCGTGACCTCTTCTGCCGCATAGGTAAACAGGAAATCCTGAAAGGAGTGACTCTTGACATCAGAGCCGGGGAGACGGTCGCCCTCGTGGGCCGAAACGGCTCGGGCAAGACCACCCTCATCAAGCATTTCAACGGACTCCTGCGACCGACGGCAGGCGCGGTCACCTTCCGGGGCCGGGAGATCCGCCCTCACCGAATGGCCGCCCATGTCGGACTCTCCTTTCAGAATCCGAACGACCAGTTCTTCAAGTATCGCGTGCAGGATGAGCTGGAAGAAGGGCCGAGAAGGGTCGGAAAGCGGGAGCCGGACTGGTTTCGCGACATCTGCGACCTATTTGACCTTAACGGGCTCTTGGATCGCTCCCCCTATCGCCTCAGTGAAGGTGAAAAGAAGCGCATCGCCGTTGCCTCCATCCTCACCGTCCGGCCTCTTCTTCTTGTCCTCGATGAGCCGACCGCCGGGCAGGATGCTAGGCTCCGGGAGGCTCTGGCCGTGCTCCTGACCAAGCTCACGGAGCTGGGGTGCACCACGGTCATCGCCACCCACGATCTCGAGTTCGCCGCGGCGGTAGCGGACAGGTGGATCGTCCTTCACGACGGCGGGATCGTTGCCGATGGATCACCCGAGGCGCTCCAGCGCGATGAGCGGGTGCTCCGGCTCGGGGCGCTGGGTCGCCTCGTGGCGAACGGCGGGGCCGTCGCCTTCCCACGACAGGAGAGGAGAGATGATGCCGCTTGATCCGAGGACAAGGCTTGCCCTGGGAATCATGGGGATCGCCGCGGTCATGATCGCCGCCGACCCGGCGACCCTTGTCTTCGAGTTCGGTGTGGTCCTTATCTTCGTCCGCCTCCTCAAAATCGGCCGGGGGTGGCTGCACTCCTTCCGTCTTGCCGTGCCCGTGGCCGTTCTGGTGTTCCTCGTGGGCGCTCTTTCCTTCTCTCTAGGAGAGGCGGCACTCCTCGCCCTTCGCCTTATCAACCTCCTGAGCGTATCCTTCCTCCTCTTTCACACGGTCAGCGCCGAGGAGATGGGAGACGCCCTGAGGAAACTCGGCATTCCTTATGAGTTTGCCTTCATCCTCACCACCGCCATGCGCTACGTTCCCCTCATCGGTCAGAAGATCAGGAGCATTGTCGACGCTCAGACCTCGCGGGGCATCGACCTCAGGCTCAGGCTCAAGAATCTGGGCAATCTCGCCGCCCTCCTCATGCCCCTTCTGGTGCAGAGCTTTTTACTCTCAGAACATCTGGCGATCGCCATGGAGTCGCGGGGGTTCGCCAGGAAAGGCCGCTCCATGCGGCGGGAGTATCGGTTACGGACCTGGGAATGCGGTCTCATGGCCGGAGCATTCTGCCTCCTGCTGGCGCTGGCCTGGTGGGAGAGAGGCGGTTCCATGTAGGGTGGGCAGTGCCCACCAACGAAAGGGCGACCATGACAAGGGAGAAGCGAAGGGCGAGGTTCGGTGAGGTCGATATCTACCCGGTGACGTGCGAGCGGTTGTCTGCCGGGAGATCAAACCTCGAGGTGCTGGAGGCGGTCATTCGCGGCGGGGCGCGCATCATCCAGCTGAGGGAGAAGGATTACTCGAAGAGAGACCTGTTCGACCTCGCCCTCACCTTCCGGGAGGTGGCCGCCAGGGCCGGTGTGCTCCTCATCATCAACGACCACCTGGACATCGCGCTCGCGGCGGGCGCGGACGGCGTTCACTTGGGCCAGGACGATCTTCCCCTCGCGGCCGCGAGGAGGCTTGCGCCCGACCTCCTGATCGGCATCTCCACCCACTCCCTCGAGGAGGCCCTGAAGGCCGAACGAGAGGGCGCCGACTACGTGAACATCGGACCGGTCTTTGCCACTAGCACCAAGGCGGGAGTGGATCGGGGGCTCGGGCCCGAGGCGATTGCGGGCATCGGCTCGCGGCTCTCGGTGCCCTTCACGGTCATGGGCGGCATCACCGCCGCCAACTTTGACCAGGTCCTCGCCGCAGGCGCCCGTCGGATCGCCATGATCACCGCCATCACCCAGGCTGCGGACATCGCCGAGACGGTGCGTGCCTTCAGGGAGAGAATAAGGGCTAGCCGTTCTTTGTAGGGTCAGTCTCCGTATGGGACGACGAAAATGTCAAATGTCAAAACCCAAATGCCAAAGGCAATCCAAAACTCAAATGTCAAATTGTCCCCAGCTCCGCGCCATCGGCTACCCTTTGTCATTTGTCATTTGAGCTTGATTTGACATTTGAGCTTTGTCATTTGACATTCCCTCACTCGGGAGGGCGAGCACTCCAAGGCATACGGAGAGCCGTCCGATCCAGCTATTTCCTGTAGAAAAGAACGCCCCTCCCGGCCTGCCGGGAGGGGCGTTTTCGCTTGCCCTTAGTGTAGCGCTACTTGGTGGGATTCAGCTCCTTCTCTCTGGGGAACACGGGTAGGTACCGGTACGACAGAGAGAGAAGCAGGCCGCCGTAAGCAATGAGAGCGACTGTTGGGGCCCACTCCTGCCAGGTGGGGACGTAGAGCTCCCACCGGTCGAAGGTCATGACCGGCGCCGCCAGGGTTTGCACCGTGAAAACGAAGCGGTTGATGAGGCAGCCCACGCAGTTCAGGAAGCAGGCGGCGAGCATCCACACGTCATCCTGTCTCACCTTCGGGATTAGGAGCATAATGGCGGGTATGATACCGCACAGCACCAGCTCGGCAAAGAGGAGCCACAACCCGTACGGCGCCTTGTAGAAGGAGCCAAGGGTGAGGCCCACGCTCGGAGCGTACACGTACGCCCAGTACCAGGTATCGAGAAGCTTGAGCACCATGTAGAAGGCGAGTAGGTAGCCGGAGATTTTCGCCAGCTCCCAGAGCACCTCCTTACGGACGAGCCTCTTTTTGGTCACCTCCTGGAGGAGATAGCAGACCAGGATGGTCAGGGACGGGCCCGAGGCGATCGCCGAGGCGATGAAGAGGAAGAAGGTCCACGGCCAGATGAAAAAGCCGGTACGGTAGGCGAAGGGTCGGCCGAAGAGCACGCCGTACATGCCGCCGAGCGAGCCTTGGTGGAAGAAGCTCAGGAAGGTCCCCGTCGCGGCAAAGAGGGCCATGATCTCGTGGAGGTTGTGGCTGAAATAGTGGATGCCCGGGATCTTGTCCAGCTGCCGGTTTTCCAGGATCAGCGGCAGGTACTCAATGGTGAGCACCATGGCGTAGCAGGTGATGCAGAAGATAACTTCGGTGAGCATGGAGTGGACATTGGGATGCCAGTAGCTGAACCAGGCCCGGAGCGGCTGGCCGATGTCCAGGACCAGCACCAGCATGGCGCCGGTGTAGCAGATGAACCCGATGATCACGGCCAGGTTGATGATGTCCTTGAGCTCCTTCTTCCCGATGATGTAGGTGAGAAAACCGGTGAAGAAGGCCCCAGCTCCGAGGGCGATTACCCCCAGGTCCGCGGTGATCCAGAGCCCGAAGCCGAAGTAGTCGTTTAGACCGGTGATGTTCAGTCCTAAGAGAAGCACAAGCCCTCCGGCCAGAACGCCCCACGCGATCAACGCCCCGAGCACCAAGATCCAAATGGCAAACTGCGTAAACGAGCAACGCTTCACGCCTTCAGGGATGAGTGCCGAGTCCATGGTTAACCTCTCTTATCCATGGTGATTCTCGATAAAGACCTTACTCTAGATCACGTTATCGCCTTGCCTGCGGATCCAATCCTGCGAGGTCAGATAGTAAATCTTCGGTTCCGTGCCGAGCTTGGTGAGGAGCCGGAAGGCTCTCGGGCTCTTCTTGAGCTTCGCCACCTGGCTCTCTTCGTCGTGCAGGTTGCCGAAGACCATCGCCTTCGCCGGGCAGGCCTCCACGCAGGCCGGGACGTACTCGCCCTCGTGGAGCTCCTTGCGGCCCTCCAGGAAGGCCTTGTCCATGGCCAGTTGCAGCCTATGGACACACATGGTGCACTTCTCCACCACGCCTCGCATGCGGGGCGACACCTCCGGGGTGAGCATCTGCTCCATGCCCTTGGGCCACTTGGTGTCCCACCAGTTGAAATACCGGGCATGGTAAGGGCAGGCGGCCATGCAGTACCGGCAGCCGATGCAGCGCACCGGGATCTGGTTGACCAGACCGTTCTCCTCGTCCCGTTTGGTGGCGTTCACCGGACAGACGAAGGTGCAAGGTGAGTCGTGGGCCGAGTCGCAGTGCTGGCACGGTCTGGGGAGATAGGCCTGGCGATGCTCCGGATAAGGTTTCCCGTTGTCGAGATAGAACATCTCGAGCCAGGTGATGG
>Ga0335070_10005024_pt1 | contig 15515 bp, 19 predicted proteins | sample Lox_Sample_13_FD_206722 | JGI IMG/M metagenome (GOLD analysis project Ga0335070, IMG submission 206722) | Soil microbial communities from Loxahatchee National Wildlife Refuge, Florida, United States - Lox_Sample_1.3 | ecosystem: Environmental > Terrestrial > Soil > Wetlands | place: USA... | reverse complement strand
ATGACGGTTCTTGTGCAAGTAGCGCACGCGCCCTTGCTCCGGCTCATGCCGCCTGCAGAGCAACTCCCATTTTCCTCATGGCAGAGTGCACATCCCACTTCTGCCACGGACTGTTAGGCGATAGTCGCCATTCTGTTGAGCAGTCTTTAAGCACATGGGGATCTGCTCCACCAGTAGACATCTATGAGGATGCAACAAACTGGTCTTCAAGATGGAGATTCCAGGGATGAAAGAAAAAGACCTGAAAGTCGAGGTTGAGGGCAATGTGCTGACTGTGAGTGGAGATCGCAAGCTCGAGAAGGAGGTCAAAGAAGAGCAGTTCCGTGGCAAAGAGCGGCACCATGGGGCGTTTTCGCGCTCCTTCACTCTACCCAGCACGGTGGATCCGGGAAAGATCGAAGCCAATTACGTGAACGGTGTGCTGGCCACCGAACTGCCCAAGCAGGCCGAGGCCAAGCCGAAACAAATCAAGCTCAACGTAGCGAAGAGTTTGAAGGCAGCCTAGATAAGGTCCGGATGGGGAGAGCATCGCTCTCCCCAAGTTTCAAGAAATTCGAAAGGGGGAGACATGTCACTTGACACTTATGTTGTGCTTGCTAATCAATATGAGACTGAACAGGATGCGCTTGCTGACTATGATGCCGTCCGTAAACTTTATACCGATCTCGGGGTAATCGACACGTATGATGCCGCCGTGCTCACTCGCAAGGCGGACGGGAAAGTGGAAATCATCAAACGGGTTGAGGAACCGACCCGTCGTGGTGCTGCAGCAGGGTTTTTTGTCGGGCTGGCGGTCGGCGTGGTAGTCGCGCTGTTTCCAGCCGCTGGGATCGGGATAGCCGCAGGCGTGATCGGCGGCGCTGCCATTGGAACAACAGTCGGCGCTGTCGCAGGGCATGTAGCCAGGGGTATGAAGCGATCCGATCTCAAGGAACTGGGCGAGTTGCTCGATAACGGTAAGAGCGGACTCGTGGTGGTTGCGGCCACCGATGTCGAAGACAAAGTCGAAGCTGCCATCACCAGGGCAAAGAGGCGCGCAAAAACACAGCTGCAGGCCGATGTCGACGCGATGAAGAAGGAAATCGACCGCATGGCCGCGTAGGAGTCTAAGGCAGTCGTTTTATGGGGCCAGTTCAAGCGGAGGGATTCGTGTTGCCTTCGGTGACTTGCCCCATTGTACTCAAGATACCCGGGGTTCTGAACGCTAACACCTGGATGAGCGCCTCATGGTTTTAATGTGTCTGCCCTGGGCGCTTGCGGCGGCTCGGGCGGGGACGGGGGGAGAGTTGCAGGTTCTGGCCTTGCTTCCGGTGTTTCACGGAATGGGACGTAGAGGACGGATGGCCGGCCTGTGCCGGTTTGCGGATAAAGATCCATCAGCTGATAAATTTCCACCGGCATTGTTTCCGAGATTGGCAGACCAAATCCTTTCGCAGTCTCCACGGTAATGGGGTAGTCGTGGGTAAAGCGACCATCTGTCAACGTGGTTGCTAAAGCAACCGCTTTGTCCTGCGGAAAATGCTTTAACAGCACCTTAGTCACGAAGGCGGTGACTTGGACCCGTGCCTTGGCGGAAATGTCCGCCAGCACCAGCATTCCGTCGCTCACTTGGGCAGGCTTCTTCAGTTCGGTCACTTTCACGATGGATGCTGCGGGCATGCTCCCGATCTGGGGATCCACCGGCCCCAGCACGGCGTTGGGGTCCATCACGATCTCGTCGGCCGCGAGCGCAATCAGCGTGCCGCCACTCATCGCGTAGTGCGGAACAAAAACCGTCACTTTTCCCTTGTGGTCAGCCAGTGCCTTTGCAATCTGCTCGGCAGCCAGCACCAGGCCCCCAGGAGTATGCAGGATCATATCGATGGGCTGGTCTGGAGGCGTCATGCGGATCGCTCTCAGCACCGCCTCTGAATCTTCCATGGTGATCGAGCTGGCAACAGGAATCCCAAACAGAGTGACGGTATCCTTCCCATGGATCATGGCGATCACACGGGACTTTCTTTCCTGCTGCAAGCGCTCCAAAATTTGATTGCGAGCGGCAACGACCCCGGAGGACCCGCGACTAGACTGAAAAAGGATGATTGCCAGGATAATCCAGAAGACTGCCCTGGCCAAATCCGCCAGCCAATTCGGCCAGGAGCGGCCATGCATGCTGGGAATCACAGCTCGCTCCGGCGCTGTCTTGCCCGAACCCTCAGTCGACATGAAAATCACCTCTCATTCGAACGGTTCATCATCGCCGGATGCTGTCGCTGGAACAGTGACCAAGCGCACAGACCTCTGTGATTCCAGCCGTTTTTAGCTGGCACCTAGAAGCTGCTCGTCGAAAACGGGAGGGGCAGGCACTTGTGCCCGGATATGTCAGACCCCTTAACCTTGCTGCAGTAGGGAAACCAAGAACAGTGAGATTGAGAGGAAGGATGCATCCGGTTTTCTCTTCCCTCCCGACCAAGCTTTCTATTTTTGCCAGCTCGCAAAAAGAACTCACGTGCCAATTGCTTCGTCATCATGAACTGGTGTTGGCCTCAAGTCGCCCCAGCGGTTTGAAGCCAGTCCGCCGCGAAGCCTAGAATTCTTGTAGTGTCGTCCGGCAAGGAGGCGATCATGCCGCTCTACGAATACTTCTGCCACGCCTGTAAGAGATCTTTCTCAAGGACTTTGACACCAGCCGAATATGCAGAGGGCACGATCATATGCCCGCACTGCCACAGCGAGGATGTAGAACAGCGTATACCAGCCCTCTATCCGATTACATCCAGAGGGAGTGCATGATGGATGGAACTCTTCAGCGGATCCATTTCCCCCGGGGGGAGGTCGACATGCAAATTGAAAAGTTCTCTTTTGGTTCAATCCGTATCGACGGCGTCACTCACGAGCATGATTTGGTGATTGAGGGCGGAGAGATTCGCAAGCGCAAGAAAAAGCTCTCGAAGAAATTCCGTAACGACTTTGGACACATTCCGCTGTCGATGGAGGAAGACATTCCCTGGAAGTGCCGCCGGCTGGTAATCGGTACCGGAGCTTACGGAAAGCTGCCTGTGATGACGGCAGTAAAGCGCGAAGCCGAACGTCGCAAAGTCGAACTGGTCATCGTTCCCACGGCGGCCGCGATTGAAGAATTGCGGCGGGATACCGAAGGCACAAATGCAATCCTCCACGTGACCTGTTGACAAGGCTACCTATTCGGCAAAGACCCGGTTTCAAAGAGAAGTTGTTTATGTTGCCTCTGCCTTCTTATCCCCCATAGCCAAGGGACGGGCGCTTGCCGGAGGCCGGCGGCGTGAGGCGCGCACCGATTTGATATCCACTTCCAACTCCTGAAGGTTGCGACGCAAGGTGTTGCGATGCATGCCGAGTTTTAGAGCAGCTCTAACCTGATTTCCACTCATATCCCGCAGAACTACCATGAGGAAGACCTTCTGAAATTCCTGGACGGCTTCGGAGCATAGAATGCCGCTGCGATACATCTGTAGAACGAGTTTTTCAAGCTGTTCTTTCACGGTGAGCCATTCTAGGGTGGGGAAAAGGAAAAGGCTGTGACATTGGTTATGCTCTAGCCGCCAGCTCCTGCGAGGAAGCCGACAGCGTGGATGCATGCACCGTCACAGCCCTTTGATGCAATCACCGCTTTCGCGGTCCCAAACCCCAACTGCTCCTCGCAGAAACAGTCGGTTTTTTCAGGTCTGGTTGCTCCTCAGGTTGCCCTGCAGAGCGGATCACTCAGCCTACTTCGGACTGACAAGTTTTATTTCGTCAATCCTTTCAGCCGTCGACGCCGATCAAATTAAAGAGTTGCTTCACCGGTGTCAATGCAATTCTCGCCGTGAAAACGAAATATCTGTGAATGGAATTGTGGAAAACGCGGAAGTTTTGTGTTCCTACGTGTCTGCATCTGCTGGGGGTTCGGTTTTGGCACGCTCCCGGACTGGTGTCGCTACTGGCCAATCAGCCTTCCAGGCGTCAGGAGATGTCACGTTCAGGTATTTGATGCGCACGGGCATGGTTGCAAGCCGGTCCGACAGTTGAGCTTCGCGGCGAATGGGCCACCAGTCATACAAGAAAATCTCAAGCGGCCGCCACATCGACACCCAGCCTCCAATGGTGAGGCTCTCGCGCAGGATCTCGCCGATGCGGCTGGTCTTCATGAGCGTAGCTAAGAAATCGCCTAAAGCAATCGCAGCGGCCAACACTGTGAGGCCGATAAAGAGACTTGTCCGGCCGCGGCGAAACAGTTCGCGCAGACGCCGCCGGTAAGCTTCTGCACGTTGCCGAAAGAACTCGTGGATCGCATCGCGCAGAACGGCGGCTTCGTCCGGCAAACCCGCCTCGCGATCAAGATCGACAACCAGAGCAAGGGGCACATCGCGCGGCAAGTCCTTGGCCCAACCGACAATGAACTCCTCAGCTTCCCGGTCCAGGTCCTTATTGCGAAAGGGAGAGGGGTCGATGGAATTGAACAGCTGTTTCAGTTCGCCGACGTGTATCTCAATTACCGAACACTTCGGGGGAAGAGGATCGCCTGCGGAAACCTTATCGGCGATTGCTGAGGAGGTGATTGCTGGATTCGCGCGCGTCACTGGTCAACCCAAGAGCCAACATTCGCTGCCTACATGATACTCGCGGTCCAGACCTTCGCTGAAATCATTCCAATTCTGATCAAGGCGGAGAACCAATAGCCTTTACCCCGACTCAGGGCTATGATTCGTGTCTATGTCGGCTGCACAACCGCTCACAGTGGCTACACCGGCCTCTCCACCCATTGATGACCGGAAAACTGATACGCGCCTCATGTGTTTAGACGTTTTTCGTGGACTAGCTGTGGCAGGCATGATTGTGGTCGACAATCCCGGGAGCGATGACGGGGCCTACTGGCCCATCATGCATGCCAAGTGGAACGGTTGGACGCCAGCCGATTTCATCTTTCCTTCTTTTCTCTTCCTCGTAGGAATCTCTCTGGTGTACTCATTCGAGGCACGGCGACGGCGCGGCGAGACCAACAAGCAGATTCTGTTGCACGTTTTCAGGCGCAGTTTGATCCTCATTGCGATCGGATTGCTCGTAAACGCTTCACCAATCTATGGACTGGATTTGCATACCTGGCGATTCGAGGGCGTAACCCAGCGTATTGGCATTTGCTATTTTGTTGCTGCCGTTCTCGAGTTGTGGGCGGGCCGTCGCGGACAACTGCTGACATTTCTCGCATGTATTGTTGGATATTGGGCCCTGTTGCGCTTCGTGCCTGTGCCCGGCGCCGGTGTCCCCGGCCGGGATGTTCCCTTCATGGACCAGGTGCAGAATCTCCCTGCCTGGCTCGATCGAAAACTTTTCATGGGCCATCTCTATGACGGAACCCGCGACCCGGAGGGAATCATTCACACAATTCCGGCTATCGGAACAACGCTCATCGGACTATGGACAGGACACTGGCTCAAAACGAAGCGAAATACCTCGCAGCTCCTCGGTGCCATGGTGTTCTTCGGAATCCTAGGAATGCTCGGGGGTGAACTGTGGAATCGCTGGTTCCCGATTAACAAGAATTTGTGGACTAGCTCTTTTGTCTTGTTTAGCGGCGGCTTCTGTCTCCTCTTCCTCTCCCTGCTCTATTGGGGGACCGAGGTAAAGCGCTGGCGCGGGAAATGGACGATGCCGATTCTCGTCTTGGGCATGAATGCGATCGTAGGATTCGTCGCGGATTCGGTTGTATACGGCCCTGGATACAGTTTTACGGTGAAGACCCAGAATGGAGCCTCGCTTAGCTGGCATGAAGCCGCACAGTTGCGCTTAATGTCCTTTGGACTGAGTATGCCAAGCGCTTCATTGGTGTATTCGCTGGGGGCTATGCTGTTTTGTTGGTTGCTGCTTTGGCTGCTCTGGCGAAAGCAGATCTTCATCAAAATTTAGCCGGCCAAGCCGGACAGCGGCATTCCCCCAACGAAAAATGTGATAAGCGATCAGCGGCCAACAGCTGTGAAAAGCCGGTTTGAGCCAGCGGGTGGTATCCAGGCTCGGCCTGTGGGAAACTATTTGCATGTCAGAGAAAAGAACAAAAGCCGATAAAGCACAGCGAGAGGCTGATAAGCTCGAAAAGAAGTCGTCCCACCGTCCACCACAGAATCCGGGGAAAAAAGCACGCGAAGACTTCAGCCAAGCTGCAGAGCGGATTGTGGAGGAAGCGAGCGAAGGTCACTGAGCCTGCAACTGCGGACTTTAACGACTAGGACTGACGGTCGGAGACCGTGAGCTTCTGAGGCAAGAAGGCTCCATCGATGGAGCTTTCTTGCCAGCCGCCATCCTATACCGCTTTACCGAATTCCTCTCCGTCGGCCTCATCGACAATGGCATCCTCAGCCTCGTGAATTTGGTCTTGGCGTTCTTCGAGGTCCTCCGCATTCTGCTCGATCTCTGCCTCAACAGGTTGTAGTGGTTGAACCGGAATCTTTTTCACAAGTTTCTTTGTTGGCTTGCGCCTTATGCCCTTCTTTTTGGCTTTGACCGCTTTTTTCTTTGGTACTGGTTTTCGCCTGGCTGACGCTTTTGCTTTCTTCCCTTTTTTCTTCTGTGCCATATGTCTCTCCTTCACGTTGCCGTCAGATTGTATATGCCCCTTCGTCCTCTGTACACATTCTGAGTCATAGCGAGAAAATCACCGAACGCACGAGTGCATGTTAGCCTCCCGGGGTTTAGGATTTCTTGACGGGGGATTCATGAACGATCTTCGCCCTTCTCATCTCGATCTCCAAGCCATAGCGAAACAAACCATGTTGGAACACGGCTTCGAACCTGACTTTCCTTCGCAAGTCTCGCAGCAACTGGCTGAGCTGAAGGCACATCCGCCAGAGGTTGTCGCCTCCAAAAGCGTCTGCGATCTTCGAAACCTGCTGTGGTCTTCGATCGACAATGATACTTCGCGAGACCTCGACCAGATTGAGGTCGCCGAGCGCCTGCCCAACGGGGATGTCAAAGTTCTGATAGGCATCGCTGATGTTGATGCTTTTGTACCACGAGGCTCTCCCATCGATGATCATGCTGCAAGGGAAACCACCACGGTCTATACCGGCGTGCGGAATTTTCCTATGTTGCCGGAGGAGCTTTCGACGGGTATTACATCGCTCCTGGAAAACCAAGACAGGCTAAGTATCGTGGTGGAGTTTGTGACCGGCAACGATGGTTGCGTGAATTCCAGCAATGTGTATCAGGCCGTTGTTCGCAACAAAGCGCAGCTAACCTATGGTGCGGTTGGGGAGTGGCTCGAAGGTAAGAGCGCGCCGCCGGCAAAAGTGGCTGCGTCTGCCGATCTGCAGTCGCAACTCAAACTCCAGGACCAAGCCGCGCAGGCCCTCAAGAACCAACGCTACCAGCATGGCGCGCTGAACATTGACACCAGCGAAGTGCATCCTGTCGTACTCAATCAACAGGTCGTGGATATTGTGAAGCAGGAAAAGAACCGCGCCACTGAACTGATTGAAGACTTCATGATCGCAGCGAACGGAGTTGTGGCGCGCACGCTAGGGAAGGTGTCGTCCCTGCGCCGCATAGTGAAAACGCCCGAACGCTGGGACCGAATTGTGCAAGTCGCAGCAGCGCATGGCGAAACACTTCCAGCGCAGCCAGATTCCAAGGCGCTGAATGATTTTCTGCTGAAGCGTAAGTCTGCCGATCCAGACCACTTTGCCCATCTGTCGCTGGCCATCATCAAGCTGATCGGACCAGGCGAATATGTTTTGGAGCGTCCGGGAGATCCCGAGCACGGGCACTTCGGTCTGGCGGTCCAGGATTACACCCATTCGACTGCTCCGAACCGGCGCTTCGCGGATGTAGTTACACAAAGATTGATCAAAGCGTCACTTTCCGGCCAACCTGGTCGGTATTCCGACGTCGAACTGGCAGCCATTGCGAAAAACTGCACGCTGAAGGAAGACGCGGCGCGGAAGGTTGAACGCGAGATGTCGAAACGGCTGGCCGCAGTGGCAATGAGTCACAGGATTGGTGAGACGTTCGACGCCATCGTCACTGGCGTTACTCCGCACGGTACTTTTGTTCGCGTGCTCCATCCGCACGTGGAAGGATTGCTGGCTCAAGGACAGCAAGGAGTGGATGTGGGGGACAGGTTGCGGGTGAAACTGACGCGTACGGACAGTCAGTGCGGATACATTGATTTTGCCCGTGCCTAGACTTGGCCCGCTAGGGACGAAGCAGCAGACGAACTCCAAAACCCAGAATGTGAAGGTGGTTCTCCAATATTGATAGAACCGAGGATAGCAAAGAGTTTCATATGGGTTTTTTCATCATCAGACGCGTGGGCAAGCACACCGATTTCCGGGCCGACCTGGCGCTTATGCCGGTATACTTCGTTCCGCTATGGATACGACAGACAAGGTCTCCTATTGGGCCGTGGCTTGTAGCCGCTCCGGAACAATGCTTCCTCAGGCACTCATTTTCTTCGATGACAAAGCGCAGGCTATTCGTATGATTCCTGAGCGATTCCAAGTCCACTGCAGGACGTGCGGAGACGATGCAGAATATCGGGAAGATCAAGTGCGAGTGTGGATGGGTCCCCGAACAATCGCAGGGTTCCATCCGAATCCAGCCTTCCGATCATCCCCCCTCCGAGTTGAGTTTGAACCAGCACTCCCAGCAAAGCAGAAAAACGGCTGATCACATGGATGTGAGCTCTTTGTCACTGCGGGCTCACACGATTTCCAGCAATAATTTGAAATTAAGGAGATTAAAGCTGATGCCAGCAGAACTATCGAAAAAATCGCCAACGGCTGAGGATGCTCTTCGCGAGATCTCCAATATTAGGTCTGTCGCTACCGATGTGGTGGAACATGGCGTGCGGTCGGCAAGCCAAGCCATCAGGCATGGCCGCTATGCTGCCGAAGACGTCGTCGAAGAAGCTAAACATGCGGTCAAGCAGCGACCGTTGCAGGCAATGGGCATAGCCTTCGCTGCCGGAGTTTTGGCGGGCGGCTTGCTAAGCTGGATTGGATTACGAAAGCGTTGAGAGCACCCCAAAAGCGGCGCAGCGGCGTCAGTAACTAGTCGGGAGTAGAGTCGAGAACAGGCGCAGTGACGTTAGCCTCCCGGTGGGTGTGTGACAAGGCTTTCGCCGTGTCCCCTCAATCCGGTTTGGCTTGATCCTGTTTCCTGTTCCCGCTCATCGAACCCGGACTGGCAGATTTCCCGCATCCGGCTCTCGGAAAAGACTCACGCTTTCGCCCACGAAAGGCTCGCGATATGGTGTGGTAACTGCACCAGACCATACACCGAGTGCAGAGAGGCTTCCGGAAAACATTTGTAACCCGGTCGCGACTCATGGTGTTTGTCGCATAACCACCGACGCAGCCTCCGGCGGGCATGTAAATCGACCGCACTGTAGGCCTTGCTGACAGCGCCGAGACAGAAGTAGTTGGCCCAACCGGTCAACATCCGATTGAGCTTTTCCACCATGGTCTTCGGATCCACCCTGACAGTATCTCGTCCAGTCTCATCGCTGATCGCGCGACAGATGCGTTGCACTCGTTTCCTCGATGGCACCGTGCCCAAGTAGACCCGGTTCCTTTTCATCGAGTAGCATCGCCCGAACGTATACCCGAGAAAGTCAAACTTCTCTTCCGGCAAGTAGCAGATTCGCGTCTTCTTCTCATTCACCGTCAGCTTCAGTTGCGACATCATCACCCGCATCTCCGTCAGAGCTTGCTGCGCCCCAACTCGACAACAAATGACAAGATCATCGGCATAGTTCACGATGTGAGCTTTCCAACGCTTCTCGTGCCCGAGTTTCTTCCATCCCAGCACGAACCGTCGCATGTACAGGTTGCTGAGCAAAGGGCTGATCGGAGACCCTTGTGGAGTGCCTCGACCTTCGTCCCGATTGCGCGTACTCCGATGTTTGTTCCCACGCTCGTCGGTTTCTTCGACCGGAGCTTCCAGCCACATCTTGATCAGATGCAGCATGGCTCCATCGACGACCCGGCGAGCTACCGACTTCATCAGCTCGGCATGTGGAACGCTGTCAAAGTAACTGCTGAGATCAGCATCAACGATCTGTCCATGTCCGGCATTGATCAGCTTGTGGACGTGTTGTACGGCGTCCAGTGCGCTGCGATCTGCCCGATAGGCATACTGCTCCGGCTGCAGGTCGGTCTCGAAAATTGGTTCGAGAACCAGCACTGCCGCCGTTTGCGCAACCCGATCTCGGATTGTCGGTATTCCTAACGGTCTCTGCTTCCCATCCGGCTTGGGTATATAGACCCGCCGTACGGGTTGCGGTTGATAGGTTCGACTCTTCAGCTCTTGCGCCAGTTCGTCCAGCCAACGCTCTACTCCGTACGCCTCGATGTCCTCGAAAGTTTGTTCATCCACTCCCGCCGCTCCACCCTTGGCTTCACAGCGTTCGTAGGCATAAGTCAAAACATCCTTTCGATACACCTTGTCGTACAGCGCATAGAAGCGAAAGTTGGGCGATTCCTTCGCTTTTGCGTGCAACGCCGTCTGCAACTTCTGAACACTCGATGGAGTTGTTAGGCTCATCGCCAATCCCTCGGTCCTTTGTTGCTTCTTGCGTTCGTCTTTAACTGAGGTCCCTTCCCTCCACCGGAGTTACCCGGCTTCCTCGGTACTACGGACCTCTCCGCCACCCCACACGGCCCGGCCCATCTCTCACGAGTTACCGGTTGATCCCAAACTGCGATCACCGCTGGGGTTTCCCGTGTTGCGTCTGGTCTCCTCTGCCTACATGCCATCGCCATTATCCCGGCAGGTCCGATGGAGCTTGTTCGCTCGTCCCTCTCCATCGTCAGCGGCCTTCCCTGTGAAAAAGTCAGGTCGGCTCCTGCAATTGTTGTTTCGGGACCTGCTCAGCGTTCACTCACGTTATGGCCTGCACGCTCGCGGAGTCGCCTAGCGACCCTTTCCATCGAAAGCTCCGACAGCTTTGTTGCCTCCGCCGCTGTTTCGATTGCTACCGGGTGGAGCGAACCAGTTCCCGGGCGGGAGTTTCACCCGCTGAAGTCCAGCGCCTTTCACGGCGCACTTTCTCGTCAACTACGCCTCAGCTTCTGCCAGAGGCTGCTTGCTGCGTTAAGGTAGACCAGCGTCGTGTTGGCTAACCATCTGAGTTTACCGCCCGTTAAATAATGTCTGGGGTAAGACAGCCGCTCCGAGACGGGAGGCAGATGCACGACGCGGTGATTCGGAAGGAAATTCTCAAATTGAAGGCCCCGGGGCCTGAGGCTACGAAAGATCGCGGAGACACTGGGGGTGGGTTACGGGACGGTGCGCGAAAGGCTCAAGGACCAGCACAAATCGTAACTCGCGCGACTTTGAATGCGCGCTACTCGTATTCCGGGAGTGTGAGATCGTCGGCTAGCTCCCGGCCAGCGGCAAGGTCCGCGACCAAAGGGATTTTCATGAGATTCATCACCTGAGCCAGCCCCGAGGTTTCTGGCTCGGCATGATGTACCCCGTCTATCTACGCGGGCAGGCGTACCTTCAAATGCGGAAGGGCCCGGAAGCGGCGAAGGAGTTCCAGAAGATCATCGACCACCGTGGCATCGTGCTGAACTTTCCTACCGGCGCACTGGCCCGCCTCGGCCTGGCTCGCGCTTACGCCGTGCAGGGCGACATTGTCAAAGCCCGCGCCGCCTACCAGGACTTCCTCACCCTCTGGAAAGTTGCCGACCCCGACATTCCCATCCTGAAGCAAGCCAAGGCGGAATACGCGAAGGTGCAGTAAATCTTAGCTGAAATCGCCAACCGAAAAACACAGCTTGGAACAGGGGGCAGCCCTCCTTCAACTTAAACTGAATGACGTCAAGGTGGTCCGCGCTGGCACAGATCGGGTTAGCAAACCGCCATGGTTAATAGAAATATTCTCATCGGTCAGTCTCCTACACCTGAGTTGAGGGGTGGGAAGTATGGATCCACCGTCGCTCGGAGATGCTACCGGTGCAACCCACTTGTTGTAAGCGTTTGCACAAGCTTGCGCCGTTTGTTCGCCCAGAACTGGGTCTCGCGCAAATGCACGCACTTACGTCCGGCAACTCGCGCCCCATTACGGGAACACAGCCCCCGGTCAACACCTTGGTCATTAAGCTGGGTTACCAAAGCAATCTGGACCAGCTCTCAGAAGGGATACAATCGCATACAGTACGACAGGGTAAAAGGGGTTCACATGAGAGACTTCTTAAAGCGAGTATGGTCGGAGGAAGAGGGGCAGGACATCGCCGAGTATGCGGTGATGCTGGCAGTGATCCTGGTGATCGTGGTAGGAACCATCCGGCTGATCGGTGGCAATGCCAACAATGTGTTCTCGGCCACCGCCAGCTCGATTCAATAGCTTGCTACTGCTTCCCTAGCTGCTCGGTTGAACGCTTCTTGCTCCCCAGTGTGACGATCGCCCGCTCCCAGCCCAGGGCACGCAGGTGGGAAGGCACCAAAACGCACTGACTCGCACCGAAGACCTGAGCCTCATGCGCTACATCCACGATTTCTGGGGAATTACGGGTTTAACAACAGTGGCGGCTGGGGGTAACCAGAGATGTCTCTACCCCTGCTCGCAGAGCGGCGTTAGTGTGGCGTAGGCGGGGAAGATCGCGTTCTTTGTCCCCGTTATTGTTGCGCGAGTACGGCCCGCGCAGCCCCGAAAAGAGCCGCCACGCTGCGCAGGCCCGATCGCGGGAGCCTCGGGCGCCATGCAGCGCTATGTTTGTATCCATTGTCATTTCTATCAGCCGCCGCGGGAAAATCCGTGGTTGGAAGCGGTCGAACTGCAAGACTCAGCTTCTCCGTACCATGATTGGAACGAGCGGGTCACGGCGGAGTGCTATTTGCCGAACGGGGCCGCGCGGATCTTGGACGGACAGCTCAGAATCGAGAAAATCGTCAACAACTACTCGCGAATCAGCTTCGACTTCGGTCCGACGCTGCTTTCCTGGCTAGAGCAAAAGGCACCTCAGGCATACGAGCGGATGCTCGCCGCAGACCACGAAAGTCAGCAGCTGTTTTCCGGTCACGGATCGGCACTGGCGCAGGCCTATAACCACACGATTCTGCCGCTCTCGAACACGCGCGACAAGCAGACCCAGATCATCTGGGGAATGCGCGACTTCCAGCACCACTTCGGACGCGATCCCGAGGGCATGTGGCTGCCCGAGACAGCGGTGGACGTAGAGAGCCTCGAACTTCTGAGCCAAGCGGGCATCAAATTCACCGTCTTAAGTCCATACCAGGCGCGACGGATGCGCCACCGCGTTTGGGAAGAATGGCAGGGCATTGAGGGCGGCAGAGTTGATCCTACGTGCGCTTACGAGTGTCATCTCCCTTCCGGACGCGCCATCAGTCTGTTCTTTTACGACGGACCTATCTCGCATGCCGTCGCCTTCGAGAACCTGCTGATGGATGGCGAACGCTTCGCCCACCGGCTGCTGAGCGGCTTCAACGGGGAGCGCCCTTGGCCCCAGATTGTTCACATCGCCACCGATGGCGAAACCTATGGCCATCATTTCCGATACGGCGAAATGGCATTGGCATACGCTCTCGAGTACGTGGAGCGCAACCAGCTCGCCCGCATCACCAACTACGGCGAATACCTGGCTTTGCATCCGCCAACGCAAGAGGTGGAGATCCTCGAAAAGACCTCCTGGAGTTGCGTTCACGGCGTTGCCCGATGGATGGATGATTGCGGGTGCCGCTCGGGCGGCGGCAATTCATGGAATCAACAGTGGCGCGGTCCTTTAAGGAATGCGCTGGACTGGCTTCGTGACGACCTGAGCGCAGTCTTTGAAACGAGGGGCACGCATCTCTTCGTCGAACCCTGGGCGGCGCGTGACGATTACATCCGCGTTGTGCTTGATCGCTCTTCCGGCAACAAAGACGCATTCTTCGCGCGGCACGCGATACGGCTGCTCTCCCCCGCCGAGCAGGTCGAGGCTCTGCACCTGCTCGAAATGCAGCGCCACCTCCTGTTGATGTACACGAGCTGCGGCTGGTTTTTCGATGAACTGACCGGTCCGGCCACGTTGCAGATTCTTCAGTACGCGGCTCGGGCCTTGCAATTGAGTCAGCAAGTGACAGGGGAGGATCGGGAAGAGGCGTTCTTACAGCGCCTGCAGGACGCCTGGAGCAACTTGCCCGGCTGCGGAAACGGCCGGCACGTCTATGAGCGCTTCATCAAGCCCACCATGCTCGATCTGGTTGGGGTTGGAGCACATTACGCCATCAGCTCGATGTTCGGCGGATACCACGGACACGACTCCATGTTTTGCTATCGGGTCGTGCTCGAGAGGTTGCAGGTTCTGGAGTCGGGCAAAACCAAGTTTGCTGCCGGAGTGGCTTGCCTTACATCGGAAACCACCGACAGCTCGTTGCGCGTGGCCTTCGGGGTCCTTCATTTTGGCGACCACAATCTGAGCGCGGGGGTGCGGCCTCTGGGTGACGACTCATGGTTCGACGAATTCGTCGTTCGGGCCTGCAATGCGTTCTCCGGAGCCGATCTCCCCGCCTGCCTGCGCCTGATCGATCGCTACTTTCACGGCTCAACCTACTCCGTAAAATCGTTGTTTCAGGACGAACGCAGAAGGATTATCAACCAGATCGTGGACTCGACCTTGAGTGATGCCGAGGCGCTCTATCGGCGCATCTACGAGGAGCACGCGCCGCTGATGTGTTTCTTGTCGGAGTTGCAACTGCCTCTGCCGCCAGTGTTGCGGCTCACCACCGAATTTGTGCTTGCCGCGGCCGCACGGCGCGCCTTGGCGGATCAAGCCACCGAGTTGGACGCGGTTCGGTCGCTCTTGGATGTGGCCCGGCGCAGCGGGTTCAGCCTGGATGCCTCCAACCTCGAATCTGCACTGCGGCAACGATTGAACGCGCTGGTGGATCGCTGGATGCGAAACCCCGGCAATCTGGAGACTTTGGAAGAGGTAGAGAACGTGGTCGCGCTATCGCGAGTCCAGCCATTCGACCTGAATCTTTGGAAGTCGCAGAACGCATATTATGAGTTGTCGCAGGCGGTGGCAGGCAACGGTCACACTCACGGCATCGTAAATGATGCTTGGCTCGGCCATTTTCGGGAGTTGGGGCAATGGCTGGGAGTCGCGCTGCCGCAATTGCCAGCGCCGCTCAGTGACCGTCAGTGAGTGCTATTGATTCCCTCACAAGGTCGGCTCCAATGCCCGAGTAGAGTTGGTGGTGCTGACCGGTATAGATCGAGCCTTACAGGGATGGAGTATTCCCTGGACGAAGCGAGTCCAGACTGCATTGCAGCAGAGCGTTTTCATCCAGCGCCCCCAGCAGGGTGCGCCAAGCCTCCAACCAAACCCCTTGCTCTTGCCAGCGTTGCAACCGCCGCCAGCAGGTCGAAGACGAGGGAAACTCGTCGGGGAGAAATCGCCACGCCGCCCCCGTCTGCAGAATCCAGAGAATGCCCTCCAGACACGCTCGCTTCAAAGCGGGGGGGCCGACCCCGTTTGTCGGCTCGCCGTTTGCTCTGGGGGAACAAGGGTTCAATCCGT
>Ga0335070_10005023_pt1 | contig 15517 bp, 12 predicted proteins | sample Lox_Sample_13_FD_206722 | JGI IMG/M metagenome (GOLD analysis project Ga0335070, IMG submission 206722) | Soil microbial communities from Loxahatchee National Wildlife Refuge, Florida, United States - Lox_Sample_1.3 | ecosystem: Environmental > Terrestrial > Soil > Wetlands | place: USA... | reverse complement strand
CACGCGCAGTGGCTGCATGCCCTGCCGTGGGCTTCCACAACGCTGGCTCTGGTGCTGGCAACTGCAACCTTGTTCCTCGCGCAAACCGTTCCGGTGGCAACCATCGTTGCGGTGAGCGAAGGCAAGTCAGCTGGTCCGGTTTGGTGGAACGTGGCGCAACTCTCGTTCCCCTACTATGTGATCAGCGCGGGCATGACCTCGATGGTGCAGACGGTGAGTTCACACATGGGTTGGGAACTGGCTCTTGCAGTATTCCCGGTCATGTACGGTATTCACCGCTCCTACCAGCTCTATTTCGGACGCATGGTTGAGGCCACGCGACCGGAAGCGATGGTCAGAGCCGCGAGCGTGGGCGCTTAATCGGCTTGGGTGCATCAACTGAGTTGATCTAAAAACAGGGGTGGCATCGTGGCGTGAGCCGCATGCCACCCTTCGTCTTTTCCGCAAAACAGTGTGCTCAGGTCTGCTTCTCCGGCGCACTCTTGACACGTTTTGCGCCGCCAGTCAGAATCGGCCCTTGTCCAACCTCACCGACTCCCCCCAGGATTCGTCGTGCCCCGCAAGACCCTTCGCCGTAGGGTATTTCCGTTGGGTTATCTGCGCCCTGCTGTTGTTCGGAACCACCAAGAACTACATGGATCGCCAGGTTCTTGGCGTGCTCAAGACAACGCTGCAACACGATCTCGGCTGGAACGAAATCGACTACAGCAACCTGGTTCTCGCCTTTCAAGCCGCCTACGCCGTCGGTTTTATTTCGGTGGGATGGCTGATCGACCGGATCGGAACCCGTTTGGGGTATGCACTCGCGATGGCGTTCTGGAGCCTGGCCTCGATGGCGCATGCGATTGGCAGATCGTTCGGTAGTTTCTTGTTTCTTCGAGCCGCTCTTGGCTTGGGCGAGTCGGCCCTCTTCCCTGCCAGCATCAAGACCGTCGCAGAATGGTTTCCGAAGAGAGAACGCTCCCTGGCTACCGGGATCTTCAACGCAGGGTCGAACCTGGGCGCAATTCTGACACCTCTCATCGTTCCCTGGATCACGATTAAGTGGGGCTGGCGTTGGGCCTTCGTAGTCACCGGTGCAATTGGGATGGTGTGGCTGGTCTTCTGGCTGACTCTCTACCGCAAACCGGAGGAGCATCCTCGGGTTAGCGCCGCTGAACTTCAATACATTCGTAGCGATCCGCAGGAGCCATCAGTTCGGGTGAAATGGGCTGGCTTATTGCGGCATCATCAGACTTGGGCATTTGTGGCGGGAAAAGCGATGATTGATCCTATCTGGTATTTCTATTTGTTTTGGATACCCGATTTTCTTCAACGCCAACATGGAGTCACGCTCGCTGGAATCGGACTACCTGTGATTGCCATTTATTTGCTGTCCGACATTGGTAGTGTCGGGGGCGGTTGGCTTTCTTCGTTTCTCATCGGACGCGGCAGCAGCATCAACGCCGCCCGCAAGATCGCAATGCTGGTCTGCGCGATCTGCGTCGTCCCGATCGTATTTGCCTACCGCACGGAGAATCTTTGGACGGCCGTAATGCTGATCGGATTGGCCGCTGCCGCTCATCAGGGCTTCTCGGCAAATCTGCTGACCCTCGCCTCCGATATGTTCCCAGTACAAGCGGTGGCCTCAGTAGTAGGAATCGGAGGAATGGCGGGAGCCCTTGGAGGAATGCTCGTCGCTAAGATTGTGGGATACGTACTTCAGTCAACCGGCAGCTACTTAATCCCGTTCATGATCGCCGGTTCAGCTTATCTGGTGGGTTTGGCGCTGATCCACATCCTCGCCCCCACGATCGAACCCGCCCGCATTTAGCGAACACAGTCACAGCTTGCTAGAATCTCGGTCAGGGCCCATGACGCTTTCCGCGACAGACTCGCCGATTGCCCAGGATCAGATAACGTCTGTCGTGGAACAGGTTCTCCGCGAAACTCAGTTCATCGACATCCACACTCATCTTTTTTCTCCCGCATTCCGCACCCTCGGTTTATGGGGAATCGACGAGTTGCTCACCTATCACTACCTCGAAGCCGAATTCTTTCGGTCTTCTCTGATGACGCCGGAGCAGTATTGGGAACTAACGAAAGTGCAACGGGCAGACACGATCTGGCGAACCCTCTTTGTCGAAAACACGCCCATCTCCGAAGCAACTCGCGGAGTCATTGCTGTTCTAAACGCGTTCGGCCTTTCCACGACTGAGTCCGATCTCAAACAGGCTCGTACCTTGTTTGAAGACCTGGATTTTGAAGCGCACCTCAGCCGGACACTTCAGATTGCTGCCATCGATACCGTCGTCATGACCAACGATCCGCTGGATCCCGTGGAGAGAGAATTCTGGCTAAGCGGTGTCGCGCCGGATCCTCGCTTTCGGGCAGCCATGAGATTAGATCGCCTTCTCAACGAGTGGGCCGACAACTGGCGCCGTTTATCGGCAGACGGCTATGCGGTCGATGCGGAGATTTCTCCGAGGTCGATCACTGAAATTCGCCGGTTCTTGTCCGACTGGAGTAAGCGGATGTCTCCGGCCTACATGGCGGTTTCGCTTCCTGACACATTTCAATTTCCCGAGCAGTCGACGCGAAGCAGGATTCTGAGTGGCGCCGTTTTGCCTGCTTGCCGAGAGCTTGGACTTCCTCTCTCCCTGATGATCGGAGTGCGGCGGCAGGTGAATCCCAGAATTCGACTGGCTGGTGACGGAGTCGGAAGAGCGGACCTCCGTGCCTTGGAAAATCTATGCCGGGACTTTCCTGACAATCGGTTCCTGGTCAGCATACTGTCTCGCGAGAATCAACACGAACTCTGCGTCTATGCCCGCAAATTCAGCAATCTCCTGCCTTTCGGTTGCTGGTGGTTCCTAAACAATTCGTCGATTGTCGAAGAAATTACGCGCGAGCGTCTCGAGATGCTTGGAACAAGCTTCATTCCACAGCACTCAGACGCTCGCGTGTTGGAACAAGTCATCTATAAGTGGAAAAACACGCGCAGCGTGCTCGCAAAAGTACTGACGGAGAGGTATAGACTGCTCGCGTGCGATGGGCGCATGATTACCCGAGAAGATATTCAACGAGACATCAATCGCATGTTTCGCACCAATTTCGAAAACTGGATGAGTCCGACCTAACACTCGGCTGATTTGTTTATACTGGCTAACACTCTCTACGATTCGCCCGCTCTCTCCGCTATGCGGGCGCGATCCCAAGCCTGTGGAGGTTCCGCAATGCGTGACGATGATGAGGTTCCCAAGAACCTTAACGAGGACGCGGACAAATCGCGCGTCTCCCGCCGTGATTTCCTGAAAATCTCTGGTATATCGGTCGCCGTCCCGATGGTGGCCGGTCCAAGAATGGTGATGGTGGCAGGACAGGAAGTTCCCGTCCACGGCCCGGGCAAGGTGCCGATGGAATTCACCATCAATGGAAAAGCCTACAAGGCGAGCCTCGAACCTCGAGTGACTCTGCTCGATGCTCTTCGAGATCAGTTCGAGATCACCGGTGCTAAGCGAGTCTGCGACCGCGGAGAGTGTGGCGCCTGTACGGTGCTGATCGATAACAAAATTGTCTATGCCTGCTCCATCCTTGCGATCGAGGCACAGCACAAGCCAATCACCACGGTGGAATCGTTGATGAGTTCGGGCAAACTGCATCCCGTGCAGCAGGCGTTTGTCGAGAACGACGCCTCACAATGTGGCTTCTGCACTCCGGGATTTGTTGTGGCCTGTAAGTCTTTCCTCGACAAACACCCGAATCCCACGGCGGAAGATATTCGCCGCGGATTGAGCGGGAATCTCTGTCGCTGCGGCACCTACGACGGAATCCGCAAAGCCATCGCGCAAGTCGCGCAGAAGGGAGCCTGATCATGCCCGACTACGCATGGCCCGATCCGCAGCATCGCACTCTGCTCGGCACGCGAGTCACCCGTGTCGATGGCCCGGAAAAAGTTTCCGGACGAGCAAAATACACCTATGACGTGCATCGTCCCGGAATGCTTTACGGCAAGGTGCTCCGCTGCCCCTACGCGCATGCAAAGGTCGTCAGTATCGACACCAGCGCTGCGGAAAAAATGCCTGGCGTGAAGGCGGTGCACATTGTCCAGGGTCCAGGTTCGAATATCCATTGGGCCGGAGATGAGATTGTAGCGGTTGCTGCCGTTGATGAATCCACGGCCGAAGACGCCGTACGGGCGATCACAGTGAAGTATCAGCAACTGCCGCATCTGGTCAGTGACGCAGAGCCACCGAAGGGCGCCGCAGAGGAACAAGGCCCTCTCAGCATGGACGCGATCAGCGACATGCTCGACAACCAGGTTCCAGCCCGCGAGATGGTTAGCCAGATCCAGAAGTACGGGATCACGGAAAAACCGGATGACGACATGCTCAAGAGCATGAAGGATGAAGGCGCGCCCGACGAAGTGATCGCAGCGCTACGGGCTGCCACCGTGCATCCTGAGGCCGGAAGTCGGCCCCCCTCGAACTATCAGAAGGCTGCCGGTCAGACCGTCGGCGATCCCGATAAGGCATTCTCCGAAGCCGAAGTCACATCGGAAGGTCTTTACGGAATTCCGCTAATTACTCATTGCTGCCTCGAAAGTCACGGTTCGATTTCCGAATGGACCGACAGCGATCACCTGTTTACCCATATCTCGACGCAAAATGTTTCCGGCATTCCCGGGCAGATGGCCGAGCCCCTGAAGATGCCGGCGACGAATATCCGAGTGCACCAGGATGCGATTGGCGGCGGGTTCGGAAGCAAGTTTTCACCGGACCGCTGGGGAATCTTTACCGCGGAAATTTCCAAGAAAGCCGCCGGCAAACCGGTGCGGATCATGTTGGAGCGGGACGCGGAACTGCAAGTAGCGGGCGCTCGCCCATCAGCATTCGCGCGCGTGAAGGTCGCGGCGAAAAAAGACGGTACGATCACCGCCTGGCAGTCGAATTCATGGGGCACCGGTGGTCCGGGCGGCGGAGGCATGCCGCCGATTCCTTACGTATTCAGCATTCCCAATCAGCGGCAGGAACACACGGCGATTCGCAACAACATTGGTCCCGCTCGCGCGTGGCGCGCGCCGAACCATCCTCAAGCGGCCGTGCTGACTATGTGTGCGCTCGACGATTTGGCAGCCAAGCTCAACATGGATCCCGTCGAGTTCTTTGGCAAGAATTTGAATCTCACGAAGGCGCGCGAGAACACCTACCGCGAAGAACTCGCGATCGCAGCTGACTTGATGGGATGGAAACAGAAATGGCACCCGCGTTCTGAAGGCGCCTCGGGAGTTGTTCGAGGCGTCGGTTTGTCATTCCACACCTGGGGGGGCCGCGGGCACAACAGCGATTGTGATTTGACTATCCATCCGGATGGATCCGTTGAACTAAAAATGGGATCGCAGGATCTCGGCACCGGCACGCGTACATGCATTCTCGTGGTGGCGTCCGACACTCTCGGAATTCCGATCGACGCCATTCAACTTCTGATCGGCGATACGATTTACCCACCCTCAGGTGGTTCGGGCGGATCAACAACGATCGGTGGCGTCAGCTCCTCTACTCGCAGGGCCGCGGTGGATGCTCGCGACGCACTGTTTGCGAAGGTCGCCTCCGCGTTGAATGCCCAACCCGATCAACTGGAGTGCGTGAACGGAAGAGTTGGAGTGAAGGGCGATTCTGGCAAGTCGCTAAGTTGGAAAGAGGCATGCTCTAAACTCGGCGCCATGCCGATCACGATTCGCGGAAAGAATCCGGACCGGAGCAAACCACCTGACCTCACGAATAGCGGCGTTGGTGGCGTGCAAATGGCGGAGGTCGAAGTCGATATCGACACTGGAATTGTCAAAATAAAGAAGATGGTTGCGGTGCAGGACTGCGGACTGGTCGTCAACCTGAAGACGGCTGAAACCCAGTGCCATGGCGCGCTCATCATGGGCATCAGCTACTCACTGTTTGAAGAGAAGGTGATGGATCCCACGACAGGGCGCATGCTCAACGCGGACATGGAGTTCTACCGCCTCGCCGGCCTAAGCGATATACCGGAACTCGTCGTCCACATGATGACGGGTAAGGGATATGACGAGCGTGGCGTAATTGGTCTTGGAGAACCGCCGGTCATTTCGCCGGGAGCGTGCATCTCGAATGCTGTTGCCAATGCGATCGGCGTGAGGGTTCCGTTCCTCCCGCTCACACCAGACCGCGTGCTGGCCTCGCTCGAAAAAAAGGCAGGTGCCTAATGCGACCTTTTGAATATGTCAGCCCGAAAAACCGCAATCAGGCGATCAGTCTGTTGGGCGCATCGTGGGGGAATACCGAGGTGCTTGCCGGCGGAACCGACCTGCTCGCACTCATGAAAGATGACGTTCTTTCCCCCAAGCGACTCGTCAACATCAAAGACATCGGCGACCTGCGCGGCATTACTTTGAGTGCGCAAGGCCTTCGCATTGGTGCCCTCACCACCCTTGGTGAATTGGCCGAGGACGCCAATATCCGAAAGAACTACCCGGCATTTTCCGAGGCGGTTCTGGAAGCTGCCAGCCCGCAAATCCGCAACCTCGCAACCCTCGGCGGAAATCTCTGCCAGCGCCCTCGCTGCTGGTATTTCCGCAATGGGTTCGGCTTGCTTCCCAAGAGTGAGACTGGCAAGGAACTCGTGGCGGCGGGTGAGAATCGATATCATGCCATCCTGGCCAACGACGGACCCGCGAAGTTCGTCAGCCCGTCTACGCTGGTCCCGATTCTTATCGCGTACGGAGCGACCATCCGTTTGGAAGGACCGAAAGGTAAGCGCGAACTCCCGTTGGAGAAGTTCTATCTGGTTCCAACGGCCGAAGGAGATCGCGAACACGATTTGAGGCCAAATGAAATTGTGACTGACATCGTGATTCCTTCTGCCAAGGATTTAGAGGCCGCGCACTACGAAATCCGTCAGAAGGAAGCGTTTGATTGGCCTCTCGCGGTTGCTGCCGTAGCCTTCAAAATGCAGGGATCGACTGTCGGGTCCGCGCGCGTCGTACTCGGATATGTCGCCCCGACGCCATGGCCATCGTCTGAAGCAGAAAGGGCGTTAACCGGGCAAACCATCAGCAAAGATGTTGCGCAGAAGGCCGCGGATGCCGCCCTGGCGAAATCCGGTCCGCTTAGTCAGAATGCATACAAAGTGAAGCTGGCCAAGGTGGCTTTGACCCGTGCCATCCTGAAAGCCGCTGGAGGTGCCGCATGATTCGGGAGTCGGACCGCTTCAACACGAACCATCCGGATCTTTGTCCGTCGCTGCGCTGGAAGGGCCAATTTATTCTGGCGGAACCCGATCCGACCGTCCCGGCTTGTAACGACGGACTATTCTGGTGCTTGCACACCCAGACCTGCATTGGACCGGATGGCGAACTGGCAGAGCCGGGTAACTGCAACACCAAGAATCGCACATGTCACGGCTCCGGAAAATGCGGTTAGTCGAGTGCGTCTTTTCGACTGGGGACCGCATCTGAAATAGGGACTGAGGGGTTCTTTATGCGATTTCACCAATGGCTAGTTCTGGGTTTACTCACGGGTTCCCTTTCTGTAGCGGCGGTCGCGCAGGGTATTCGCGGGGACTACATCGAAACGCGCAGTGCCGACGTCTACACCGGACAGTGCTTTGCCAATGGCGAAGTGAATCTGGTGGGTAATGAAGCCATCCTTGCGTGGCACGTGCAAACCGGAGGCTGGGACGGCGTTCCGCTGCAAGGTCTCACTATTGCCGCAGCCGTGCACGCGAGTGGAACTCTCGGCGACCCCTACGAGAGTCCGTATCCCGCAAAGGCCGTTCTTCTCGTCGACGACCAAGCGACCAAAGAGCAGCAAGCGGCTCTGGTCCATTTCGCCCAGCACATGGGTGGAGATCTTCTGAAGAATGTTAGTCAAGTAATTCCCACATCGATGGAATTGGTTGTGAACGCCGAACATCACGGCGCGGCGATGCTACGCGCTGGCAAATTCGCGAGCGTCCAGACCCGCGGCATCGGCGGGCAAGATCACCTCTGTGGAAATGAAGTTACGTTCTATCCTCCGTTGACGGAAACGGCTCATTCCATGCCGGCTGTCGCTCTGACGGACGCGTATACGGGTCCGGGATTGGGCGTTTCCTGGGACTATCACGGACGACGCAGCGCGTTCGTGGGAACATTCGCCAGATAAGGCAGGATATCGATTGCGAAAAGCCAACCGGGCCGTACTAGCATGCTGGGTTATCGTTCTGGTGTCTGTCTGCTGTGCCGCCCAATCCGGCAAGGTAGAGAGCTTGGGGCCGCTTTCCGATAATGCTGTACCTGATGCTGTTCGTCAAAGTCTCGACGCCAAGGGCTATCGGCTGACTTTGGACGATCCCAAATCCACATGTGAACTCTGGCTGCGGAAGAGTGTTCCCGCGAGTACGGCAAAGGAATCCGACAACATCGTGTATCCCGAATTCGCCGAATCCGTTATGTTGGGAGTCATCCACTTCCCGGACGCTGCCGCTGATTTCCGCGGCCACAAGATACCGGCGGGCTTCTACACCATGCGTTACGAACTCATGCCTGATGACGGCAACCACCTGGGCGCTGCGCCGAACCGGGATTTCGTGCTCCTTATTCCAGCCGCATCCGACACTGATCCATCGGCCGCCTACAAATTCCAGGAACTGTCTGCGCTGAGCGCCGCTACGGCCGGGACGAAGCACCCCGCACCGCTTAGCCTGGTTCCAGCCGACAAACCAGGCGCAGGCACTGTTGCACGCGACGAACAGGATCATTGGATCTTTTCCAGCAACCTCAAGCTGGCTTCGGGAAACGACCTCCCGTTTGCTTTGATTGTGAAAGGAACCGCCCAGCAGTAACCAGCCCAGGGCCACTACAGTTCGGGATAAACCCCTACTACTTTTTCCGCATCCCAATTTGGCTTCGCAACACCGACTGGGGTTCAAATTCATGACTAGCGACGCCTCTGCGCCTTTGCGCCGCCCTCTGCCTCTTTGGCTGGTCGTTCTATGTGGTCTCGCCTTTCACGGCCCGCTTCTGTTGATGAAGCTTCCGGCCACCAGTTTTGACGCCAACTTTCACATGTCCATGGCGCAGCACTATGCGCATCATTGGTTCGATCCGTGGAACGAAAAGTCTCTGGCCGGCTTCTCTCAGACCACCTATCCACCACTCACCCATCAGTGGATTGCGGTCTTTTCGCACATAGTCGGACTCGACTATGGCTTCATGATCGTTCTGGGTGCCGCTATCCTGCTGCTGCCAGTTGCCGTCTATCGCTTCTCGAGGCTCTGGGTCGACGAACGCGCCGCCAGTTACGCCGCGCTCTGCTGCCTATTCCTTGGAGCTCTCGAACAAACGGCCTATCAGGACGGCCAAATCGGCACCATCTCGGCCACAACGCTCTTCTTGTTGGCGATTCCTTTCGCCTATCAGTACGTTTTGTCGGGATCGAAGAGCAATCTCCTGATGGGGCTGGCGCTGTTCTGGACGGCCAGCGCGGCGCACCACGCCACACTGCTCTTCGGGCTGGCTTTTTTCTTGTTCCCCACAATCTGGCTGGTTCTTCGCGACTACCGTACCGCGAATCCGGAATCTAGCCGTGGAACGCCGATCAAGCGAATCTTCGCCTTTGGTGGTCTCTCCGTGCTCGGGATGGGATTGGTGCTTCTGCCCTACCTCCTAACCCTGATCAAGGATCCGATTGAACAGAAACCCATCCCGCACCTGAGCCGCGCTAATTTCTTGCTAGAACCGAAATGGGGGCTTCACTACTGGATCATTCCGGTTGGAGTCATCGCCTTGGCGCTGCCTTACATTTTTTACAAAGGACGGGAACGCCGGCTGCAACCGCTGTTGTTGGGATTCTACTTCGCCCTTCTGTTCGGCCTGGGAGGAACTACGCCCGTCCCGCGATGGGTGATGGGTCGCGCTTTCGAGATCATGACATTCGAGCGGTTCACTTACTGGGCATTGCTATTGGCGATGCCGTTTGTGGGCCTGCTCGGTGTTTATCTGATTGATCGCTACGGAAAGCGCGTTGCAGTCGCCCTGGTCGTTGCCGTTGTCGGTTGGGGGTCATTCGCCGTAGCGTGGAACACCTACTTCAAACTCGTGGGCACTCCGGTCAACGTCGCTCCGGTGATCGATTTCCTGAATCAACCCGGCCATAACCAGTACCGTTATCTCACTCTGGGCTTCGGTAACGGTTTATCGAAGATTGCCTGCTACAGCGATGCTCCCACAGTCGACGGCGAATACAACTCGGGACGAACCCTTCCGGAGATGATCCAGTATGGATCTGCCCAGCTGAGCAGTTCCAAGTACTACGGTACGCAAGGAATGCTCGCTCTCTCCGCCATGCTGCATCACGCGCCACGATACGGACTGCGCTACATCTTCGTCGCGGACAGGTTCTATGAACCGATACTCACCTTCGCGGGCTGGCGCCAGATCGACAGCTACGATCATGGCAATATCAGCGTCTGGACGAATCCCGACATTCCATTTGCCCATCCGATTCCTTCGCCGATGCGACCGCCTCGCTGGCAGGGGTACATGTGGGGAATCGTTCCGTTCGGTGTGAGCCTGCTGGCCATCATCCTTGCGTTTCGACGTGTGCGACAACCATCACAAGTCAATGCAAGTGAACCGGAGAATATTGCAACTCCCGTCGATCTCACGGACGATCAAGTTCCAACGGGTGGCGTCGCACACTGGACAGCATCGCCAGCCACACCCGACCCGCATTGCCGTCAACCACTTAGCGAAACCAATTAACTGTCGGTGAAACGGCAACAACGAAAATCCGCAGGGTGGCATCTTATGCAGCCGTGAAACCCACCGTCAGCATCGTCATCCCGGCCTACAACGAGGCCAATCGCCTGTCTCGGACCTTGGATCACATTTTGTGTTTTGTTAAGGCGAAAGGATGGACGGCAGAAATCATTGTCGTCAACGATGGCTCGACGGATCGCACGGTTGACGTCGCTAAAAAGTACGTCGCGCAGAACCGTTGCGTGCAATTGATCGATAACATCGTGAATCGCGGCAAGGGCAGTGCAATTCGTGATGGCGTTCTACGCGCCACCGGAGACATCATTCTTTTTACCGACGCGGACGACTCCACTCCCATCGAAGATGCCGACAAGTTGATCGCAGCCATCGAGGATGGCGCTGAAATCGTAATCGGATCCCGCTGGGTCGACAGAAACCTGCAGTCGCAACCTCAGCCCTGGTACCGCCGGTTGAACGGGCGCGTTTACAACCTCCTGCTGCGAAATGTCCTGGGCCTTGATCTAACCGACACGCAAAATGGGTTCAAAGCCTACACGCGCTGGGCTGGCAAAGCTATCTTCGCGACGCAAAAGATTCCTGGTTGGGGCTTCGACGCTGAATCCCTTTTCTCCGCTCACCTGTTCGGCTTCAAAGTTCGTGAGGTTCCCGTGGAGTATACCTACTACGCCGAAGGCTCCAAAATCCGCCCGTACCGAGACGGCGCGCGCATGCTCATGGAACTCCTGCTGGTCCGGTGGCACTTTTTCACTGGCGCCTATTCCAGAGCCGTCGCTCAATCCCAACCGATCGTCTCCGCACCGTTTCCTGAAGAAGTCCTCAGCGAATCCCAGGCTCTTGAATAAACATGTCCAAGTATTTGGTTGTGTTCGGGACTCGTCCGGAAGCAATCAAGATGGCTCCGGTTTTACACGCGTTGGAAGAAGATTCTCTAGCGGAGAGCGTGGCCTGCTGCACCGGGCAGCACCAGGAATTGCTGACGTCGATTCTTTCCTTGTTCCGCATTGTGCCGAACTATCACCTGCATGTGATGGCTCCAAATCAGAAACTCGCGAGCCTGACGTCCATTCTTCTCACGGAGCTCGACAAAGTGATGCAAATCGAGCGCCCCGATCGGGTATTGGTCCAGGGTGATACCACGACCGCGATGGTCGCGGCGATGGCGGCGGCATATCAAAAAATCCCCGTCGGTCACATCGAAGCGGGAGTGCGCTCTCACAATCCTCTTGAGCCCTTTCCGGAAGAGATGAATCGCAGGGTGATCGACGTGATAGCGGATTTGTTTTTTGCACCGACGGCCGTCGAGCGCGCCGACCTGATTCGTGAGGGCATTCCGCCAAGCCACATTCACGTTACCGGAAACACTTCCATCGATGCTCTGCGGCAAGTGGCTTCCCTGCCATTCTCGCTGGAGGGGTCGGTACTGGAGAAGCTTCCGTTACGGTCGAAACCAGTCGTCCTGGCCACGGTGCATCGCCGCGAGAATCACGGTGAGCCCCTGATCAACATTTGCAACGCATTTCGCCTGCTCGCACGCCGTTATCGAAACAGCATGCACATTGTGATTCCAGTGCATCCCAATCCAAACGTGAATGCCTGTGTTCATCGTTTTCTCGGGGACATCCCGAACGTCACACTCACCCCGCCTCTGGGATACCAGGAACTGGTTGCGCTCGCTCAATGCTGCCATTTCGCTCTGACGGACTCCGGCGGGCTGCAGGAGGAGTTGACCTGGCTGGGCAAGCCCGCCTTGGTCCTCCGGAATGTGACGGACCGTCGCGAAGCCGTCGACGCGGGCGCGGCAACTTTAGTTGGAACCGATACTCAGACAATCGTCTCTGCGGCCATTGAATTAATGGAGAACGGAGCTCTGTATCAGCGGATGGCCCAACCGCGCGAAATCTATGGGGACGGCAACTCCGCCCGTCGAATCGTTGATATTTTGCGCAATCAGGACGCTTGGTTGCCAAAGGCTTCCACGACGGCGATCACAATAAATCAGGCAGCGGTTCAACCCGCTGCCTGACGTTACTCGCTGGTCGGTACGCCTAAACCAGTCTCTGCCATTGGTATTGCTTCTCGCCTCCCTGATGGCGCTCCCACATTTCAAGCGCCTGATAGCAGAAGACCGTCGAGACGGGATTCATGAACGGCAGCATCTTCCCTTCCTTGCGCCCGAACCAGAAACCACCTTTCAATCGCGGATTGTCGTCATTGGATTGGAATTCGCGGATTTGAGACGCTTCGTGACGCGCGGCCTCAATGTCCATAGCCACTACACCCGAGCGTGCCGCGAAGATCCGCATGCGCAACAGTTGCGCGAGCACATCCGAACGCAAGAACCGTGGCGCGACCTCTCTGGCGTATCTGGCTAATGTAGGTATACCCACGCGCAAAGCCGCTTGGCAGGCTGGCTCCTTCATTACCGGCAGCATTCCCTCCAGGAAATACGCATAGGCATGTAGGCGATCCATGACCGCGGTCTCCTCCACCGGTCCGGGCAAGAACGACTGATACGAATGGAGGCTCGCTGCCAGAACACTGCGGTACAGCTTTTGAAAGCGCTCGTCGCCGCCCGCCTCCCACAGTTCCCACCACGCTAGTGCAGATTTCAGCTGGTAACAACCCGGACTGCGCGACCAACGCGCCGCTTCATACTCAACAGCTCTCTTGTCGGGAAGCGTGACAATTGGGCTGAAATTCTTGCCATCGAAGAAGTCGTGAGCCATCGAATCGCCGATCTTGATGGCCTTCGGCAATAAATCGGAAGTCTTGAACTTGCGCCACACCGCCAAAATGCCCCGGACAATAATTCCGTCATCGAAAAAGTAAGAATACTTCTGCCCTTCTCCCTCGCATTCAAACGGCATCGCCGATGACTCGCCATCCCACGCCCGTTTCGTGAGATACCGCACATTGTCCAGCGCGGCGTCCCAATAGCGCATGTCTCCCGTCTGCTCATGCAGCAGGATCAAGGCGCTCGCAGAATACCCGGTGATTTCGGTGGAAATTGGTTTGTTCTGCTTTACATCGTTCAAGTGGTACCGCGCGACTCCCCCGTTGCTTTCTTGAATTCCCGAATGCAACAGCCACTCGCCCACAGCCCGGTCGAGATGAGACCGCTCTCCGGTCTCATGTTTCCCGCGAAAGCCAGGTACTTTTTTTCCCTTTCGAGTTCTGGTTTTAAATAATTTGAGATACCCACCCACCACTTCTGAGATCTGCATATTGCTCCCCGCCAACAAGTTTTGTTCTCGCATGCCCTCCCGTAATTCGTCCGATGTCAGAATCTGCACCAGATGATTCGTGAGTGCATTTTTATCCCCCGGAGGATAAAACTCGATTGCGACCCTGTATTCTTGTGCTACTTCTTTTATTTCGGGTATCGCCGCCGCCACCATGGGCAGCCCAAATTCGCAAGCCTGATGCACCACTCCGCTCGTCCCTGCGGCTGAGGTGTAAGGCAACACCAGGACACTCGCTTTACAAAACAAATTCGGAAGATCATCTTCCGGCACGTATCCCAGGAACTGAATGTTCGATCGATCGGCGTACTTCGCTTGTAAAGACTCTAAGTATCCCGGCGTGCTCGGGTGGTTCAGTCCGCCAATCGCAAGTTTGATTTTCGGCAGCAATGTGCCGATTTCATCCATACATTCCAGCAGCAGTTCCAGGCGCTTGTATGTTCCCCAATACCCGAAAGCCAAGATGATTGGCTCCGCGTTAAGCAGGGCCGACACGGACCGCGGTTTGGAAAAGATTCCGTGTGGGCGAGAATGCACTCGATTCCCATCCACGCCGTAATTCTCGATGAGTTGTGATCGGAACGACGGCAGCAAGACGCTCACATCATTGGCGCAAAGCAGAACGCGAGTGGCCACTCGTCCCGCGAACCGGTAGGCCCCCGACATTCCAACTCCGGCGTCCTTGAGGTTGATGCGTTCGAAGATCGTATGAAGGGTGACATGCGTATAAAAGCCCGACATGCGGGCCATCGCTGGCCCCGTAACAGACAAGAAGGCAGCCACCGGCCCACGGGCGAAGGTGGAGAATCCCATGTTGAACCAGACCACGTCGGGCTTGGCCCGGCGGATCGCTCTCACCAAGTTCGTGGGCGTCAGCAGAGAGTCGAAGCGCCAGCAACGTTCCACTCGAAAGCCGTCCAGTTCCTGCCCCGACTCCGTCTCGTCCGCCAACAGCAGCAACTCTACATTGGGATCATTTCGGAGGACGGACGCGAGGTGAAAGCCGTACTCATTTAGATCCCCTCGGCTCGGAGGGAAACTAGTGACGAGGCAGATTTTCAGGGGATCAGGCTTCGCCGCACAATCATGCCCGTTCAAAGGTGTGCACTGCATTTCCGACATAGACGAGGCGCAGCCAACCGTTCAGCTGAGGGCTTTATTTCGATTGAAACGGCGTCGGAAGGGTTGCTTTACTGCACGTTTGAAACCTAGGGGAACTTGATCTCATGCCGCGATGATCAGACAAAGAATCCGGTAAGCGCCCTGAGCTAGAGTTCGCGCGTTGAATCGACGCGTTGGGAAAGAGCCACGGCAATGTGCGTTCTGTTGGCGGCCGCTGAATTGCGCCGGCAAGTTTTGACACCCCGTAGAGCCCCTTGCTAACATGAATTGTTCCACAGCAATCCTGCCTTACGCAGTCCCCGTCGTCTAGCCCGGCCTAGGACATCGCCCTTTCACGGCGGTAACACGGGTTCAAATCCCGTCGGGGACGCCAACAAAATAA
>Ga0335070_10005022_pt1 | contig 15518 bp, 15 predicted proteins | sample Lox_Sample_13_FD_206722 | JGI IMG/M metagenome (GOLD analysis project Ga0335070, IMG submission 206722) | Soil microbial communities from Loxahatchee National Wildlife Refuge, Florida, United States - Lox_Sample_1.3 | ecosystem: Environmental > Terrestrial > Soil > Wetlands | place: USA... | reverse complement strand
GCGGAATCATCCTACTTCAAGAAGGACTAAACATCTACACCATCGTAGGCGGAGCAATTCTGCTATGCTCAGTCGCGCTCGCCACAAAATCCAGAACCTAGCCGCGAAGACACCACATGAACATCTACAACGACTTGAGACCAATTTGGACCAATGCTACGAACTTCCCGAACCGAACCAAAACTAAACCCAACACCCAAAGAAGTCAACGCCTCAGCAACTCTCGCCCGGGCCTGGTTCAGTGCATCTTCGGTTTTCTTGGCATGCTCAAAAACGTGAACATGCAACCAGCCACCCGAAGCCCTGAGAGCACTGACGGCACAAGGCAGGTACTCGATGGCCTTCTCAGGCAGAGGCAAAAGAACCCGATCTGCAATCGCGCACAAATGCGCTTCAACTTGGGCTTTGGCATCACCCAACAAAGGAAACACCCGCCCAAACAACCTGTTGGCACGAACGTTTTCCACCATAAACGCGTAGGCATCAGGGTTAACATCAATTGAATAGACACTCGCAGTCGGAACACGTTTTGCTATGAGAATGGAAAAGCAACCCACACCAGCAAACAGGTTAACAACCACCTCGCCAGGCTGGACCAGATTCGCAATACGCAAACGTTCACCAGAAAGCCGAGGAGAAAAATAACACCTTTCCACATCAACAGCAAAGACGCAACCATGTTCCCTATGGGTTGTGCGGGTTCTGTCTTCGCCCCCTATGCACACCAATCCACGAAGTCTAAAGTCTCCTCGGACTCCGGAAGTCTGAGCCAAGACAGTCTTCACACCCCCATTGCAGCTCATGATGGCCTGAGCAACGGCTTGAGAATTTTCCTGTGACGGAACGGGCAACTTGGTTATGGCTATATCGCCAACGACGTCAAACGAATTACAAAAGTTTCCAAACCCATTAGCCGAAACCTCAGGGCTAACCTTGCTCCTTAGTCTTTTCCGCATATCCGCCTTTCACTAAGCCAATTCGAATTGAAAACGTTTAAAAGCAAAAAACGTTTCCTCTGTACGAAGAGGTTGTTTCATGGAAAAATCAGGAATTGTTTACGAATGCATGCGTTGCGGCGCAAGAGTCCCTTCCGAAGAGCTAGAGCTCCGTGGCGGCGAGACAAAATGCATAATATGCGGCTACCGAATTCTAAAGAAAGTTAAGCCGCCAGTCGTAAAACGCGTCCAAGCCAAATAGAATAAAGAAATACGCCTCCATTTGGAGGCGGCAGGCTCATTTCTTTTTTGCTTGTTCAATTCTTTTTTAGTAGATTTCTCGGTCGCCAAACTTGCGCAGTGCCTTTCCCTTCAACCTCACCGGTTCACCAAAATCTTCGTCGAAGTCATGTTCTACGGTTATGCGCCTCACAGTTTCGCCGCAGATTCCGGTCGGAAGCAAGCGTCTTTTCACGCACATCGAATACTGGCATTTGGAGACGGTGCATATTTCATCTGTTTGCCTACATATTACGCCGTCTCGACGATAAAATGTTGCGTTCTGACTGCATTTAAAGGATGGACAAGTTGGAGAACAAGGTTTTGCTTGAGCCAATAGGTTTACACCTCAAGTCTCATCTTAGAATCTGGTGTTACATCTGACCAATGATTACGCATATCCTACGGGTGGAAATATAAAGTTTATTGATTAATCCGTCAAGATCCACGACTCAACTTTGGGTCTTGCGAAGCAACTTAAACCCTGTCAACTTGTAAACTTCAGCAAGCACCAGCATGACTATTACGATTATGATGAGGATTATAGCAGCTAAAACGCTTGCCTGCACCAAAGATCCACCGAAAACGATGTACTTGTCAAAAGCCAACGTCACTGTCGTAGGCGAGTTCACCTGTAGGTTTGTGGCCACATAGTTGTTTTGGTTTCCAGACGGATACGCCGTTACCTCCACGTTTCCACCGATGATGTTGCTGAATGTAACCGTCCCGTCGGTCGATGTCGTGGCTGTAACCGAGTCAACGCCTGTTCGGCTAAGCTCTACGACAACGTTGGAAACGGGATTACCGAAATAGTCAACCACCTTTACCGAGACAGGAAGTTTGTATAGGATACAACGAATAGGAGCCGAAGTGTCGCTCGTCACAGTAACCACTGTAGAGTTAAGCAGAATGTTGCTAGCCGTGTAGACGTTTACGTTGTACTGGCCAAAAGTTACTGTCACCTGCGCCGCTCCGTTGTTATCGGAGGTTACACTGTAGAATATGCCGCTAGCCTGCTCCACAAGGGTAATGCGTGCATTGGGGATTGCGGCAAATGCGTAGTCCAAAATGCTCAAACTCAGAGTTTTGTCCGGACAAAGTATGTTGGCCTGTAATCTTGGAACCGCGGCTGAGATGCTGATTGTGTCATTGCCAGCGTTGAAGACCTTGCCGTATTTTGAAGCTTGAATAGTGTAGCTTATCCCAGTAAATGTGGAGTTGAATGTGTACATGCCTGTGAGGTCTGTTTGACCAACAAGTGTGCCAGTCTGTGTCGTGTTCGTTCTCGTCATATATTGGAATGTCATGTTTAAGTCGACGAATGGAATAACGACGCCGTTTTTATCCTGAACTTTGATTGTGAGGTCTGTTAGCTGGCAAATGATCGTGAAGGAGCCATTGCCTGATATTGTTGGGGTGATTTCGCCAACCTTTACCTGATTATAATATGCATCTACGGTGGCTGTTCCTTTTTCGAGGTTTATAGTGGCGGCACCAGTATAGTCTGTAGTGTTGCTGGAGGTCTGGTTTGCTGCTGAGTCAAAAGCTTCTACTACAACTCCGGGCACAATTTCGCCTGCTAAGTTTACGGTGTTGAAAACCGAGGGATACCCTGGCACTTGGAATGTTTGGACATCTGGAACGGCCTTTGAGGGAGAAGTCTGCGGAGTTATGGTGACGGTATATTGACCCATCTGCGCCTTAGTTGAAATTGAATACGAAGAGGTTATAACGCCTTGGTCAGAGGCTGCGTCGTTCTCTGTGAAAATAACTCCGTTGTTAAAGTTAATCGACAGTATTGCTGCCTGTCCGGGAGTGTAACCAACAGCTCGAATCTTCACTGTGTCGCCTCTGTGGTATGCTGTCAGGTCTGTGAAACCAACGTTAAACTGGTCTTGCGCCAAATTCTGAGTCAAGTTAAAATACACGTGATATGTACCCGCGTATAGAGTGCTGGAATCGGCGGGTGAAAAACTCAGATCTGGATAAGTAACTTCCGCTTTCGCTGTTCCCAACGGCGAAGTTGTCATGGAAATTGTTTTTGTATAATTCGAGCCCAAAGGCGAAGGAAGCACAACAGTAACTGCAGCGCCATAAGTTGCGCTTGCATCGCCGCCTGCAATAGTCACGTTCAGAACAACGTTACTTCCTTCTTGTAACTGTGCAGGTGAAGACGGAACTTCAGGGGTAATCAAATACTGGGTTAATATCGGGAAACTGTAAGTCGTGTTCAAGTTTTCGCCGACATCAACTAGAGTGATGTTGTATGTGTTGTCAGGAAGTTCTGGGACAGTAAAGTTTGATGATACGTAATGAATTTGAGAAGTTCCTGTGTCAACAAGCTGTTTGTCAAAGTAAACCTGATACGTACCATTCACGGTCGCTATAGTTGCAACGAGGGTTATAGGCTGTCCAACCGTGCAGTTCTGAATCTGGGTGAAAGAGTTTTGGGGGGTAACTTCGTAAATGTACAATCCAATCGTTTGCCCGCGAACAGGCGAACTCATCGTAAAAAGAAGAGCACTGCTCATTAACACTAAGAGGGCTATAGTGATGGCTTTTTGTTTCAAGTACGTTGACTCCTTTTGACGGCAAAGTTTACTCTTTGAGGTTGAACATTTACTATTGGAGAACATTTTAAACCTTGCCGTTAGTTATGGGCTCAAGGCAAACGACGCCACTGTGATGCTCAAACGCCATAAAATATCCGGATTTAGTTTTGAGTGATTTGAAAAGGCGGCGGCAGACAAGACGGTTTTATAGATGGGTTGCTACTAAACTTTCACAAATTGAACTGCAAGGACACGGTGGATTTTGGAAAAGCTCGTTCCATCTCCTCTCATTCAAGCGTTGAAGAAGCACAAATACAATATGGTTGGCATTCATTCAGCTGTGAAAAGGTGCAAATGGTTCTACGAAGCCTTGACAACTGGCAGATCATGTTACAAGCAGAAGTTCTACGGCATAAACTCCCATCAATGCATTCAGATGTCTCCAACACTTTTCTACTGCACCCAACAATGTCTTTTCTGTTGGCGAGCGCAAAACCGCGACCTGCAGATAACGTGGGATGAAATGAAACTCCCTCGATGGGACCCACCTGAAAAAATCGTGGATGGCATTCTGAAGGCTCAGGAACGAATTCTAACGGGCTACAAAGCAAATCCAAAGGCGAATCCACGGAAATTCAGGGAAGCACTTAGACCCAAACATGTCGCCATCAGCCTGACCGGCGAACCTACCCTCTACGAACCTTTGGGAGAACTCCTACGCATCCTCCACGCGAGAGGAATGACGTCATTTCTGGTAACCAACGGCACTTTACCTCAGAAGCTTGCCAATATGGGTGTGGAGCCAACTCAACTTTACGTGTCGGTCTGTGCACCTAACGAACAAGTCTTCAGGTGTGTCTGCCGACCTCAAATTCCAGAGGCATGGGCACGACTTAACGAGACCTTGAGTTTGCTTCCAAGTTTTCGATGCCCCACAGTAATTCGTTCCACACTAGTTAGGGGAAAGAATATGGAATGCGCCAGCGACTACGCCAAGCTTATTGCGAAGGCAAAACCCACTTACATCGAAACCAAGGCTTACATGCATGTTGGCTTCTCGGGCTTGAGATTAGGTTTTGACAATATGCCAAGCCATAAGGAGGTTCTTGATTTCGCCAAAGACCTATCTGAAAAGACGGGGTACAAGGTTATCGATGAGTCCGAAGACAGCCGCGTAGTCTTGCTGAGTAAACGTGAAAGGCCCCTTCGTTTTGGTTCTGACTGAGACATTTGTTATTTGTAAATCATTCATGAACTCGGAATCATCGACTCAAAAACTAATTTTCAGTTATAACTTGAAGATTACTCTTAAATAGTTTCTGCGTTTGGATCCTAGTGTTAAACTTGCGATTGAATTAGCGGTGGTGAAGGAAATGGTAAATGAAGGAAGGGGGCGCCTGTTCAGGAGAAAAGACGGGAAGTATCTAGTTTACTTGCCCAAGGACTTGGCGGAAGACAGCATGTTCCCGTTTAAGCAGACTGACTCTATATTCGTTAGGGTAGCCTTCAGATTGGGAGAAAACAAACTGGTAGTCGAGAAATGGGAAGATTCAGCTACACCTGTTAATTAGAGAAAAACTATAAGAAAACTTCTTACCTCATTTTTAGTCAGAACCATAACGTCGGACTTGAGACTTTGTCGAACCTGAAAAATCTGCTTGAAGAAATAAAGAGTGAATTGACCCAAAAAGAAAAAGTAGCTGAAGAAGCGCACCAAGCAATGCGGAAAATAACGAGCTCGTCCAAGCAAGTTATTCTGCTGAGCCACCAGAAAAAACATGAAGAAGCTGTGAAAAAACTGGAGACCGCCAAGGATCATATTGCAAAAGTCAAAACCTTGGCTAAAGACTATCCCGCCATTACCTATTGGGGGATGTTTAGCGCAGCAATGCAGGAATACTCTGAAGCCAACATATTCTTGAAACTAATCGAAGAAGATCGCTTTGTTTCGCCTATTGAAATCGATGTGCCCGCTGTGGATTTTGTGCTTGGATTGGCTGATGTTGTAGGCGAGTACAGGAGACTTGCTTTGGATGCGCTGCGAAAAGGGGATCTTTCAAAGGGCGAGAAATGCTTGCAAACCATGGACGAAATATACGTTGAACTGGAAGCTTTGGACGAGGCGTACATGCTTGTGCCTGGACTGAGAAGAAAGAACGATGTTGCTCGCAGGGTGATCGAGTCCACGCGGGGCGACATTACTCAAGAAGTTAGCCGCAAAGCTCTCGAAGACCATTTGAATCGTTTCGAAAAGAACCTGCGCGCAGGGAAAAGGCCTTCGCGCAAAGGCTGAAGTTATGGGCGTAGTCGAGTTTTCTATTGACAAAGCTCGCAAAGCACAAACCCGAATCGCTCGGAAGGTAATCAGCGAAGATAGACTTCCGCGAGAAGTTGAGTTTGTTGCCGGCGTGGACGTAGCCTATTTTGAAGATTGGGCATTTGGTGCGGCGGCAATTCTTGACTACAAGAATCTTAAAGTCGCGGAAACACAAACCACCATACAGAAGACTAAGTTTCCGTACGTTCCCACATTGTTTGCGTTCCGAGAGTTACCAGTCGTGGTGGCTTGCATCAAAGAGCTAAAAATACAGCCCGATGTTATCCTTGTTCACGGTCACGGAAGAGCTCACCCATTTAGATGCGGTTTGGCATGTCATCTCGGCGTCACGCTCAGCAAGCCCACGATAGGTGTGGCAAGCACAAAATTGATCGGTGATCCCAAGCGTTCCAACGGCGAAGTTTTTCTGGTCCATGAGGGCGACATAATCGGCGCGGTTGTACACACGCTTGAAAGAGCTAAGCCAGTTTACGTCAGCATCGGACACATGGTTTCGCTCAAGACCGCTGCCAATATTGTGAAGAGTTGCGTTCTTGGGAACAGAATTCCGGAGCCTATCCGCGTGGCTCATGGAGTTGCTTCGAAAGAGCGGAAAGCCAAAATTACCCATTAATATTAGGTAATGCAGGCGATTAAATTGCTCAACTCTATGCTGATGAACATCGCGAATAAAATCCGAGACGATGATCTTCGAAAGAAAGTTGTTGATTTTCTGGAGAACCCAACCCTTAGCTTAGGCGGCAAAGTATACTCAGGTCCGTCCTTTGAAGTCTCCCCCGGTGGATTATCGCATCACCACACTTACTCTGGAGGGTACCTGGAGCACCTGATGGCCACCGCCCAGATCGCCGAGACTTTGTGTAATGTCGTGGAAGAAGTTTACCATGGAAAAGTGAACCGCGATACTGTAGTTGCAGGAGTCTTGTTGCACGACATATTCAAGCCCATCACTTATACATTAGAAGACGAAGGCGAGTTTGCTGCGGCGCCTCTAGCGGATTATCTTGACCACATTTCTCTCGCGACCGCCGAGATGGTTCGAAGAGATTTTCCAATAGAACTTATCCACGCAGTCACAGCACATTACGGCGGTTACGGACTTATCAAACCTCGAACGATTGAAGCCCTATTGGTTCATCTCGCTGATAACACAGATTCTCAATTGAACGGCCAGGTGCTGGACGCAGCCTACTACCTGACAAGAAAAGCCACAGGCGAGAGTCTGCCCAAACTGAATTCTAAAGAAGCTTTCGAAGTTGTCCGCTCAAAACAAGCTGAAGGCTGGAAAGGCGTAGAGAAAGCCATAAACAGAATTGTACAAGAACGCTCGTCACAAAAAACTTAATACCGTCAACTGGCGAAAGACTGGCGTGGCGAACTGACATGGAAAACGAAACAAAAGAACCCATAACTACCGAAGTTACCTTTGAGGAATTCCTAAAATTCGATTTCCGCGTGGGCAAGATTTTCGAAGTCACCCCAATCCCAAATTCGAAGAAACTCATGAAAATCATGGTAGATTTCGGGACTGAAAAAAGGCAAGCGGTGGCGGGACTACTTCCTTTCTACAAACCTGAAGAACTTGTTGGCAAGAAGTGTGTTTTCTTGCTTAATCTGAAGAGGCGCACGATGGCAGGAGTCGAGTCGCAATGCATGATTCTGGCGGGGGAAGACACCAACGGAGTTGTTTCTGCATTAACAATGGACAAGGATGTTGCGGAAGGAGCCAGAGTCCATTAAGTTTTACCGGCCATACTCTAATTCCTTCAATCTTCACTCATATTTGGTCTTGCGCAAGGTAAATTAATCCAGCATACCAGTTACAATGTGCCTTCAGCTGAGGACTACTTATGACAACTAACGAAGAAGCGGTTATGTGGGTCGAGAAATACCGTCCCAGGAAACTGGACGAAGTCGTAGACCTGAAAGACATCGTCGAAAGCCTAAAGTCATTTATGAAAAACCCAAAGGTCATGCCTCATTTGATGCTTGCAGGTATTCCTGGCACTGGGAAAACCACAATCGCTCTCTGTATTGCACGTGAATTGTTCGGGGAAAACTGGAAAACCTTTACGCTGGAGTTGAATGCTTCCGACGAGAGGGGCATTGACACTGTCCGCGATCGAGTTAAGGATTTTTCACGTTACAGTCGTTCAGCATTTGGCAACGTGCCCTTCGCCTTGATAATTTTGGATGAGTGTGATCAGATGACGGGTGCGGCGCAGACGGCTTTGAGGCGGATTATGGAGACAAGTTCTCGCACTTCTAGGTTCATCTTGATATGCAATCAGTCGGGCAAGATAATTGAGCCAATTCAGTCTCGCTGTGCAATTTTCCGCTTTTCCAAACTTGACAAGAAGGCTATGAGAGATCACCTCTGTTGGATAGCCAAAAAGGAAAATGTGAAGCTTTCACCTGAAGCGGCAGAAAGCATCATTGAGTATTCAGAAGGAGATTTGAGGCACGCAATCAATGCGTTGCAGGCAGCTGCGGCGTACAAAGACGGAGTTGTGGATGAAAAGGTGGCCTCCGCTGTTATAGGCGAGGCGAGCCCCATGCAAGTCCAGATCCTACTTAGAAAAGCACTGTATGGTGATTTCATGGAAGCCCGAAAGAAGATGTATGAACTCATGGGTGAATATGGTTTTTCAGGCTCTGAAATTGTCCGACAGATGCAGCGGGAGCTGTTCAAGATGTCGGACTTAACTCCTGAGAAGAAAGCTGACTTGTCCAACATAATTGGCGAATACGACTATCGATTGACCCAAGGCGCAAACAGCGATATCCAGCTATCTGCCTTGCTTGCCCAGTTTGCCAAGGTTGGCAAAACGGAAATTAAAGGCGAGAGTAGTTGAGTCAGAACCTTCTCTGGGTTGAAAAATACCGGCCCAAGAAGTTAGCTGAGGTTCTAGGCAACGAAGAAGCTAAAGCAGCATTTCTGGAGTGGTTTAGTAATAAACGCCACAAGAAAAAGGCGGTTCTGCTTTATGGCCCCCCTGGAATCGGAAAGACGACGTTAGTTAACGCCGCGGCAAATGAGCTCGGCTTTAGAGTAATTGAGATGAACGCCAGCGATACTCGGTCGGAAAAAGCCCTAAACGCAGTGGCCGGTCCCGCGACATCGTTTGTTGCTTTGGACACTTTTTCGGCGAAGAGTAGAGGCAACATTCTGTTCCTGGACGAGGTCGATGGTATAGCTGGAAACGAAGACCGGGGTGGCGTTAGCGCCATAATCAAGATCATTGAGAATTCCCGCGTTCCCGTTGTTATGGCAGCGAACGATCTTGATGTAGAAAAGCTTAGGCCGCTCAAGAAAGTAAGCGCTTTGATTATGTTTCAGCCTCTACGCTTGCCACTTATAATCGCGATGCTGCAGAAGATTTGCCAAAAAGAAGGGGTCAAAGCTGAATTTGAGGCGCTGGAGAAAATTGCTCAGAATAGTCGGGGAGATTTACGCTCTGCCATAAATGACCTCCAGAGTCTGGCAGAAGTCGCCAAGACGCTTACTTTGGATGACACAGCGGCGTTAAGCTTAAGAAACAAGGACATTAGCATGGACGAAACACTTGGACAGTACTTCTCGGCCAAATCGCTTTTGGATGCGTCGAAGCTGTTGAGCTGGTCGAGCGTCGACTACGATGAGCTGCTCATGGCTATCGGCGATAACCTGCCCCTGCGTTATGCCGATCCCGTGGCGTTGGCTGCGGCTTACGATTTTGCGTCCCAGGCAGACATGTACCGTGGACGCATCGGTATGGAGAACTGGCATCTTCTCAAGTACTTCTTCAACTGCCTTGCACTCGCTGCTGCAGTTCAGCCTGGGACGTATCAGGCGTTCAAGATGATTTCGCCGCCTATCCGTATCATAACTTTGTTCTGGACGAAGAGCAAACGCACGATGTTGGATGGCATTTGCGGAAAAATCGGCGGTCGATGCCACGTTTCCCGGGCTACCGCGAAGCAGGACTTCATGCCGATGCTGAAAACCCTTATCACGCAGAGGAAGGCCGAGGATATGATATCTTGGCTTGAACTATCCCCCGAAGAAGTTGACTTCGTGGCACACATGAATCGGTTCTGAGGCGAAGGCGCATGAAGGTTTTAGATAAGAAAGGTTTCAAGCTTCCCTATGTCGATGGGCAAACCTACCGCGAGTTGATGCGGCTTGGGTTGCACTATGACAAGCAGGCAAGGTCTTACAGTGCAGAAGATCTCGACGATGCCAGAATTAATGATGTTCTTGCGTTGGTTTCGAAGATTTTGCATGAGCAAGTCTGTTTTGAACAGTCTAAAGAAGGAGTGCAAAAAGGCATCGGCAGAGGTATTGTTGAGCAAGTCTGTTTGATTTGCGGCAAGCGTTTTCAGTGTGACGGATGCCGATATTTTGAATTGTGCGAGACAAAGAACAAAGCGTCCAGTTGCATATGTGGTACGTGCCTCGAAGAAGGAAGACACCTCAAGGAATAGCTTTGAATCAAGTTGGCAATTGGTGGCAAGTGGGAAAAATTAATTAAAACCGTCAACTAAGGTTTCATGAATGTTTTGGAGCATTTCTTATGGTGAAATCTAAACCGAAGACCGCGGATGAAATTTTCAGCAAAATTGACGACAACAGAAAACAAATCGCGGAAAGACTGCGCAATTTAATCAAAGCAACTCTTCCCAAAGCCACCGAGACCGTTAGACGAGGAAAATTCACTTACAAGATAGGCGGAAAAGACTGCGTTTCAATAAGGCTTGCTAAACAACATGTCGACCTGCTTTTCATGCATGGTGCCAGCCTCAGCAGCCCTCATCTGAAAGGGCAAGGCACAGTTAAGGATCCGAAGCATCTTGAAGTTACGACGCTGAAAAACTTTGACGAAAGCGACGCGAAGAGACTGCTATTTGAGGAAGCAGCCAACGCAATAACTCCTTGAATCGGAAGGTAATTACGTGTCTGAAGAACATACTGGTTTAACAATCGCGCTGGCGCAGCTGAAACTTGCCTCTCAAAGACTTGGACTAAATGCGGGCATTCACAAGATGCTGAGCCAGCCCAAGCGCAGCTTGTCTGTCAGCGTCGATATTCGTCTTGACAATGGCGCCATAGCGGTTTTCAACGGAATGCGAATTCAACATTGGGATGTGCTTGGACCTTTCAAGGGAGGCATTCGATACTACCCTGAATTAACAAGCGACGAGGTAACTGCACTTGCCATGTTAATGACGTGGAAGTGCGCGATTGCCGATATCCCCTTTGGCGGAGCCAAAGGTGGCGTCTGCGTTGACTCTAAGAAACTTAGCAAGCACGAATTGGAGCGGTTGACTCGCAGGTACATTGCCTCAATTGTCGAGATTCTAGGACCGCATCGCGACATCCCCGCTCCGGACATGTACACAGATGCTCAGACAATGGCGTGGATCATGGACACTTACAGTCAACTAAAGGGCTACAGGATACCGGAATGCGTCACAGGCAAACCCGTTGAAGTAGGTGGATCCGAAGGGAGAACAGCAGCTACGGGGCGCGGCGTAATTCACTGCGTCAAAGAAGCGGCCGAATTACTCAACATAAACCTGAAAAACGGATCCGTGGCGATTCAGGGTTTTGGTAACGTGGGTTATCACGCTGCAGAAGCGGCCACGGAAATTGGCTGCAAAGTCGTCGCCGTGAGTGACTCGACAGGTGGCATCTACAACCCAAGCGGCTTGACCCCCGCCGCCGTGTTGACACACAAAGAACAAAGCGGCTCTGTACAGGGTTTTCCGGGCAGCAAAGACATCACCAATGCAGAGGTGCTAGAAACAAAATGCGACGTGCTAATTCCAGCTGCATTGGAGAATCAGATAACGTGCAAGAACGTTGACAAACTCCATACACGCCTCGTCGTGGAAGCCGCCAATGGACCGACAACTCCGGAAGCTGACAAAGCGCTTTGTGAGAAGGGAATTTGCCTCGTCCCCGATATTTTGGCGAACTGCGGCGGCGTAACAGTGAGTTATTTCGAATGGGTGCAAAACCTGACCCGGGAGCATTGGACGCTTGAGGAGGTTAACAGGAAACTGGAGACGAAGATGACAAAAGCTTTCGAGGATGTTTTCAAGCTGAGCCAAAAAGAAGAGAGCGACATGCGAACAGCTGCACTCATGTTGGGCGTGGGAAGGGTGGCTAACGCGATAAAGATGCTAGGGCTTTGGCCTTAGCATGATAAACTGAAAACGGATCACCCCAACTTTCATTAGCGCTTTATGTTTTCTTCAGTTTGCCTTCTCCTGGCTCGTACAATGTGCCTTCGCGAAGAAGCTGCCCTATCATGCGTTCAATTTCTGAACGCGAAAGCTTATGTTGCTCCTCAAGAGCTGCAGTAAGTGTATCTTTATTGACGGAGCCTGTTTCCTTCTCCATGTCAACGACGGCGGACAGAACTATTTGGAGTTTGTCTCGGACGCTTTTTGGTCTGCCTGTCATGATGAGGTCTATGTCTGCTTTGTAGCTGGACATATCGATGCCGACCTCTTCCAGCGACTTCTTCATTAAAGATATGGCTGCGTCGGCGTCTTCGCCCGTTACGTCCTTGCGCAGAGCTGAACGTGCTCTGGCCTCGCTGACGCGGACTAGTGATTCGAGTTGACGAGCAGTTATGGCGACGGGCGAGCCTTCTGTTTCGCTGGCGACGCGCATGGCAAGATAAAAATCGCGTAACTTGTTAAGCGCATCATTCGTGAGTTCGGGGCGTATGGTTTTTGAGTAGCTGATGTACTTTCTAAGCATCTCCGCATCTATGGGAGCCTCAACAGGGCTTACACCGCGTTGGTGAATTTCCAGGATGTGCTGAGACATTTTGCCGTCAGCCTCCTTGTTAGGAATGTCTCTGAGCACGAAGATTATGTCGAACCTGGACAGAATAGTCACTGGAAGGGAGATGTTGTTTGCCACAGCCAGATTTGGTTCGTACCTGCCAAGCGTCGGGTTTGCAGCAGCAAGAACTGCAGTTCTCGCATTCAGGGTTGCGACAATACCGCCTTTTGCAACTGAAACCGTGTGCTGCTCCATAGCCTCGTGAATGGCAACGCGATCTTCAGGACGCATTTTATCCATTTCGTCGATGCAGTTGTGGACGTAAACCAGACCTGCTTCGTAATTGTGGTATTTTCCGACACTTAGGTCGAAGACGAATCCGTCATAGTGCGTTTTTTCGACTGAGACGACTCTTTCGAGACCTCGCTTCAGGCTGCGTTTTCCTTCATGCTTTATCTGGATTCTTTGTGGAGGTAGCCTTCTGACTTTTGCGCTGTGGGGGAAGATGCCTTGTAAGAATCTAGTGATGTCTGCTCCTGTGATTTGAATAATTGGTATGCTGCTGCGTTTTCCATGAATTCGGGCGTAAATGCCCAGCCGTCTCAAGGCGTACAACAAAGTAGTTAGTTCGTGTTCGTTTTTCGTGGGGCATAGTCTTGCTTCAACGACTGTGCCTTCATGTATATTGAAGTCGCCGTCGGTGTCTAACACTCCTGCGAAGAATGCCCAGAGCGATTGATCATTGAGCATCAGCACCTTGTCGATTGAGGGGCTCCTAAGCAGCAACTGGGCGATTCGGATAAATTCTTTCTGTGCTGTGTGAAGTTGGAACATTCTGGAAACGAGCTTGTATTTTCCAAGTTGTCTGGGGCTGTCTCCTTTGTCGTAAAGGTTGAAGACTTGAGGCATTTTCCTAATGATTTCGTTGACGACGTCTTCGTTTTTCTCGGATTGGGAGATGGTTATGCTGGAGTCTCCGAACCAGCCGTCCCCATAGGTACATCCTATTACGTATGATTCACTTGCGCTGAGGTTTAGATTTACCGATGGGCCAAAGATGCTAACGGGTGCTCTCAGGTCGTCGCTAACTTTGACTTTGTCTGCGCGGACCCATAGGTTCTTCACGTTTGTGGGTCTCTTTAGAAGATGTTCGGGTGTGACTTTCAGGCATAATCCTGAGGCGAAGGTGAGTTTGACAACTTCCCCGGAGAAGTGTTTGCGCATCACCATGAACGCCGTGCTTTGTAGGTCAATACACTGTTTCTTATCGTAGATTGAAACGGGCAAGCAGATTCTCTTTGCTTCTCGACCCGTTTTGGTTTTGAGAATTGGACCAGCTGAGTTTTCCCAGATTTTCCCAATGCTCAGGAGTCCATCTCCGGTGTAGATTTCAGTGTCTTCGGTGAGACAAGCTATTCCTTTGTCGGCTAGCACCAAAGCTCCTGCTTCCAGTGACATTGAGCCGCCTTTTTCCCGGATGACGGCAGCGGTGAGACCTGCGGCGGTTGTTCCTCTACCTGAAGTGTACAAGCCGCGAGGGGCGACGCGGGCGACGTATTGAAGTAGCTGCGATTTTGCAGTGTTGTGAACGAGAATGCCGTTTGCCACAAAACTTTGGATCTTTGGAACCTCTATGTCGTACACATCTTGCGCTGGGTGTCTCGTGATTTTGATGATGTGTTCGAATTTTTTACGGCGACTGCGCTTAAATTGCTCAGCATGTTGAGCCAAAGTGTCAAGTTTGGTTCGTTTCTTTTGAGAGGCGAACCCAATTTTCTTCCTGAATTGGATAATGTCTATGACACGGCGAATCGCCAAGACCGGACCGGCTGAATCAATTCCGAGGATTCTTGAATTTATGCCGAAGCGTAACAGAAGTAGCTGGACGTCGCGGAGGAGTTCTATATTTTTGGCTTTTAGAGCGACTGCTCGGCGTCCTCTGCCTTTGTCGAATACTGTTCCGTCTGCTTCAAATAGCCATTTCAGAAACTCGCTGACGCAGTCATTTGGCGAGTTGAAGATTAGTTCGGGTACCCTTTTCTCGGCCAGGAAGGCGAGATTGTGTGCAATGTCCACGCTGTGAATGACCAAAATGTAGATGTTGAGGGTTCGGCTCTCGATTTTGCAAGAGTGGATTTCGGGTGTTATCCCAAAGTTAGTTTTTATTTTTTCGACGAGGCTTTCTATGAGGTCTTTTTCTGTTTCGACAACGTACAGTGTTATTCTGTAAGGGTCAACTCCACCGTCCCCAATTACGTAGCCGAGGAGTCCGGCTAGCGAAGGTGTTAGCGAGGTTGGCAGCGTAACATCGGTTTTTTGCTTTTGCCCAAAGCTTGTGAAGCCAGTGGGGACGTAGTTCTTGAGTATGCAAGTAAAGCCTGTGACGACTGCTATGCGGTCTCCTATTTTGAGTTCGTCCAGTCTTGTCCATTCTCTTCGCATGTGGGCGGAGCCGAATTTTCCGTCTGAGACAAACTTCAGTACGGGTTGATTGTATGTTCCTTTCAAGCTCTTGCCCGATTCGGTGACAATTTCGATAATTGGCTGCCGCATGTAGATGTGGAAGGCAGTTGCGGCTGCAACGCTGTTACCTCCTCGCCCTGTCTTGACTCTGACGTTAATTGGTTGAAGGT
>Ga0335070_10005021_pt1 | contig 15518 bp, 12 predicted proteins | sample Lox_Sample_13_FD_206722 | JGI IMG/M metagenome (GOLD analysis project Ga0335070, IMG submission 206722) | Soil microbial communities from Loxahatchee National Wildlife Refuge, Florida, United States - Lox_Sample_1.3 | ecosystem: Environmental > Terrestrial > Soil > Wetlands | place: USA... | reverse complement strand
TGCCGACCAGGGGCCGCTCGCGGCGCTCGCTGCGGAGCTCGTGCCGCAGGCGCGCGTTCTCGCTCGCGAGGAGCTTCTTCTCGAGCGCCTTCTGCACGACCAGCCGGATCTCGTCGACCTTGAACGGCTTGGTCAGGTAGTCGTAGGCGCCTTCCTTCATCGCGGCGATCGCGGTCTCGGTGGTCGCGAACGCGGTGATCATGATGACGAGGGCGTCCGCCTGCGCGGAGCGGATCGCGCGCAGGAGGTCGAGCCCCGACTTGCCCGGCATCTGGATGTCGGAGATGACCAGGTCGTAGTCGTCGGACTCGAGCGCCAGGAGGGCCCCGTCGACGTCGCCCGCGGTGGCGACCTCGTAGCCTTCCTTGCGCAGCAGGATCTCCAGGAACTCCTGCATGCTGCGCTCGTCGTCGACGACCAGGATGCGGGCGGCGCCGCGGCTCATGCGGCCTCCGCAAGCGGGAGGCGGATGCGGAAGCGGGTGCCTCGGCCCACGGCGCTCTCCACGCTGAGGTGGCCTCCGTGTCCTTCCACGATCCTGTGTACGGTGGCGAGGCCGAGCCCCGAGCCTTCCTTCTTGGTGGTGAAGAAGGGGTCGAAGATGCGGTCGATCACCTCTTCGGGGATGCCGCTGCCGGTGTCGGCGACCTCGATCTCCACCCAGTCGGTCCCCTCTTCGACCGCGTTTCGGCCGGCGGCAAGAGGCGCTTGAGCCGGGAGCGCGGCGGCGGAGACGTCGAGCGCACCGCCGTCGGGCATCGCCTGGGCGGCGTTCAAGTAGAGGTTCCAGAGGAGCTGGCGGAGCTGGCCCTCGTCCGCCCGCACGTGGAGGCCGGGCGGCACGTCGAGCGAGACGCGCACGGAGGGCGGGCACACGGCGTCGAACATGCGCAGCACCTCCTCGGCCACCGTGGCCACCGAGACCGGCTCGGGGTTGGCCGGCGCGGGTCGCGCGAAGTGGAGGAAGTCGGTGATCAGCCCGTTCAGCCGGTCCGCCTCGCGCACCGCGATGCCGATCAGCCGGCGCGTCTCGTCCGCCTCCTCGCCGGGCAGCGAGCTCTCGAGGATCTGGATCGAGCCCGAGATCGCCGCGAGCGGATTGCGGATCTCGTGGGCGAGGTCGGCCGCGAGCTGCCCGACCGCGGCGAGCCGCTCGTGGCGGCGCAGGTCACCCTCCATCTTCACCACCTGGCTCACGTCCTGGAAGATCACGACGTGGCCGCCCCGGCCGCCTTCGGCGGCGCGCAGCACCGAGCCCGCGATGCCGAGATGCAGCTCCTGCCCGGCGCGGTTGCGGAAGCGCAGTCGCGCGCGCGTCCGGCCGACTCCGAGTGCGACGCCGAACACCAGGGCCGACGCACCGGGGATGACGTCGTCGAGCGGTCGGCCGAGCACCTCGGCCGCCGACGCCCCGGTAATGCGCTCGGCCTCCGGATTGAACGACGTGATGCGCCCATGCGGGTCGGTCGTGAGGAGCCCGCTGGTCAGGCTCTCGACCGTGCGCTCGTGCAGGCGCTGCAGGCTGCGCAGGTCGCGCGTGCGCTCGTCGAGCGCGCGGCCGGCGCGATCTCGCTCGTGCGACAGCGCGCTCGCGAGCAACGCCACGAGGAGGAGCGCGCCCGCGTGGACGCCGAACAGCGCAAGCCGCATCGGCTCGGGCCCGGCGACCTCGGGGGCGGGCATCCACCCCAGGTGAGGCGCCATCAGGAGCGCGCCGTAGCCCGCCGCGCCCAGCGCGCTCGCCGCGTACGCGCCGCGCCGGCCGAGCAGCAGCGCGGCATACACCGTGATCGGCACGTACAGGAACGCGAAGATCGACTCGCCGCCGCCGGTGAAGCCGATCAGCGCCGTCACGATCGCGACGTCGGTCACGACCTGCGCCGCCCCGAACGCGGCGGCGCGGCGAGAGCGCCGATGCCAGGCCGCGAACACCCCGGTCGCGGCGAAGGCGAAGGCGGCGGTGCCGTAGAGCCCGAGCTCGGCCCGCGCCGCGCCGCGGCCCTCGGCGCCGGCGCTGAGCCCGAGCGCGATCGCGAGGATCGCGAGGCACAGCACCAGCCGGAAGCCCATCAGATAGGCCAGGCGCCGGCGCAGCTCCGGTGCCGGCGCGCCGATCGGAGAAGCCACGGCCCCCGCCTCGCCTCGCGCGCCCCCGGTCGGGCGCGCTACTTCACGACCTCCGCGATCTTGAAGATCGGCAGGTACATCGCGATCAGGATGGTTCCGACCGTCCCGCCGAGGAACACCATCATCACCGGCTCGAGCAGCGAGGTGAGCGCGGCGACCCCGGCGTCGACCTCGTCGTCGTAGAAGTCGGCGAGCTTCGCGAGCATGGAGTCCATCGCGCCGGTCTGCTCACCGACCGCGATCATCTGCACCACCATGGCCGGGAACATGCCCGCGGCGCGCAGCGGCTCGGCGATCGTCTTGCCCTCCGAGATCGCGGTCCGGGTCTTCTGGAGGCCCGATTCGATCACCTTGTTGCCGGACGTCCTGGCGCAGATGTCGAGCGCGTCGAGGATCGGCACGCCCGACGACAGCATCGTCGAGAAGGTCCGGCTGAAACGCGCCACGGCCACCTTCTTGAGCAGCGGCCCGAAGACCGGCGTCTTCAGGTAGGCGGCGTCGGTCCGGTACCGGAAGCGCGGAAACCGCTTGCGCGCCTGGGAGTACGCGATCGCGAGGCCGAACCCGCCGACCATCATGTACGGCAGGTAGTGCTGCACGGTGTGGCTGATGTTGATCACCATCTGCGTGGGCCCGGGCAGCGCGCCGCCGAAGTCCTTGAACATCTTCTCGAAGACCGGGATCACCTTGACCAGCAGCAGGACGAGCACGCCGATGGCGACCACCAGCACGGTGACCGGATACACCATGGCGCTCTTGACCTTCCGCTTCAGGTTGTCGGCCTTCTCGAGGTACGTCGCCAGGCGGTTCAGGATCGTGTCGAGCACGCCGCCGACCTCGCCCGCGGTGACCAGGTTCACGTACAGATCGTCGAAGATCCGCGGGTGGCGGCCGAGCGACTCCGCGAAGGTCGAGCCCTGCTCCACGTCGGACTTCACGCGCGCGAGCGCCTCGCCGAACCGGCGGTTCGGCTGCTGCTCCGCCTGGATGTCGAGGCACTGCACCAGCGGAAGGCCGGCGTCGATCATCGTGGCGAACTGCCGCGTGAACACCACCAGCTCGCGCGTCTTCACGCCGCGTCGGAGGCCCAGGTTGAAGCTGCGGCTGGTCTTCGGCTTGACCGAGACCGGGACGATCGACTGCCCGCGCAGCTGCATCATCGCCGCGGCCTCGCTCACCGCCTCGATCACGCCCTTCTTCAGCGTCCCCTGGCGGGTCCGACCCTCCCAGGCGAATACCGGCATGGCTCACCCCCTCGTCGCACGGCGCCGGAGCGCCGTCGCGTCTCGTCTCACCCCGCCCCGACCATGCGTCGGCTGACGGCGGAGGCGTTGCCGCCCCCGATGAGCGTCTTCAGCTCCTCGATGTCGTGGCTGCGCGCCTGCGCGTCGTCGAGGCTGATCAGGCGGCGCTGATACAGGGACGCCAGCGACTGGTTCATCGTCTGCATCCCGAACTTCTCCTGTCCGACCTGCATCTGCGAGTAGATCTGGTGGATCTTGTCCTCGCGGATCAGGTTTCGGATCGCCGGGTTCGGGACCATCAGCTCGATCGAGAGCGCGCGGCCGGGACCGTTGGCGCGCGGCAGCAGGGCCTGGCACAGCACGCCCTCCAGCACGAAGGAGAGCTGCGCGCGCACCTGCGACTGCTGGTAGGGCGGGAAGACATCGACGATGCGGTTGATGGTCTGGACGCAGGAGTTGGTGTGCAGCGTCGCGAAGGCCAGGTGCCCGGTTTCCGCGACGGTGAGGGCCGCCTCGATCGTCTCGAGATCGCGCATCTCGCCGATCAGCACCACGTCCGGGTCCTGCCGCAGGATGTACTTGAGCGCCGCCTGGAAGCTCTTGGTGTCGGCCCCGACCTCGCGCTGGTTGACCACGCAGTTCTTGTGCGGATGCAGGTACTCGATCGGGTCCTCGATCGTCACGATGTGGTCGTGGCGGTCGTTGTTGATGCGATCGACGATGCTCGCGAGCGTCGTGGACTTGCCCGAGCCGGTGGGTCCCGTGACCAGGACCAGCCCGCGCGGCTTCTTGGTGATGTCGAGGATCGTCCGCGGCAGCCCGAGCTCCTCGATCGTGAGCACCTTGTACGGGATCGCACGGAATGCGCCCGCCACCGCGCCGCGCTGCATGAAGATGTTGGCGCGGAAGCGCGAGAGGCCGCGCACGCCGAACGAGAGGTCGAGCTCGTTGCTCTCCTCGAACTTGTGCTTCTGCGCGTCGGTCAGGATCGAGTAGCAGATCTGCTTGGTCTCGGCGGGCGAGAGCGGCGGCATCTTCAGCGGCGAGAGCTTCCCATCGACCCGCAGCTGCGGAGCGGTATTGGTCGTGATGTGGAGGTCGCTCGCCCCCTTCTCGATCATCGCCTTCAGCAGCTGGTGCAGGTTCGCCATGGCGTCCCCTCTCCTAGTTGTCCGCGGCCGAGACCCGGAGGACCTCGGAGAGCGTCGTCATGCCTTCGACGAGCTTGTTGAGCGCCGAGCGCCGGAGCGTCGACATGCCGCCGCGAATCGCCTCGCGCTTGAGCTCCATCGCCGAGGCGCCGTTCAGCACGAACTCCTTGAGCCCCTCGGTGAGCTCCATCACCTCGTACAGCGCGACGCGGCCCTTGTACCCGGTGTCAGAGCAGTTTCGGCAGCCCCGGCCCTTGTAGACCGTGGCCTTGGCCGCCTCGTCCTGGCTGCAGCCGGCATCGAGCAGCGCCTGCTTGACCGTCTCGGTGTCGCGCTCCTTGCACTCCGGACAGATGCAGCGCGCCAGGCGCTGGGCGACGATGCAGTTCACCGACGACGCGACCAGGAACGGCTCGATGCCCATGTTGAGCAGGCGGTTCACGGTCGACGGCGCGTCGTTCGTGTGCAGGGTCGAGAGCACCAGGTGGCCGGTGAGCGCCGCCTTGATCGCGATCTCGGCGGTCTCGAAGTCGCGGATCTCGCCGACCATGATGATGTCGGGGTCCTGGCGCAGGAAGGAACGGAGCGAGGCGGCGAAGTTGAGGCCGATGTCCTCGTGCATCTGGACCTGGTTGATGCCCGCCAGGTTGTACTCGACGGGGTCCTCGGCCGTGGAGATGTTCTCGCTGATCTTGTTCAGCTCGGAGAGCGCCGAGTAGAGCGTCGTGGTCTTGCCCGACCCGGTGGGCCCGGTGACCAGCACCATGCCGAAGGGCCGGTGGATGCAGTTCTGGAAGACGCCGAGCTGCTGCGGCTCGAAGCCGAGCTTGGTCATGTCGAGCTGCAGGCTTCCCTTGTCGAGGAGGCGCAGCACGACCTTCTCGCCGAACAGGGTGGGCAGCGTCGAGACGCGGAAGTCCATCTCCCTGCCCCGCCCCATCTTGAGCTTGATGCGGCCGTCCTGCGGCAGCCGGCGCTCGGCGATGTCGAGCTCCGACATGATCTTCACGCGCGAGGTAATGGCGTTGCGCAGCTTGAGCGGCGGCTTCATCACCTCGTAGAGCACGCCGTCGATCCGGTAGCGGACGCGGAACTCCTTCTCGTACGGCTCGATGTGGATGTCCGACGCGCCGCGCTTCACGGCGTCGGTCAGGATCAGGTTGACCAGCTTGACGACCGGCGCGTCCTCCGACTCGCGGGCGAGCTCGGAGACGTCGACGTCGTCCTCGTCCTGGATGAGCTCGAGGTCCTCGACGTCGAGGCCGCCCATCACGTCGGCGAACGAGGCCGACTTGTCGTAGTAGCGATCGATGGCGCCCTTGATTCCCTCCTCGGACGCGACCACGACCTCGACGTTGTATCCCGTGAGGAACTTGATGTCGTCGATGGCAAAGATGTTGGAGGGGTCCGCGGTGGCCAGGATCAGCGTCGAGCCGGCGCGGTTCACCGGGATCACGGTGTGCTTGATCGCGACCTCCTCGGGGATCAGCTTGATCACCTCGGGGTCGATCTCGAACTCGGCCAGCTCGATGGAGGGAAGCCCGTACTGCTTTGCGACGAAGTCGGTGAGCTCGGATTCCTGGAGGAAGCCGAGCTTGGTGATCTGGTGCCCGAGGCGCTCGCCCTTGGTGCGGGCCGACTCGCGCGCGCGCTGCAGTTGCTCCGCCGTGAGCAGGTTCTGCCGGACGAGGAGCTCTCCGATCCGCTCGTTCACCGCTCTCCCTCGACTGCCGTCCTCGCGAGCACGCGGCATCGCACGCTGTCCGGTGCGGAAAGCGGTGCGCCGTCGCCCGCTTGCACCGCTTCCCTGCGGATCCGCGAAAGCTCTGGAATCCCGGACGGTTATCGGCCGCCGGCTGCCGGACCTTTACCGGGGGCCGAAGCGGCGTCGGCGAGCTCGTCGAGTCGGGTGGCGCGGAAGCGCAACACCGCCAGGCCGACGGCGGAGGTGGTGACCCACATGAGGGCGTGCGAGAGCGTCCCGAGCGCCAGGGCCGGCTCCTCGGCCACCCCGAAGCGCGCGAGCGCCTCGCGGGCCGCCAGGTGATAGGGACCGAAGAAGCCCGGCGCCGAGGGCAGCGCCACGGCGATGCCGACCGCGGTCTGCGTGACGAACGCCGCGGCGAGCTCGCGCCGCAGCGTGCCGAGGTGGATGCCGAGCGCGCGGAACCCTGCCAGGAACGGCACCACGCCGAGGACCACCCAGATCAACACCGTGTGGAAGAGGATCCAGATGAGGTGGCGGCCCCCCTGCATCGAGCCGAGCCCCTCGCCGGTGCGGCGCACCAGGTCCTCGATCGAGTCGCCGAGGCGCGCGGGAAGGAACACGCGGGCGAAGCCGCGGGAGAGCGAGACCGCGCGCTCGGGCGCGAAGCGCAGGAGCAACACCCCGGCGAGCGGCAGCACGCCCACCAGGACGAGCGGGACGCCGACCGCGAGCACGCCGCCGTGTCCCCGCCGCACGCCGAAGATCACGAGCGCCATCCCCACCACGGCAAGGCCGTCGACGACGCGCTCGAGCACGATCGTTCCGAACAATGGGGCAACACCGGCCTGCGTCTCCCGCGCGAGGTGCCAGGCCCGCACCACCTCCCCGATGCGCAGCGGAAAAACGTTGTTGGCGAGGAAGCCGACGGCAGTGGCCCGGAACAGCGGACCGCGCTCGATCGGGCGGACCGCGTCCGTGAGGTAGCGCCAGCGCAGCGCGCGCAGCCAGATGATGAGCAGGTAGCTCGGCACCGACACGCCCACGACCAGCGGCAGGTCGGCGCGCGCGAGATCGCGTGCGAGGTCGCCGTACGAGACGTCGCGCAACGCGAGCCAGAGCGTCACCACCGTGATGGCGACGCCGATCCAGACGCGCGGATCCCGCCAGCGCCCTCCCGTCAATGCGCCTCCAGGCGGCGGCGGCCCTCGGCGACGTCGCGCGCGATCTGCTCGCGCAGGGCGTCGGGCCCCGAGAAGCGGCGCTCCTCGCGCAGGCGGGTCTCGAAGGTCAGCTCGATGCGCCGCCCGTAGAGGTCCCCGCTCCAATCGAGCAGGTGTGCCTCCGCGAGCGGCGGATCGTCGGGCTTGAAGGTGGGGCGCCGACCGACGTTGGTGACGGCGCCGAGGATCGCACCGGGGTCCGATCCCCCGTCGAGCAGGCGGGCGCGCCCCGCGTAGACCCCGGATGCCGGGAGGATCTCGGTCTCCGGTGCGAGGTTCGCCGTGGGGAAGCCCAGGGTGCGCCCGCGGCGGTCACCCGCGACCACGGTGCCACGCACCGCGTAGGAGCGGCCGAGCAGGAGCTTCGCCTCCTCGACGGCGCCCTCGGCGAGCAGCGCGCGGATCCGGCTCGAGCTGACGTCGCGGCTTCCCATGGTGACCTCGGGGATGATGGTGACGGCGAAGCCGAGGCGCGGGCCCAGCTCGGTCAGGAGCCTCATCGACCCCTCGCGGTCTCGGCCGTAATGGAAGTCGTAGCCCACGTAGACCTCGAGGGGGCCCATGCGGGCGTGGATGTTCTCGCGCACGAAGGTCTCCGGGGGCGTCCGGGCGAACGCCGCCGTGAAGGGCTCGAGCACGACCAGGTCGATCTGCGCCGCCGCGAGGAGCTCGAGCTTCTGCTCGGTGGTGGTGAGCAGCGCGGGGGCGGCCGCGCCCTGCAGCACCTTGCGCGGATGCGGGTCGAAGGTGTAGACGACGGCCTCGCCGTCCAGCACTCGGGCCCGATCGGTCACCGTGCGGAGGATGGCGCGATGGCCGATGTGCACGCCGTCGAAGTTGCCGATCGTCAGCACCGGGCGCCTGGGTCGATGCGAGAGCGCCGCGCTGCCGTGAACCACCCTCATCCGATAGACTCCGTCCCGTGGGGGTCCTCTGGCGCTACCTCACGGCGCGCTTCCTGTTCTTCTTCGTCGCCGTGCTCTTCATTCTCGTCCTCGTGCTCGGGGTCGTCGAGCTGATCGGCGATTTCGACGACATCATCCGCGCGGCCGACGGCCTGCGGGGCGCCCTCGAAAACGTCGCGCTCCGCATCCTGGCCTTCTACACCCCGCTCCTGATCCCGGCCGCCGCCTTCGTCGCTGCCTTCGGCTCGATCGGAACCGCCGCCCGCGCGCTCGAGATCCTGGCCATGAAGGCCGGCGGCATCTCGCCGATGCGCGCGGTCATCCCCATCCTGTTCGCCGCGGCGGCGATCTCCGGTCTCGCCCTGGCGCTGAACGAGACGGTGGCGGTGCGCGCCGGCGAGATCTACCGCAGCCGGGTGCGAGGGCCGGAGAGCACCCAGGTGGCCTTCCGCCGCGGCTCGTTCTGGTATCACAACGGCCCCTACGTCTACAACGTAGGCGACGCCGATCCGGTGAAGCACGAGCTGCACGACGTCGAGGTCTACGAGCTGAACGACCGCGGCCGCCTGGTGCGCAGCATCGAGGCGGCGCGGGTCGAGATCGACGCGAACGGCACCTGGCGGCTCTCGGACGCCGTGATCCGGCGCTTCGATCCGGACCACCCGGCGGCGCCCGCCAGCTACGAGCGCGTGGCGCGCACCGAGCTCACCCTGCCCGAGGAGAACGCGCTGCTCGACGCGGGTCTCGACGCGCTCTCGATCCGCGAGCTGCGCGAGTACCGCGACGGCCGGCGCAGCGGCGACCCCGAGGCGGTTCACGCCGAGGCGTTGATCCACCAGCGCATGACGAGCCCGCTCTCGGCGTTCGTCTTCGTCGTGCTCGGCATCCCGCTCGGACTGCGCGTCGAGGCGCACCGCAGCCTCGCGCTCCCGGCGCTCGAGGGCATCGCCGCCATCTTCGTGTTCTTCGTGGTCCGCGAGTACGGCCAGACCCTGGCGACCCGTGGCATCACCGCGACGGTGGGCACCGCCTGGACGATCCTGGCCGCCTTCGGCCTCTTCGGCGCCTGGCAGCTCTGGCGCGTGCCGCGCTGAGCTACGGCCCCGACGGCGCGCTCTTCGCGTCGTAGTGTCCGAGCAGCTTGAAGAAGTCGTTGTCCGGCGCCACGACGAGCGTCGTCTTGTCGCCGATCGTCTTCTTGTAGGCCTCGAGGCGGCGCAGGAATCCGTAGAACTCCGGCGCGATCGAGTGCGCCTCGGCGTAGATGCGCGCCGACTCGGCATCGCCCTCGCCGCGCAGGATCTCGGCATCGCGATGCGCGTCGGCGACGATCACGCGTGCGTCGCGATCGGCCTCGGCGCGGATGCGGCGTCCGTCCTGGTCGCCCTCCGCGCGGAACTTGCGCGCGAGCTGCTCGCGCTGGCTCCGCATCCGCGCGAAGACGTTCTCCTCGGCGCCGGGCGGCAGCTCGGTGCGGTTGATGCGCACGTCGCGCACCTCGATCCCGAAGTCCGCCAGCGAGGCGGCGCTCTTCTCGGTGATGGCCTTCATGATCTTCTCGCGCTCGGTCGTCACCACCTCGGCCAGGGTCTTCTGGCCGATCACCTCGCGCAGGTCCGACCGGGTCACCCGGTCGATCTGCGCCTCCGCCTGGCTCATCCCGGACGGGAACGAGGAGACGAACTTGACCGGATCCACGATGCGCCACACCACGTAGTGGTCGATGAGCGGGCGCTCGGCGTCGCCCGTCTGGATCTGCTGGGGCTGCGAGTTGAAGTAGAGCAGCCGGCGGTCGAAGGTCAGCACCGACGACGCCAGCGGCAGGCGCAGCGAGATGCCGGGCTTCGTCTGCACCGAGACCGGGCTGCCGAGGAGGAGGACGATCTTCTGCTCGCCCTCCCGGGTGATCACGAAGGGACCCCAGCCGATCTGCCCCGCCCACACCAGCGCGCCCAGCGCGGCGAGCAGCACGACCAGCGCGAGGATGAGGCGCCTCACTTGGGCTCCTCCTTCCCGCGCAGCGCGTCGAGCGGCAGGTACGGGGCGACGGCCGTGCCGGGCTGCACGATCACCGTGTGCACCGACGGCAGCACCTGCTCCATCGTCTCGAGAAAGAGCCGCGTCCGCACCACCTCGGGCGCCTTCTGGTACTCGCCGGCGATCGCGCGGAAGCGCGACGCCTCGCCCGTCGACTCCGCGATGCGCGCCTCCTTGTACCCCTTGGCGCCCTCGGTCTGCTCGATCGCCTGGGCGCGCGCGCGAGGGAGCACCTCGTTGGCGTAGCCCTGCGCCTCGTTCACGGTGCGGTCGCGGTCCTGCTTCGCGCCGAGCACGTCGTCGAACGCCGCGCGCACGGAGGCCGGTGGCTGCGCGTCCTGCAGGTCGATGCTCAGGACCTGGAGCCCGGAGTCGTAGAGATCGAGCGTCTGCTGGAGGACCTCCTGCGTGTCGGCCAGCACCACGCCGCTCTTCTCGTACAGCACGTTGTCGATGGTGTTGCGGCCGACCACGCTGCGGATCGCGGCCTGCGCGGCGTCGCGCAGCACCGGGCCGGGGCTGGCGACGCGATAGCGCGACTGGAACGCGTCCTTGATGCGATACTGGACCACGAAGGAGAGCAGCACGATGTTCGCGTCGCTGGTCTGGATCGCCGCCTCGAGCTTCTCCTCCTCGGTCGGCTTCTCCACCCCGTGCCGGTAGCCGAACTCCTCGCGCTCGATCGAGGCGACGTTCACGACTTCGTGCTCCTCGATCGGAGGCGGGAGGTGCCAGCGCAGGCCCGGCTGCGCCTCGGTTCGGACGTATCGGCCGAAGCGCAGGATCACCGCCGCCTGCCCGGGCTCGAGCTGGTAGAAGCCGAACCAGCTCCAGACGCCGAGCAGCGCGATCGAGAGCAGCACGACCGCGACGTTCGCCAGCGTGCGGGCGACCTGTCGCCGGACGCGTTCCTCGGAGCTCTGCGGTTCCTGCGCCATCAGCCCGAAGAGCCCGTGCGCTCGGCCGCCTTGCCGGCGCGCTCTGCGGCGAGGTAGAGCGGTCGCAGCAGGTCCATCGGGAGCGGGAACAGGATGGTCGAGTTCCTCTCGGTGGCGATCTCGGTGAGGGTCTGCAGGTAGCGGAGCTGCAGCGCCGCCGGCTCGAGTGACAGGATGTGCGAGGCCTCGCGGAGCTGCTGCGCAGCGGCGAACTCGCCCTCCGCGTGGATCCTCTTGGCGCGCTTCTCGCGCTCTGCCTCGGCCTGCTTGGCCATGGCGCGCCGCATCTCCTCCGGCAGGTCGATCTGCTTCACCTCGACGGCCCGCACCTTGACGCCCCACGGCTCGGTCTGGTGGTCGATGATCTCCTGCAGCTTGCGGTTGATCTGATCGCGCTCGGCGAGCAGCTCGTCGAGCTCCGCCTGCCCGCACACGCTGCGCAGCGTGGTCTGCGAGAGCTGGGAGGTGCCGTACAGGTAGTTCTCGACCTGGATCACCGACTTCTCCGGGTGCAGCACGCGGAAGTAGAGCACCGCGTTGACCTTGATCGAGACGTTGTCGCGGGTGATCACCTCCTGCGCCGGTACGTCCATCACGATCTCGCGCAGGCTGATCTTCACCATGCGGTCGACGCCGGGAATGATCCAGCGCAGGCCGGCCTCCTTGACGCCCGCGTAGCGGCCGAGCCGGAACACGACGCCGCGCTCGTACTCGTTGAGCACGCGCACGCCGGCCAGCAGGAACGCCACGAGCACCCCGCCCATGATCAAGGGAAACGAGATCAATGCCTTCCTCCTATCGCTGCGCGCGCTCTTCGAGCGCCAAGCTTCATGAGCTTCGTTCGCCTTCGGCTCACTGCGCGCGCTCTTCGAGCGCTTTGCGGACGCGCAGGCGCATGCCCTCGACTGCCAGCACCTCGACGCGCTCGCCGGCCGCCACGGGCTCGTCGGACTGGGCCGTCCAGTACTCGCCCCGCACGAAGACGCTGCCCTCCGGCTGCAGCGCGGAGTCGGCGCGGCCCACGAGACCGATCAGATCCGCGACCCCGACCGTCTGCCTGCGCCGCGCGGTGCGACCGATGCCGAAGATCGCGATCGCGACGAAGGTCCCCATGCCCGCCACGGCGGGCACCAGCACCGACCAGAACGAGACGCGCAGGTCGGAGACGTCGGGGAGGTCGAAGATGAGCTTGCCGCCGAGCAGGACGCAGACCATCCCGAGGATGAAGAGCGTGCCGTAGGAGCCGACGAAGACCTCGGCGACCAGCAGGCCGATCCCGGCGAGGAACAGGATCAGACCGAGCCACGAGAACGGCAGGATCTGGAGCGCGATGGCGCCGAGAACGAGGCAGATGACCCCGAAGACACCGGGCAGCACCATCCCGGGCTGCGTGAACTCGAGGTACAGGCCGAGCGCTCCAGCCATCAGCAGCAGCACGGCGAGGTCCGGGCTCGAGAGCACGTGCAGCAGCCGCTGCAGCGCCGTCATCTCGATCCCGCGCAGCTCGGCGCCAGCCACGGAGAGCGTCCGCTCCGCGCCCTGCACCTTCACCTTGCGCCCGTCGATCTTTCGCAGGAGCTCGCCGCGATCCGACGCGATCACGTCGATCACGTGCAGCTTGAGCGCCTCGTCGTCCGAGATCGCCTCCGACTGGCGCACCGCCTTCACCGCCCACTCGACGTTGCGCTGGCGCTCCTTGGCGATCGATTCGATGAAGGCCGCGAGCATGTTCTCGGCCTTCTCGCCCTCGATGTCGCGACCCTCGCCCTTCTTCGAGTCGTCGCCGCCGCCGCCCGGCCCGCCCACGCCCACCGGGTGGGCGGCGCCGATGCTGGTGCCCGGCGCCATCGCGGCCACGTGACCGGCCAGCGTGATGTAGGTGCCGGCCGAGCCGGCCCACGCGCCGCTCGGCGCCACGTAGACCACCACCGGCACCTTGGCGTTCAGCATCGCCTGGATGATGTCCTTGGTGGCGGAGACCAGTCCGCCGGGCGTGTCGAGCTCGAGCAGCAGGGCCTCGGCGCCGTCCTCGGCGCTCCGCGCGATCGACTTCTGGATGAAGTCGGAGGACGCGGGATTGATGCTGCCCGCGACGCGGATCCAGTCGACGTGCTTCGCACGGGCACCGGCCGGGATCAGCCACAGGCAGAGCGCCGCGCAGGCCGCGAGCCAGCGCGATCGGGCATGCGTCACCGCCGCGCCTCGCGCAGCTTCTCGACGCGGTCGAGCAGGCGCTCCGCGACCTCGGTCTTCGAGAGCAGCGGGAGCTCCTCGACCTCGCCTCCGGGCCAGACGAGCGACACCGCGTTGGTGTCGGTGTCGAAGCCCGCCCCGCTCCGGGTCACGTCGTTGGCGACCACGAGGTCGCAGCGCTTCTGCTCGAGCTTGCGTCGCGCCGAGGCCACGAGGTCGTGGCTCTCCGCGGCGAATCCGACCACCGTGCGCGAACCCTTCCCGGCGCCGACCTCGGCCAGGATGTCGGGGTTGGGAACCAGCTCGAGCGTGAGCCCGGCGCCCGCGCCGAGCGCCTCCTTCTTGATCTTGCGCTCGGACCGCGCGGCGGGCCGGAAGTCCGCGACGGCCGCCGCGGCGACGAAGACGGTGCAGCGCGCCAGCTCGGCGCGCACCGCGTCGCGCATCTCGAGCGCCGTCTCGACGCGCACGCAGCGCACGCCCGCGGGCGCCTCGAGCGCGGTCGGGCCCGACACCAGCACGACCTCGGCGCCGCGGCGCGCGGCCGCGGCCGCGACCGCGTAGCCCATCTTGCCCGACGAGCGGTTGGCGATCGCGCGCACCGGGTCGATCGGCTCGCGCGTCCCCCCTGCCGTCACCACGATGACCTCACCCGCCAGCGTGTGCGGTCCGAGCGCGCGCAGCGCCTCGTCCGCGATCGCGGAGGGCTCCGCCATGCGGCCTTCGCCCTCCCAGCCACAGGCGAGGAAGCCCGCCTCGGGTCCGATCTGTCGCACCCCCCGCTCGCGCAGCCGTTCGACGTTCGCCTGGGTCGCCGGGTGCCGCCACATGTTGACGTTCATCGCCGGCGCGACCAGCACCGGCGCGCGCGTAGCGAGCAGGAGCGTCGAGACGAGGTCGTCCGCCAGTCCATGCGCGAGCTTGGCCAGCGAGTCGGCGGTGGCCGGCGCGACGATCACCAGATCGGCCCAGTCGGCCAGCGCGATGTGGTCGATGGCGCCTTCCTGCTCGCGGTCGAACAGCTCCGTGCGCACCGCCTGGCCGGAGACGGTCTGGAGCGCGAGAGGGGCGACGAACTGGGCGGCGTTGCGCGTCATCGCGCAGCGCACGGTGTGGCCCGCGCGCACCAGGATCCGGACCAGCTCGGGCACCTTGTAGGCCGCGATCCCGCCCGTCACGGCGATCAACACGCGGCGCTGTTGCATGCGCGACCTTTCGCGGCCCTCGCCTCGCGACTCACCTCGCGACTCTCGCGAACATTCGACAGGCCGTGCGCGAGCTTACCGAGCCGCGCCGTGCGCGTCGAGCAGACGGCGGCCCGCGGCGAAGCGGCGCTCGAGGGCGCGGCGGTCGGGCGCCTCGGCGTAGATGCGCAGCACGGGCTCGGTGCCGGACGCGCGCAGCATCAGGAAGCCGTCGTCGAAGGTGAGGCGGAGCCCGTCTCGAGTGTCGACGGCGCGCACGCGCGCGCCGTCGACACGCTCGGGCGGCGCCTCGAGCCGATCGGCCAGCCGCGCCCGGGAGCGCTCGCTCGCCACGGCCGCGAGGCGGCCGCAGCGGCTGCGCCCGTGGCGCCGCTCGAGCTCCGCGAGCCGGTCGCGCAGCGGCGCGCGGATCGCCGCCGCCAGCTCGGCGAGCAGCGCGCAGGCGAGGATGCCGTCCTTGTCGCGTCCCATCGGGTCCCAGGCGAAGCCTCCGCTCTCCTCGGCCGCGACGTCGGCGGCGCCTTCCGAGAGCGCCCGCGAGAGATGCTTGAACCCGATCGGGTGTCGCGTCACGGGGAGACCGTGCGCGGCCGCCACGCGCTCCGGCAGGGAGCCGGTCGCGATCGAGAGCGCCACGCCGCGGCGGACGCGGCCGCTGCGCGCGAGCTGGTCGACCAGCAGGGCGACGGCCTCGCTCTCGGAGAGCGGGCGCCCGTCGGCGTCGATCACGGCGTAGCGATCGGCGTCGCCGTCTGTCGCGAGCCCGATGCACGGCCCCGCCGCCGAACCG
>Ga0335070_10005020_pt1 | contig 15519 bp, 15 predicted proteins | sample Lox_Sample_13_FD_206722 | JGI IMG/M metagenome (GOLD analysis project Ga0335070, IMG submission 206722) | Soil microbial communities from Loxahatchee National Wildlife Refuge, Florida, United States - Lox_Sample_1.3 | ecosystem: Environmental > Terrestrial > Soil > Wetlands | place: USA... | reverse complement strand
TGCAATTCCGTGTAGAGCGCGAGCTGGTCGCCACACACCGGGCTCCAGTCAGCGGGATAGAACACCAGGACCACGGGACGGCCACGGTAATCTGACAAGGCCGCGGTCGTCGATGGGGACACGGGCAAAGAAAAGGCCGGCGCTGCAGCACCCGCGGCCAATGCTTCGCTCACGCGACCCTCCCTGGTGGCAGCCGCGGCGCGCACTGCCGCCGCCTCCCACTTGTCAGGCGCGTTGGCCGGAACCGTGTCGTCGGGATGAACAGCCGGGGGATCGCTGGCCGGGAACGATTCGCGGCTGGCTTCATCCGTAGCATCATCAATGTGGCCATTGGATTGCATGTTCATTGCTTCTGATGACCCGCTTCGAACAGGTACCAGGTCCTTTGCTCCGCTTCGTCGATCCAGACCTCGATGAGGCTGGCGGTCGCGATATCGCCATGTTCTTCGCACAACACATGCGCCTGGCGCAGGCGCCTGACAAGCTCCTTGCTGTCCTCCCGCAGTTCGGCAAGCATGTCCTGCGCATCGACGTAGTCGGCATCGTTGTCGGACACCCTCTGCAGCCGCGCGATGTGCCCCACTGACCGCAGCGTGGTGCCACCGAGCTTGCGGATTCGCTCCGCGATTACATCCGTCATGGCAAACAGCTGCGTGGCCTGCTCGTCCAGCATGAGGTGGTAATCCCGGAACTGCGGGCCGCTCATGTGCCAGTGGAAATTCTTGGTCTTGATGTAGAGCGCGTAGATGTCGGCGAGGATTGCGTTCATCGCGGCCGATATGTCGCGCGTGGCCACTGCCTGCAAGTCGGTTGGCGTGACCAGCGGCGCGATCCGCCGCTGCCGCAGCCTGGCCCTCCGCGCCGGTGCCAGCGCCGCGTTCATGACGACCTCCGAGCCAGGTGCGCATCGATCCATGCCCGGATGTCCGCCATGACTTCCTCCTTGCCGATATCATTGAGCATGTCGTGAAAGCGGCCGTCGTAGATCTTCAACGTCTTGTCCTTCGAGCCGGCGTGTTCGTAGAACTCCCGGCTGCCAGCGGGCTTCGTGGCGCGGTCGGCGCTGCCATGTATGATCAATACGGGCAGTGTCACCCGCGGGAATTCCTTCCTCAGCCGCTCATCCGCATGGACCAGCGCCGACATCGTCTGGAACGGTTGCTTCTCGCCGGCGATCAGCGGGTCGGCATTCATCGCAGCCACGTGCGCCGCGTCGCGGGAGAAGTCGGCGTTGGCAAGTGGCACCGCGCGGGAATGCGGTGCCAGGTGCGCGAGGCCCTTCAGCGCCGCCAACGCGAAATCGGGCGCCGGCACGCGGTAGGCAAAGTCCTCGCAGATGAGGCCCGCAAGCTCGCCCGGGTGGTCCAACGCGTAAGTGACGGACACGACACCGCCGGCGCTGTGGCCGAGCAGGAACAGTGGGAGTTCGGGGTAGCGCGCCTTGGCGAGCCTGATCAGGGCGTGAACGTCGGCGACATAATCGCCGATGTTGTCGACGAAAAACCTCTCCCCTTCCGACTTGCCGCGCCCTCGCAGATCCACCGCGTAGGCAGCAAGTCCCGCGGCTACGAACTGCGCTGCGACCCACGAATAGTAGCCACCGTGCGCATTGAAGCCGTGACAGATCGCTACGACGCCGCGCGGCGCCTCCGGCCGCCATGACCGGACGAACAGCTTGCCGCCGCCGCCCTGAATGATTTCTTCGATGGGGGATGTCACGTGTTTGTCTCCTTGGCTCATTGCGTTTGGGTGTAGGTCGTGTCGCTCGGACCGTATCCCGTGATGATGACAACGACATCCTCGGCCATGGTCCGGGCGAAGTGCGCTTGCCCGGCTGGCTCGGTGTAGAAGCTGCCGGCGACGAGTGGCTTCAGTGCGCTCGGTTCGTTCTTCGGGCCGTAGCCGAAATGCCAGGTGCCCGAGACGACGATCGCCGTGCGCGTGTCGCGATGCGTATGTGCTTCGATCACGGTGTTGGGCGCAACGTGCAGCTCGATGCCATAGAGTCCGGCCTTCGCCGGATCGCCGAACAGCACCGTGGTGGTGACCGCGGACAGGCCGGAAGTACCTGGACCCGCGGTGACGACGGGCAGTGCGCGGATTTCGGCGGGCGTCAACCGCACCTGCAGAAGCTTGTCGTCCGTCCCCGCCTGGCGGGCGATCCATGCGGCGATGAGGGCCGTGGCCTGCTGCGGCTGCTCTTCCATGATCCAGTGGCCGGAGTTCGCGATGACCGCTCCTTCCACGTGCGCGGCCACGAACTGCAGCTCGGTCTGCATCGCGGAACCATAGGAGTGATCCCCGCCAATGGCGAGCACGGGCATCTGGAGTTTGCCGCTGTGCGCGAGCAGCTCCTGGTTCTCGACCGCATCGCGGACGAACGCCTCGAACTGGCCACCGAAGGCGTTGTGTATCGCCCCGGGCCTTGCATACAAGGCCGCGTAGTGCGCACGCGTCGGCTCGTCGATGCCGGCCGGGTCCGCGGACAGTTCGTTGTAGAAGCGATCGAGCAGAATGCGCTCGCGGCCGGCAACCAGCCGCTCAACGTCGGGGCCGCGAAAATTGAAGTGCCAGACTTTTGGATTGGCCAGCTGCGCGGACCAGGTGCCGAGTCCGGGCAGCGGCGCGTCCATCACCGCCCAGCTCGTCACGCGGTCGGGATACTGCGCCGCCAGCGCATAGCCCACCATGTTGCCGATGTCGTGAGTCACGAGCTGGAAGCGCTGCACTTTCAGCGCATCGAGAATCGCGGCCAGATCGCGCGCCTGTGCCGTCTTCTCGTAGCCATTTTCCGGATGCGAGGACAACCCCATGCCGCGCAGATCCGGCACGATGACCCGGTGGTCCCTGGCGAGAATCGCTGCCAGGGGTTCCCACATGTCCCCCGTGTCACCGAAGCCATGGAGCAGCACCACCGCCGGACCCTGGCCGCCGATGCGCACATACTGCGTGCCGCCGGACACCGGCATCTGTTGCGCATGAAAGTTCGCAGGGAACGGCCTGACATCCGCGTGCGCGACACTCGCCGCGACGATCAATGCCGCGGCGACCGCAAGCACGCGTGGCCTGGCCACGAATGCGACACGAAGCAGCTGATTCATGTGTGTCGTCCTTTGCCGCGCTACTGACGCTGACCCAGCGAAATCGGGTACGCCGAATTGCGGAGGATCAACATGGGGTCCGCCGGCTCCACGCCCGGGTGCGGCTGTCCCGGGAGGAACAACAGCGCCTTTTGTGCCGTTGGTTCATCGGCCGGACGGCGGGTGAGCGTGATCGTTCCCAACTTGACCAGGCGTCGAGTGTCCGGCCACGCGATCGACGGATCCTCGATCTTGTCTCCTGGTCGGGCGAGCTGGGCATACCAATCGAATACGATGGGTGCCTTGCCCACCCGCTCGACGATCTCATCCTGCAGATAGTTGCTCCCCTCGGCCTTTCTCTGGTCCGGCGTCAGATAGCGCTGTCCGGCCCGGGGAACAAACTTGTAGCGGACGTATGAAGACTTGCCCGCAGCGTTCGTGAACTTGAGCGAATTGACTCCGAAGTACGCTGCGGTTGCGTACGACGCCGGATAGGATCGAGTCGCCAGGAAGGCCTGCGCACCAGGGTGGGTCGACAGGAACGTCTCCACTGGCGTCGGGCTGGGAACGCCCGGGCCGCTGGCCCCGAGAGCGCGCAAGAACACCGCGAACTCGTCTGCCGTCGCCACGATGAACCCGTTGTGCTGGTTTGCTTCGACGTCGAACGCGCTGCCATCCGTGTCCTTGATCTTGATGGCAAAGCCCGCCGGCGACGCTGCATCGTCATTGTCAGGCAAGTCCGGCACGCCGGCGAACAGCGAGAATCGGGCCACCACGGGCAATGCGCCTCCAAGGAAGATCGGTGCCTTGGTCAGCGTCCGTGCCTCCCTGGCAGGCATGAATGTGCCTTCCAGCATGACGCCCTTGGTATGCACCGCCCGGTCATGGTGCTCGCCAAACGCGGCGTGCAAGGCATTGACCAGATCGAGCGGCGTCTGGTTCGCAGGTATCGTGCTCGGCGCCACGTGCTCACTTCCAGCTACAGCGACTACGGTGCCGGTGACCATCAGGGCCGACGCCAGCACTGCTGCAATGTTCCTACGTATCGTTCCAATCATCGTGCGCTCTCCAATTGGGTGGGGCGAGGGACGACGTGACGATGCCGCAACGGTGCATTGGCGCTCTTTGACGCATCGAGTGCGCTTGGGACAATCTTCGCATCGTCTCGAGCCTGCGCATGGCGGGCGCCGGGAAGTGCGGGCGCTCATTCGCGATTCGCAGCGTCCAGCGAGGATCGATTCCTGCAATCGCGCGTCCTCTGCGCCGAATGATGATCCGCGCCGCTCGTTCCCCGAGCGCCACTATTTACTGCGGAGGCCCCATGACTTCATTTGCGACAATACGCGACCCCATGACCGACGCGCTGCTCACGCCGGGCAATGCCGCCGTCGTGATCATCGACTACCAGCCCATCCAGGTCAGCTCGGTGGCCTCCATGGACCGCCGTGCGCTCGTCGAAAACGTCACGGCGGTGGCGCGCACCGCGAAATTGTTCGGATTGCCCATCGTCGTCTCGACCGTCAACGTCAAGACCGGCGTGAACCGCCCGCTCATCCACCAGCTGCAGGAAGTGCTGTCCGGGCTCGACCCTATCGACCGCACGGCAATCAATGCCTGGGAAGACGCTGACTTCGTCGCCGCCGTGAAGGCGACGGGACGTCGCAAGCTCGTGATGGCGGCGCTGTGGACCGAGGTCTGCCTGGCATTCCCTGCGCTCGATGCGCTGCGCGCCGGCTACGAGGTCTACCCGGTCGTCGATGCGGTAGGCGGCACCACGCGCGCTGCCCACCTCGCCGGCCTGCATCGTATCGAGCAGGCCGGTGCGCAGCCGATTTCATGGACGTCCTTTGCCTGCGAGCTGCAGCGGGACTGGGCACGCAGGGATACGGCGGAAGAGTTCGCCCGGATCCTCTTCGCTGTCGAAGGCGCCTAGTCTCGCCACCGGGTCCCCGGCAAGGGCGCCTCGCCTGACCAAGCGACAACCAACCGGCATTGGCGGCGGGCCGAACAAAGGCCCGCCGCTCTTTTCTCACAGGACTTCAGAATTCCATCTCACCACCGGCGCCGAGCTGACGCGGCGGGCCCATCAGCTTCACGACCTCGCCCAGCGAACCGCCGGCACCGTCGTCGAGGCCGCCCACGGCGTAGTGCACGTCGGCGAGGTTGGTGCCATAGAGGAAGAACGTGGCGCGTCGCCGGGGCAGATGCCAGGTCAGGCGCGCGTTCATGAGACCGTACGGACGCTGCGCAACGAGTGGCGAGTTGCTGTAATCGTACTGGATCGTGGTCTTGTGCAAATAGTCCAGGCGCAGGACCAGCTGCCCGGCGTCACCCAGCGGTTGCGACAGCTCCGTGGCCACCGAGATCGTGGCCTTGGGCGTGTTGACAAACTGGCTGGCGGTCGTGACCGGGGCGCCGCTGAGCACTCGCCGGTAGGCGCCGTCAGCGATGCCGACACTGGACTCGAGAGTCAGTCCCGCGCGAGGCACCGCCGAGAGCACGAACTCGCCGCCGCGTACCACCGCACTCGGCATGTTGCCGACGAAGCTGAAGGGCACCGGCCTGCCGGTGGCGGGGTCGGTCACCGAGCGATTGAGCAGGATCTGGAAATCGCTGTAGGTGCTGTAGAAGGCAGTGGCGTTGAGGCGCAGGCGTCGGCCGTACCACTCGGAGCGCAGCCCGAGCTCGCCGGTCCACACCTTCTCGGGTTCATAGCGGTTGAACTCTGCGAGCGAGCCGGCACGGCCGTTGAAGCCACCGTTCTTCGCACCTTCTGCCACCGATGCATAGCCCATGAGGTCCGCCGACCAGTGGTAGTCAAGCCCGATGCGCGGCAGGAACGACGACCACCCGGCAGATCGCGCGAGAAATGGTTGCTCGACCGTCGGTACGGGATAGCTGACCACCACGCGGCTGTCCTCGGCGACATCGTGGCCGGCGCGAGCGCCGATCGTGAGCCGCAGCGCAGGCGTCAGGCGAGCGATCGCCTGCCCGTAGGCCGCGACGTTGCTGTTCACGACGTGCAGGCGCGGGTCGAAGTTGGCAGCGCCGTGAAAGTACTCGAGGGCGACGTTTGCAGGCTGGTTGTCCTGGGCCGTCTCGCTGAAGTAGTAGAGGCCGGCGGTCCATTCGAGGCCTCCGGATTTCGTCGCTCCGCTGGCCTGCAGTTCCTGCGAAAATTGGTGTTGGCGCACGCTGTTGTAGACATCGAGGATTGCGAGAGGCGAGCCGTCCGGATCGAAATCGCTGTCGAGGCCGAGCTGACGATAGGCGCTGATTGACTGCAGGCGCGTCGCGCCCCGGTGCCAGGCGAGCGTCAACGACGCGCCCCATACGGTGCCGGCATTGCGGTTGGGGCCGGTGGCGTATGAGCCGTAGTCATCGGCCGGCACCCAACGCGCATCGTAGCGATACGGCGTCGCCTGGGCATAGAGCATTGGCACGGTCGATTCGCCACGCACGGCCACCAACCGGTAGTCGGCCGAGTGCTCGTCGAAGGCGGTGCGGTCGACGCGCAAGGTCGCCTCGAAGCCCGTGAGTGGTGCGACGCGCAGCTGGCCGCGCAGCGCCAGGCGGTGCGTGTTCGCGGTACGCTCGCCGTCGGCGCGCGTGCCATAGCCCTCGCTCGTGCGATGCGTCACGGCGAGCGTGAGCGCCGCACGCTCGGCCGCGATCGGCACCGACAAATGTCCAGCCAACCGCAGGCTACGGTAGCTGCCGGCGTCGACCTCGACGTCGCCATCGGGTTCGCGGGCCGTGAGGTCGGCGTCACGGGTCACGATGTTGATCGCCCCGCCGTTGGTGTTGTGGCCGAACAGCGTGCCCTGCGGACCGTAGAGCACCTCGACACGAGCGACGTCGGCGAGGTCGACGTCATTGGCGGCGGCGCGGCCGAGGTAGACGCCGTCGACGTAGATGCCCACCGCCGGGTTGAAGGTGGAGTTCGTGTCCTGCTGGCCGATGCCGCGCAGGTAGACCTGCCCCGCGCTGTTGCCGGACTGGACCTTCTCGCCGTAGGTGAGGTTTGCGACGAGCTGGCCAAGGTCCGCCAGGCTCGCGACCGAGCGCGCGCGCAGCGCCTCGCGGGGCAGGGCCGCGATGGATACCGGCACGTCCTGCAGCACCTCCTCGCGCCGGCGGGCGGTCACGACCACTTCCTCGAGGGCGCTGTCGCCAGCCGGAAGCGCGGCTGGCGAGACCAGAGGCAATCCGCCGAACAGCAGTGCTGTCCACGCCCGACCCCTCCGGCCGCGTTCCACGTGGGCCCGCTCAGTGCGCCCCGCGGCCGGAGCGACGGAGCTGTCCGGGTGCAAGGCCCGCTCGCGCGCGCACCGCGCGCGCACACTGGCCGGCACTGCGGAATCCACAGCGCCTCGCGATCTCGGCCAGGGGCAACCGGCTACCGGCGGGGGAAGCGAGCAGCGCGATGGCGTTGTCGGCGCGCGCCGCGAGCAGGGCGTCGAGGAAAGTGCGGCCGCGGGCGCCGAGCGCTGAATGGATGAGCGGGTTCGGGATGTCGAGCGCGCGCGCGATGTCGGCCGGGGCAAGTGCGGGGTCGACGCAGCGCTCGCGCAGGATCGAGCCGATGCGGCCCTCGAGTTCCGCGTAGCTGCGGGCCTCAGATTCGCCGACGACCAGCGCGAGCAGCGAGCCGACATGGTCCGTGAGCACCTCGTCCGGCAGAGCCGCATCGGGCAGCCGATCGGGCGCAAGCTGCGCCGTGAAACGCGACAGCACGCTGCCCCATCTGCTCGCCGCCGGGATGCATCGTCCCGCGAGTACATCCGGGTCGGGCAGCCAGGTACGGATCCAGTGCGTCGGCAGCTTGAGGATCACGCCCTCGAAGCCGTCCGGGATATCGGTCTGGTGCTGCCCATCACCGACCAGCACCAGGTCGCCGGGACCGATGCGCTCCGAGCGGCCGAGGTGCTCGATGGCCCAGCAGTGGCGTGCGGACTCCTTGCGGCCGACGTTGGCGAACAGGTGATAGGTGCGCTCGATGCTGCGTGCGACATCGTATGGGGTGCGCCGCGCACGGTGACCGCTGATCGTCTCGCCGATGCTGGTGATGCAGCCGACCTCGGTGGCCGCGAACTCCACTTCGAAGTCCGTTGAGACGTTGCGCCACTGCGAAATCGGCCAGCAAGTCTCGGTGACGGCGGTCATCCAGTAGTCGAAGCGCGCCGCCGCCGGCACGACCTGCGTAGACCAACGCCGGATACGGTCTTCGCGCGGGCGGTCCGGGTGCTGATACGGGTCCACTTTGCCGAGCCTACGCGCCGCCCTCCCCCTGCGATGGCCCCGGCGTGCCAGCGCCGATGGAATTCTGGCCCCGGCGTGCCGCCTGATCCCTGCACGCGGATGGCAGTGCCAGCCTCTGCGGGAGCGCCAAGGCCGGAGGGCTTGCGTGGCACGCGGAGTCCATTGGCAGGCGCGCGTTGGCACGAGCAGACCATGGTGCGTGGCGTCGATAGGCTATGCTCGGTTCAACGACCACGCCGGGCCTCCCGCCGAAGGGGTGTACCCATGGGATGCATCAACGCTATTGAATGCCTGTCAACCGATGACGTGCCGCCGGCGCAGCGGTTCGATTACTGGACCGCGGTTCTCAGCAAGGCGCTGATTCCGATGACCGTCTCCAGTGACGACGTCGAAGCCTTCCGCGCACGTGTGACGCACACCCCGCTCGGGGCGCTGCACGTATCGCGCACCGAGGGCGGCGCGCACGAATCCGCGCGCACCCGGGCAGACATACGCCGGGCCACCGACCGCTGCTATCACCTGCTGGTCAGCCGCGGCGGCCAGTGGCGATTCACGCACTGCGGCCGGAACCTCATGCTGCACGGAGACGTGGTGCTCAACGACTCCGCCTTCGAGCACCATATCCAGATCGATGGCGACTACGACATCATCAACGTGCGCCTCCCGGTCGCGTGGATCAAGACCTGGCTGCCCAAGCCGGGCCAGCTGGTCGGGCGGCGCATTGCGAGTGGCTCGCGCTGGGGCCAGGTACTGGGCTCCGCCCTCATGCATCTGCAGCCTGATTTCGTCGCGCGCCAGCCGCTGCCGCCCGCGGTACTCGCCGACCACGTCGGCGCGTTGCTCGCGCTTGCAGCCGGCAGCTACGATGAGGTCGCGGGTACCGAGCGGCGGCTGGCGCCGGCGGTACACCGCCTGATCGTCGATCGCTGCGCCGAGCCCGGGCTCACGGCCGCCGGAGTCGCGGAAGCGCTCGGGGTCGAGATCGGCGTCGTCCACCGCGCGCTCGGCATCGGGGGAACGACCTTCGCGCGGGTACTTGCCGCGGCGCGGCGCGAACGCGCGGTCAGCAGCTGACCGGAACCCGCCAGCAGGCCGTCACCAACCGGAGCAATGTCACGTGGGAAGCCTGATGCATCCGCTGATTAGACGCTGGTCCACCGAGGACGTGGCGCCCAGCCAGCGCTTCGCCTACTACTCCGAGGCGCTCTCGACGGCGCTGACGCCGATGCTGGTATCGGCGCCCGCGGAGGTCGCAGACGCATTCAGAGCCGAGACGCGCAGCGCCATGCTCGGGAGCATCGCCGTCCTGCGCCAGACCGGCGAAATCAGCACGGCCTACCGCGGTGCCGCCGAAATTGCCCGCAGCGCCGAGCGCTCGTTCCATCTGATCGTCAACCTGATTGCGCCCTGGGATGTCGAGCACCGCGGCCGCGTGCGGCTCGCGCCCGGCGATGCCATCTTCACCGACTCGAACTTCGGACACTTCCTCGACCTTCCGCGGCCCTACGAGTGCGTCAACCTCAAGTTCACCGAGGAATGGGTACGGCAGTGGGTGCCGGTGCCGGCAGTACTGACCGGACGGACGATACCGGCGCGAGCGCCGTGGGCCCGGGCGTTGACTGCCTTCGTCTCGCAGCTCACCCCAGAGTTCGTCGTGTCGGCGCCGCTGCCCCACGCCGTGCTGGCCGACCAGGTCGGCGCGCTGCTGGCGCTCGTTGCCACCGAGATGTCTGCAACGCGAGATGGGCCGAGCCGCCCGGTGCGCGACGTGCGTGCCCGGATCCAGGACCTCGTCACCGAGCGCTGCAGTGATCCGGAGCTCTCGGCGAGCGTCGTTGCGGCCGTGCTTGGCGTGTCGCCGCGCACGGTGCACCGCGTGCTGGCTGCCTGTGGAACGACGTTCGGTGCACAGCTGATGGACGCTCGCGTGGCGCTCGCGTTGCGCATGCTCGAGTCGCCGCTGTTCCATCGGGTGACGACGGCAGAAATCGGCCGCCGGGCAGGATTCAGCGACGCGTCGCACTTCGTACGGGTCGTACGCTCGCGCTGCAAGCGCACGCCGCTCCAGGTCCGCCGCGACGCCGGCATCCGCAGCGACGCGGAGCGCGCGGACCCTGCCCCCGGGCCCGCGTCGCCCACCGACTAGCCGCCTGCGCCGGGGCACGATTGCCTGCGTCATACCAGTCCGGGCTCAGCGGTGCTGGCGGCGGAAATCGCGCGGGCGCTCGCCGACCAGCGCCACGAACAGGCGCGTGAGGTGGCTCTGGTCCGCAAGGCCGACCTCGAGTGATATGTCGGCGAGCGGACGATCCGTGTCGCGGATGAGTTCGCAGGCCCTCGCGATGCGCAGCCGCATCAGGTATCGGTGCGGCGCCACGCCGACGCTCTCGCGGAATGCGCGCGCGAAGTGGCTGACGGACAGCCGCGCGATCCCAGCGAGCTCCTCGAGGGTGATCGGTTCGGCGACATGGGCACGCAAGTGCTCGAGCACGCGTCGCAGCGCGCCCGGCGCGAGCCCGCCGCGCGCTGCTGGCGCAGCCGCGCCTGCCGTCAGCCCTTCCTCCTCGGCCGTCACCTGCACCGGATCGGGTTCGATGGCGGTTGCGTCTTCAACGCAGATGCGGCGCAGGGCCTTGAGGAGCTCGGTCTCGGCGCAGCGCACCGACACGCAGCCATCGACGGACGGCGCTACGGCAGAACGCGCCTCTGGACCGCGGTCTCCGGGCGTGATGAGGATCAGCTTCGGTTTCGTCGCGGGCGATGCGCCTTTCGGCGCCCTGCCGACGCTCAGCAATGCCCGGGCGTGCGTCTCGTCGCTGATCACCACGTTGAACCCGGACACGTTTGGCCAGCGGGTCGCGCGGCGACTGTGGCGGTCGAGCACCTGCACGTCCCAGCTCGTTGAGTCGCGCAGGGTGGAGGCGACACCGATACGTACGAGCGGCAGTTCGTGGGCGACGAGCACCGACAGGCGCGGGGCGCACCCCGCGGCGGCGGCGATGGTCAGGGTGTCTGCAGGCATGGATGGTCCTCCGGAAGGTTCGGCGGGCGCGCGCGCCGCCAGGTTGATGCTCGCCCGCGTCATCGCCCGATGTCGGGAATCGGCGAAGGGCAGACAGGATGAGCAACGCTCCATGTGGACGTTGTACGCCTCTCTTGCGTGACCAAATGGCTCTCCCGTGCCAGCACGGTGCGACACATGGCTCGTGTGCGACGGGGCTTATGCGCGACGGGGGCGTTGCAACGCGCAGCCGCCGCGCGGCGCTCGCGACTCCGATGGAAGCCACTTCGCCAGGTTCAGTGCGCGGCTCGGCTCGCTGACCGATCAGTCCCAGAGGTCGCGGCCGGAGTCTTGTGCGCCGAGGGCGGCGGTCGCGCGGACGCTCCTGGGTGGGAGACCGGTGCGCGCGCGAACCACGCGCGTGAAGTGCGAGGCATCGGCAAAGCCCGCGCGCCGGCCAATCTCTGCGACCGTGAGCCGACGGAACAGCGGCGAGCGGAGCATGCGCAGGACGGTTCGAACGCGCGCGGCCATCAGCACGCCAGCAAAGGTGCGTGTTGTTGCCGCGAAGGCGCGACCCCAGGTCGAGTCGTGCGCGACGCACAGCCCACCGATTCCGACGGGGCCGGGCAGCCAGCGCTGCAGCCACTCCTCGGACAAGACCAGATGGGCATTGTCAAAGGACGGGAACGTGAAATCGTAGACGTAAGCCGAGTCGGGCAGCATCACGTCACCCGTCCGCACGCGGTGGGCGCCGCGGTGGCGAATGGTCCAGTCAGAGACCCGATTGAGCACGAGGTGGATGCTGCGCGCGTCGGAACGCGCAAGGCCACGGCGCTCGCGGATGCAGCGGAGGTACGGGCCGGTACCGCGCGCGACGATCAGACCGGCAACCGGCAGGCAGTGCAGCTCAGCCCCGAAGCCGCGGTCATCGCCGATGTCGACCTGCATCGGCTCGAGCCCCGAGGCAAGTGCCGCAACGCAATAGTCGCGGCGCTGCGCATCGGGTATGGCACGGGTCGACCAGCCGAGTATCTGTGTGGAATCTGCCACCGCGCTGCCTTCCCGGGAATCCGGCGCTACTCATCTCCCCGATCCATGTAGCGCGGCCCATGGAAGGTGTCATGCACGGGAACGCCGGCAACGCGGTGGCCGCCTGCCCACACTCCTGCCTGTCGACGGGCAAATCAGCCTGCACTCTCGCCGAGGCGGCGGCTGGCTCCCGGCCAGTCCACGATCTCCCAGAACGCATGCAACCATTCGGCGCGCCGGTTCTCGTAGTGGAGGTAATACGCGTGTTCCCAGACGTCGCACTGGAAAAGCACGGTGCGGCGCGCCGCGAAGGTGGTGGCCTGGTTGGCGAGCGTGGTAATCGACAGATGCATGCCGTCGGCGGGGTCCGCGGCGAGCGCGACCCAGCCCGATCCAAAGAGCGCGAGCCCGGCAGCCTCGAAGGCGACCATGAAGCGGTCGACAGAGCCAAAGTCGCGCGTGAGCAGGCGTGCAAGCTCGCGCGACGGCGCGGCGGCCTTCGCCGGCGCGAGCGACTGCCAGAACAGCGAATGATTGGCGTGGCCTCCGCCGTTGTTGAGGACGCCGGCGCGAATGTCCAACGGCAGCTCGCCAGCACGCGAGAGCAACTCGCCAATCGCGAGGCCCTGCCATCCGGGATGCGGCGCGAGCAGCTTGTTGAGGTTGTCGACGTAGCCGCGATGGTGGCGGTCGTGGTGAAGCTCCATCGTGTGCGCATCGACGATGGGCTCGAGGTCGGCGTAGCTGTACGGCAGCTCGGGAAGCACGTAGCCCGCGGGGCCCGGGGCCGCCGGCACGGCGCACGCCTCGCCGGCCGCATCGGTTCGACCAGATCCGTTGTTCGTCGCGCTCGGCAGCGTGCATTCTTTGGTGGGCATGGGGATCCTCGCGTTGGTATTGAGCAATGGGCAGACGTACCAGACTTCCCGCCTGCTGCGTGATGCAACGAGGCTGGGCTCCCGGGGTTGCCGTTTCGGAATCGCCGTAACCTAGATCGCGAGGCGCGGCCAGGATTGTCGATTCCGGCCGGCGTTGGCACGCATGCATTACGTGCGCACCCCGAAGTTCGCGCCATGCCGATGCAGATCGCGCTGTGAACATGCAAGAGGCACGGCGCTTGATGCCGCATCCTGAAACGCATGGCGGCATGCCCGGCGAACCCGACGGGCCTGCCGTTCATCGCGATGCACGTGCGCGGACCACCGGGCCCAGGAGAGAGAACCATGTCGAGAGTGACTGTATCGGTGCTGATCGCGGCCGTGATCCCCGTCCTCATCGGGGGCGCGCGAGTCGTCGCGGCGTTCGCCGACAGTGACCAACACGCCGGCCACGAAGCCGTGCTCGCCTCGGAGCCACTGGCCAATATTCCAGGGCAGCAGCTGACGGCAGTCATCGTCCGCTATCCTCCGGGCGGCGCCTCGCCGCGCCACCACCACGCCGGAAGCGTGTTTGCCTACGTGATCTCAGGCGCGATCCGCTCCGAGAACTCCGCGACCGGGCCAGCGCGCGTCTACAGCGCGGGCGAGAGCTTCTTCGAGCCCGCTGGCAGCGAGCATACGGTCAGTGCCAATGCGAGCGCGACCGAGCCCGCGGCGCTGCTGGCGGTGTTCGTCGCCGAGCGCGGCGCGCAGCTGACGACGATGGATCACTGAGTGTGCGCCTTGCCGGCTCGGGGTCTAAGGCCTTGGGGCGATGCAATCCAGTTCGGCCCCGAATAGTGCAGTCCAACCCACACGGAGCAACCATCATGTCCGACAGCCTTGATGTCCTCGCCATCGTCGGCAGCCTGCGCCGCGAGTCCTACACGCGCCGACTCGCACAGGCGCTTGCCCACGTGGCACCCCCGTCGCTCGCCGTCGAGATCGCGGGCGTGGGCGACCTGCCGCTCTACAACGAGGACGAGGAATCGACGGTAGCCGCCTGGGCAGCGTTCCGCGCCCGCGCGAAGCGCGCGGACGCGATCCTGTTCGCGACGCCGGAATACAACCGGACCATTCCCGGCGGGCTCAAGAACGCCATTGACGTCGGCTCGCGCCCCTACGGGCAGAGTGTCTGGGCCGGAAAACCCGCGGCAGTGATCAGCACCTCACCTGGCGCCATGGGTGCGTTCGGGGCAAACCACCAGCTGCGCCAGGCACTCGTGTTCCTCGATATGCCGACGATGCAGCAGCCGGAAGCGTACCTCGGGGGCGTCGATCACATGTTCGATGCCCGCGGACAGTTCGTCGAAGAGCGTACCCGCAACTACTGCGCACACTTCATGCAGTCGTTCGAGCAGTGGATTCGGCGGCAGCTGGTGACAGCCGATCCGCAGGTGCGCCGGGCATAGAAGGTTCGCAGCACAGTGCAGTCCCGTTGGCCATTCGACCGACGTGGGCCCCGGGACAACCCCGGACACAGCGAGTTGTCCGGCAGCCGGTCTCCAAACCCGATGCTCTTCTCAAGACTCCTGGTGGTAACAAGCGGACCCACATCGACAGATGCCGTATTGAGATCAATGGATGGTCCTGCAATCCCCGGCCATCCGGCAATTACGTCAAACGGGTCGCGGAGCGAACTACCCGATAGCGCCCATGGAGCGCGAGCCGCGACTCCGCTAAGCTGCAGTGCGTGACGAACCGGAAGGCGATCAGGCTGGCGCGTAACCCGATACTGGCAGCACTGCTGCTGGTGACGTTCCTCGCGCGCGCCCTGGTACCGGCCGGCTTCATGCCCGGCCCGGGCGGGCTCATGCTCTGCCCGGCCTACGGGCCGCCCGCTGGCGCCTTGCATCTCGCGATGAGCCACGACATGTCCAGCATGGACATGTCGGGCATGGACATGTCCACGATGGACATGTCCGGCATGGCCCACCCCAGTGGCAAGCCTGTCCACGGCAGCGGCGCGCCCGACCATGAGAGTTCCTCGCTCTGCCCGTTCGCGGCGGCGGCGGCCCCGATGGCCACTGGCCATGCGGCCCTCCTTTCGGTCGCTGCCATCGTCGATGCACGCGCGGTTCGGATTCCCGACCTGCCCTTCGTTCCCCGCGGCACGATCGTGCCGACACGGCTCCCCCGCGGGCCGCCCTCCCTCGCCTAAACAAGTCCCCGGGTTGGCTTGAACCCGACATCGGCGCGCCCGAGGTGCGCCCGAAGACTTTTCCAT
>Ga0335070_10005018_pt1 | contig 15523 bp, 16 predicted proteins | sample Lox_Sample_13_FD_206722 | JGI IMG/M metagenome (GOLD analysis project Ga0335070, IMG submission 206722) | Soil microbial communities from Loxahatchee National Wildlife Refuge, Florida, United States - Lox_Sample_1.3 | ecosystem: Environmental > Terrestrial > Soil > Wetlands | place: USA... | reverse complement strand
GAGCCGAAATTAATAAAATAAACAGTTGAAGGTAAAGTAGGCACCCTCCTTATTCACTATGGAAGTAGAGACGCATAGCATGCGTCTCTACAAAAAATAATCCCGCCTTTGGGACAAGGTGGGTTTCATATTCATTTAGGTAGGACAGAACAATGTTCTGTCCATACTTTATCCAGTGCGACCCTGAAAGGGTTGCACTACGAAAACATCTTATGCTTTCAAAAACTCTTCCAATTCCTTTATCAAACTTTTCACTATATCTTTTTCCTTAACTTTTTTTATAATCTTTCCTTTTCTGAAAATCAAACCAACTCCTCTGCCGCCTGCTACTCCGATATCTGCCTCTTTTGCCTCTCCTGGACCATTTACCACGCACCCCATAACCGCTACTTTGATCGGTGCTTTCAGCTTCGCTAATTTCTTCTCGATTTGTTTTACAATCGGCAGCAGATCGATTTCCATCCTTCCACAGGTGGGGCAGGAAATCAAGGTTGGACCGTATTCTCTCAGGTTCAAAGATTTCAGAATCTCAAAACCAACTTTCACCTCTTCTACCGGATCACCGGTTAAGGAAACCCTTATGGTATCCCCCAAACCCAGGAAAAGAAGCGTCCCGATCCCGACTGCAGATTTAATCGAGCCGACTCTTGGCGTCCCGACCTCGGTCACGCCCAGATGCAAAGGGTAATCTCTTTTCTCTGAAAAAAGTTTGTACGCCTCGATCGTGGTCGTAACGTCTGAAGCTTTTAAGGAAACAACTACCTCTAGGTAGTCTAAATCCTCCAAAATTCCGATCTGTTCCAAAGCTGCTTCCACCATCGCAGCAGGCGTGGCTTTTCCATATCTGCTTAAGATAGATTTTGGGAGGGAAGCTGCATTCACTCCTATACGAATAGGGATTTTCCTTCCTCTTGAAGCTTTAACTACCTCTTTGACTTTCCACAATGTGCCAATTGTCCCTGGATTTATCCTCAGCTTATCCACTCCAGAATCAATCGCTCTTAGGGCCAGACGATAATCGAAGTGGATGTCTGCCACCAGAGGGATTTTCGCCACTTTCTTAATCAGGGAGAGCGCCTCAGCCGCTTTCTGGTCCAGAACCGCCAGCCTGACTATCTCGCATCCTGCCTTTTCCAGACTTTTTATCTGTCTTAAAGTTGCTTTAACGTCTCTGGTATCAGTAGAGCACATCGACTGCACCGAAACCGGAGCACCTCCGCCAATCGGCACATTACCGACATACACCCTTCTGGTTTTATCTCGCGGGATAAACATAAGATCATCTTTGTTCTGTATAATTCAGCTTAAATCGCTTTTTGTCAACTATTTTCTTGACTTAAAACCGCTTGTATGTAGATTTGTTCGAGATCAAGGAGTCTCAATGTTTTCCCGGTATAAAGTTGTATTTATTATCCTGGCTCTTATCCTCATCGCTTTAGCTCTATTTCTGATATTCCGTCCTAAAAACCCGGATGAGGACAAGTTCGTGGAGGTCTATGTTCAGCTCTCGATCGCCCAGACCAAGTTTCAGGATGATCCGGCAAAGGTAGACTCAGAAAAGAAAAGGATTTTTTCAGAATATAAATTTTCCCAGAAGGACCTGAAAAGGCTGATCAAATATTACCAAAAGCACCCGGAAAAGTTGGTTCAGCTCTGGGAAAAAATAAACGAGCGATTATCTGAACAGATTGGAAAAGAACAGACTCATCCTTCCAAATAAAAAGCATTCTGGATATGCTCAATTACACCTTTGCCAGAACTGGTATCTATAGCTACAACGTCAAACCTGAAATCGCAGCCCGGAAACTGGTGCTCCTGCATAAAGGCAACTGCCACCTCGGCTATTTTCCTCTGTTTTTTCGGAGTGACCCAGCCAGCAGGAGGACCAAAGGATTTGCTTTTGCCAGCTTTAACCTCGACAAACACGATGAAGTTGTTATCTCTGGCAATTATGTCTATTTCCTTATGACCGTAATGATAGTTCTTAAAAAGTATCTCAAACCCTTTGGACTTGAGATACTCTTCAGCGATTTTCTCGCCTGATTTACCCTTCTGAACGGTTTTCATCTTTTCCATTTAGATTGAGATGCTCCTGCTGGACGGTGCATTCCATCACTCTTTTGAATGACCTGCGGTGAATTTTACAGGGCCCGAATTTCACGAGTGCCTCTAAGTGCTCTTTTGAAGCATACCCTTTGTTTTGATCAAAAGAGAATTGGGGATATTTTTTATGAAGTTTTTTCATCATCCTGTCCCTTTCGACTTTAGCGATAATCGAGGCTGCACCGCAGGATAAGGAAAGGGTATCACCTTTGATCACCGGTAGTTGCGGGATATCCAGATGAGGTATTTTCTGGTTTCCATCTATCAGCAGAAAATGCGGGGCATTCTCCATACTCGAAATGGCTTTCTGCATCGCCTTTAAGGAAGCTCTGAAGATATTCAGCTTATCGATTTCTCTTTCCTGGATGATTCCGATGCCAAAATCCAGGGCATTCTCCTTGATTTTCTGATAAAGCTCCTCCCTTTTTTTAGGAGTGAGTTTTTTCGAATCATCGATCCCTGGAAGATTAATATCTTCTGGAAATATCACGCACGCAGCCACAACCGGGCCTGCCAGGGGACCTCTTCCCACCTCATCCACACCAGCGACGAGTTTATACCCTTTTCCCCACAGACCTCTTTCGTAAAAAAGTTTGTCAACCGGTTTTCTTTTTTTCATCCTGCCCTTGCACTTAACTCCATTTAGTGGTATAGGCATCCTGTCTGTCCCTTCTTTGTAGCGCCCGTAGGGCAATGCGACCCTGAAAGGGTCGAGCTACGACTGTTCGGTCAGGCAAGATGACTAACCCACTTCAACTGCCCGCTTAATCGGGTGACAACACAATCTCCCTCTGGATGAATCTTTTGAAAAGGAATAAAGCGATTATCACGCAGAAGGCGACACTGATTCTCACAGCCCAGATAACTCCTAAGACTTGACCTAAAGTCCCGGCAATGAAAGCTCCAACAGGCATAGTTCCCATAAACATCATCACATAAAGTCCCATCACCCTTCCCCTGAGCTGGTCTGGAACGATCTCCTGCAACAGGGTATTGCAGGTTGCAATCAGAGATATCATTCCCCATCCTGCCCCTACTAAAAACACAAGGGATAGGAATAAATTGCCGGAAAAGGAAAAGAAAATCAGAGAGAAAAAGAGGGCTACTATGCCGGCTTGCATATATTTCAACTTCTCCTCTGTTTTTCTGGAGGCTAAGCCCAGTCCTGCGGTTACGGCACCGATCCCGACGGCAGCCATAAGAAAGCCGAGGCCGGATGGACCAGCTTTCAGGATATTCCTCGCAAAGACCGGCATCAGGACCGCATAGGAAAAACCGAAAATGCTCATAGTCGAAGCTAACAGGATCAATGCTAGAGCCTTTTTATTGCCGGTCACATAAGAAATTCCCTGTCTAAAACTGGCAAAAAAAGAATGGTTCTCGGTCTCGAATACCCTGTCCTCCATTCTCATCAGAGCAAGACCTATGATCACCGCAATGAAACTGACTCCATTCAGGAAAAAACATCCTGCTTCTCCAACCAAGCTGATTAAAATGCCAGCTACTGCAGGTCCCAGGATTCTGGCACTGTTAAATATGAAGGAATTCAATGCAATGGCATTAAAAAGGTCATCTTTTCCCACCATCTCTTTGACAAATGCCTGCCTGGTAGGAGCATCGAAAGCATTGACCAGACCCAGGCATAAAGCTAAAATCATGACGTGCCAGACCCTCACCAGTCCGGTGAAGGCAAGAAAAGACAGGATAAAAGCTAATACCATTGAGATCGTCTGGGTTAGGATAAGAAACTTTCTTTTTTTGACTCGGTCAGCCAGGACTCCTGCTGGTAACGAGAGGAAAAAAACCGGAAGTCCTGCAAAAGCACTGACCACCCCCAATAGAAAAGGCGAATTAGAAAGTCTCAGAACCATCCAGCCTTGCGCCATGCTCTGCATCCAGGTTCCAATCAGGGAGATCATCTGTCCAAACCAGAAAAGCCGGTAATTGCGGTGCCTTAAAGACCGGAAAGTCTCCCAGAACCTGCCCTGTCTTTCTATCGCAGAGATCTGTTGTGAATTTTTCTGAGTGTTAAACATTTGACCGAAAATTATGGAGTATAAATCTTCAGGTTTATCAAAATCCAATTATTGTTAAATAATACGGGATTTCCAAACGGTTGTAAAGGTATTTTTAAATTGTAGGGAAAGAACAATGTACTGTCCAGTTTGCTTGTTCCCATGAAGTTCTGGAGTCAGGTTTGATCTCCTTAACAAAGCACACCCTCAAACCAGTTTGAGGGTGCCACCCACCTGATTTCTTTTGGTGGAACAGGCATCCTGCCTGTTCGGTCAGACGAAATGCCTGACCCACTAATTTCTCTGTTTGACACGAATGTCTGACCTACCAAAAAAACGTCCTGACAGGAGTCAGGACGCTACATAAAATTGCATTACGCTGAGGTCTGAACCTTTTGAAGTTTTCAAGATGCTTTACTCGTAATCAATCCCCGTAACTTGAAGGCAAAAGCTATGAGAAGAATCCCAAAAATAAAGGCAAAGACTGCAATAACCCATATGACTGAAAGTGCTCCTTCCTTAGGGAAAGCAAAAAGAAGTATCCCCAAAAGCACCGACACAAGACCACCCAATACTAATAGCCACTCGTTTTCAATCGTACGGCGTAATCTGATAGCGGCTATGATTTCAAAAACTCCAGTAATCACTGCCCAAGCCGCAATAAAATATAGCAAAACTATTGCAGTAATCCCTGGCCAGATGAAAGTGAGTATCCCCACTGCAATTCCAACTATTCCTTCCAGGAAAAGTGACAACCAATTGACCCGGATTGCAGTAATTAGAGCAAAGATCCCATCCGCTAACGCATATGCACCAAATAGTAGAACCAGCGCTACTATAGTGATACCAGGCCAGAAAAATGCTATCAGAGCAAACAGCACCCCGAAAATCCCACGCAGTAGCACTGCCCACCACATTCGAGAAATCATTTCCATTTTGTTTCACCTCCTTTTTTTACAAATAGGTTTCACTCCTTAACCTCTCCTTCCCCTTCCTCTTTCTCCATCTCCTCGATCTTAGCTGCTTTTCCTCTGATCTTTCGCAAGTAGAAGAGCTTTGCCCTTTTCACTTTTCCTTCCTTTATCACCTCGATATTGGCAAGAAAAGGCGAGTGCATGGGGAAAACTCTTTCCACACCCACCCCGCTGGAGAACTTGCGCACGGTAAAGCTCTGGGAGACCCCTTTTCCTCTTTTCTGAATTACTGTCCCCTCGAATATCTGTATTCTTTCCTTATCTCCTTCTTTAATCCGGACATGCACTTTCACCGTATCGCCAGGCTTGAAATCCACTTTTTTCTCTTTCAGGTATTTCCCTTCGACTGCAGATACTAGATCCATTTTATTCCTCCTTTAGTTCCTGTATTTACGAAAACTGTATGTTTTTCTATAGTTGTAGTTGCCCAGTTTATTGGGCATCTCTTAGCTCGATGAATCGAGCAACTACATTCACTCTTTCTCTTTTTCTATTTCGGAAAGTAATTTTCTATCCTCTTTGCTTAACTCTATGTTATTTAGAAACTCTGGTCTTTGTTCCAGGGTTTTCTTTAGAGCTTCTTTTCTTCTCCATAATCTTATCTTTTCATGATTCCCGGATAAGAGTACTTCCGGAACTTTGAGACCTTTGAACTCTGCCGGCCGGGTATATTCCGGGTAACCCAGGAGCCCTTCGTAAAATGAGTCGCTCTCTGCTGATTGAAAATTACCTATAAATCCGGGGATTAAGCGAATAACGCTATCCATAATCACCAGAGCCGGAATCTCGCCGCCAGTCAAAACATAATCCCCAATCGAAAGCTCCTCCAAATTATATAATAATTTTATCCTTTCATCTACTCCTTTATAATGCCCGCAGATTATGATCAGACGCTTCCTTTGGGCAAGCTCTTTTGCCTTCTCCTGGTCAAACCTTGAACCTTGAGCTGAAGTCAGAATTATGGAATATTTATCTCCGTTTCCCGGAGCTGGAGTTCCCGACAGAATAGAATCCAGGGCTGAGGCCAAAGGTTCCACCATCATTACCATTCCGGCACCGCCTCCAAAAGGAGTGTCATCCACGCTTTTGTGCTTATCCCTAGTGAAATCCCTGATATCGGTAACCTTTATGTCTATTAACTTACTTTCCTTTGCCTTTTTGACCAGTCCTTCATTTAAAGGGCTGGTAAAAAAGTTGGGGAAAATGGTTAGAATGTCTATTTGCATAAGCTATACAATAAGCCTGCGTAGGGGCGGAGCTCATCTCCGACCTGAAACCATGCTGGAGGCAAGCTTTACCCCTACGCGAATATTCTGTTCAGTTCTGTCAGGACTTCATTAGCTCCTGACGCAACATTAACGTTTCTTTTTTCAAAGAACCTAATCCAAAAGACCTTTTATCGGTTCGATCCAGATGATTTTTTTTTCTCGGTCGGCTTTTTTCACTACTTTTTTTACAAAAGGGATCAGAGTTTCTTTCTTTCCCTTTTTTACTAACAGGACCGGGTGTGCCGGTAAAAGAATAACCTCTTCTACTTCCCCTATCTTCTTACCGTTCGGACCAAGAACCTGACAATTGACTAAATCGAAGATATAAAAGCATCCCTCTGCTAATTCGGGAACGTCTTCCCTGTCGATCTCCAGATATTTTCCCTTGAGTCCCTCTGCTTTAGTTCGCGTGTCGATATCTTCGAGCTGAAGCAGGACTTTCCCCTGGAAAATCCTGCTTCTCTTTATCCGGCAGGGTTTTTCTTTGGCATCCGAATCAGAGATAAAGACTTTTTCCACCTGGGAATATCTTTTTAAATCCTCGCACAAAGGAGCTATCAAAAGCTCCCCCTTGACTCCCCAGGCACGGAGGATTCTACCTATTGCTACTCTCTCCAAAAAACTCTTTACTCCAGGATCTCCAGCATCGCCCGCTTTCCCTTCTTGGCGGAAGCGGCAGAGATCAGGGTGCGGATGGCGCTGGCAGTTCTCCCTTTCTTTCCGATAACCTTGCCTAAATCTCCAGGCCCTACCCTCAGTTCGTACACGGTTGTCTTTTCCCCATCCACCTCTGATACGGAAACCTGATCTGGATGATCCACCAGATTCTTCACGATGGTCTCGATGAACTGTTTCATCTTAAACCTCCTTCAGTCAGTTACTCAGTTTTTGGTTCAGCTGCCTTGGTCTCTATGGGTTCAGTCTCTTTTACACCTTTGGCTTTTCTCTTTTTCTTTCTCTTCTTCTCCGGGATAATATTGGAGATTTCCATTCCGCTTACATCTGCCCCATTTTTCAGGGCTGACCATTTCCTCAGCAAGCCTATCTTTCTGAAAAGGGAGTTGACCGTATCAGTTGGAAGTGCTCCCTGTTTGAGCCAGTGAAACACCCTTTCCTCTTTAAGCCTGACCGAGGCTGGTTTGTCTATCGGGTTATACTGCCCGATTGCTTCGATAAATCTGCCGTCCCTGGGAGTGCGAGAGTCCGCCACCACGATCCGGTAATAGGGCCTTTTCTTGGCCCCCATCCTCCTCAGTCTTATCTTGGCTGCCAAATTCACCTCCTTCCTTTACCGTTACAGGATTAAGATTTAAACATGGTTTTCAATTTTCTTAAATCCATCTTATTAAAATCCTTGATCATCTTTTTCATCATAAAAAACTGCTTCAAAAGCCGGTTGATTTCCTGCAAATCGGTTCCGCTGCCCGAGGCGATCCTTTTCTTTCTCGAGCCGTCTATGATCTGGGGTTTTAGCCTTTCCTCTTCGGTCATCGAGTTTATGATAGCTTCTACCCGGACCAGAGCCTTGTCATCGATAGAAAAACCTTTTAACGAGCTGCCTGCTCCCGGGATCATACTGAGAATGGAGTCCAGAGAGCCCATTTTTTTCAGCTGCTGCAACTGGGCATAGAAATCTTTAAAGGAAAACTGCTCCTCGCGTAGCTTCTTCTCTAATTTTTCTGCTTCTTCCTGGCTGATCGCCTCCTGTGCCTTTTCCACTAAAGTGACGACATCTCCCATCCCCAATATGCGGGAAGCCAGCCTTTCTGGGTAAAAAACTTCTATGGCATCCAATTTTTCGCCTGTGCCGATGAATTTGATCGGCTTGCCAGTTACCCCTTTAAGGGAAAGAGCAGCTCCTCCCCTGGCATCCCCGTCTAATTTGGTTAGGAAGATCCCGTCTATTCCTAATTTCTCCTCAAAGCTTAAGGCGATGTTTACTGCATCCTGACCAGTCATTGAATCCGCAACTAAAATCACTTCCTGGGGATTAACCTCCCTTTTTATCGAGGCCAGTTCTTCCATAAGTTTCTCATCTATATGCAATCTACCGGCAGTATCGATTATCACCAGGTCACGGCCTTCTTCTCTGGCTTTAGCCACACCGGACTGGCAGATTTTAACCGGATTCTCTTTGAAAGAATATACTGGCAAGTCTAGACTTTTTCCAAGTATCTTCAGTTGTTCGACTGCTGCGGGTCTTTGGATATCGGCAGCGATCAAGAAAGGGGATTTACCTTTTTTGCGGTAAAAGCTGGCTAATTTTCCACAGGCTGTAGTCTTGCCTGAGCCCTGCAGTCCTGCTAACATCCACACAGTCGGACCCGAAGAGGAGAATTTCATTCCGGAGCTGTCTTTTCCTAATAGAGAAGTCAGCTCATCATAGACTATTTTCACTGCCTGCTGACCCGGGGTTATGCTCCTTAGGACCTCCTGCCCAATCGATTTTTCCTCGACTTTGGAGATGAAATCTTTGACCACTTTATAGTTGACGTCTGCTTCCAATAGGGCGCGCCTGATCTCCTTCAGGGCTTCCTTGATATTGCTCTCGGTAAGCTTCCCCTGGCCGCGGAGTTTTTTTAAAATCGATTCTAACCTGTTGGACAGCTCAGCAAACATAAGAAATCCTCAAGTCTTTAGACTAATTTACCCAACTTCTAAAGGAGTTTACAACCAGCACCATTTTGTTGGGATTGCAAATTTTCAATATAACAATCGAACTCGAAAAAGCAAGATAAATCTAAGCTTGCCTCAACTCTTTTATGGCTTTTTTATAGTCCCCGCTTTTGAAAACCGCATCCCCTGCCACCAAAACCGTAGCACCGGCATTCTTTGCCTTCCTTGCAGTCTGTGGATTAACACCCCCATCGACTTCAATCTCGACTCTTAAGTCATTGTCCCGAATGAACTTCTTAGCCTCCTTTATCTTGTCCAGGACAGTGGAAATAAACCTCTGCCCTCCGAATCCAGGATTAACACTCATCAACAAAAGCAGATCGATTTCCCCCATCACCGGCTCTACCAGGCAGAATGGAGTAGCCGGGTTAAGCGCGCATCCGTTTTTCACTCCCAAGTCTTTGATCCGGGTTAAAGTCCGGTGAAGGTGCCTGTTCCCTTCGAGATGGACAGTCAGATAATCTGCCCCTGCTTCCACAAACTTCTCCAGATATAGATCGGGATTCTCGATCATCAGATGAACGTCCAAAGGTAATTTGGTGCATGATCGGACGAAATTCACGATCATCGGGCCGAAGGTGATGTTCGGAACAAAATGACCATCCATAATATCCAGATGAATCAAGTCCGCCCCAGCCTTTTCCACCTCCCCTATCTCACCTGCCAGATTTCTAAAATCCGCCGAAAGAATAGAGGGTGCAATTTTTACCAATTTGCCACCTTTTTATTATAGGATTAATTTATCTCCTTTACATACTCTATGATTTTGTCCTCCTGAGGGAGTCCGGGTGGACGACCGAAGGATCTCAAGATTCTTCGCCCTGACGGGCTCAGAATGACCAAATACATGCGGAGGTTTAAAACCTCCTCTACGCGACTTTTTATTTTTTTATCCTTTTGACTTTGGACTTTCGCCTTTAGACTTAAGACTTTAGCCTGCCTTTTTAGTCCGTCGTGCTAACCTCTAACTCGACTATGCTTCCTTTCCTGACCTCGGCCCCTTCTTTGGGAATCTGCTTCAGCACTGTTCCGGGGAGCAGCTTGTTCTTAACTTTATATTCGACCTTTCCCAGTTTCAGCCCTATTTTTTCCATTTCGGAATTAACCTCTTTGATATTTTCTCCCTTGAATTTTGGCACCTTGACTATCTCCAATGTATCTGCCTGCTCCTGGTTAATAAGAACTCTGATCTCCATCCCCAGTGGCACGACCGTTCCCGCAGAGGGGAAGCTGGCAATGATTTCATCCCTGGGCAGACTATCGACAGAGACATAGACCGGGTTACCGATTTTTAACCCGCGGTTATCCAAGGTTACCTCTGCCTGTCTGTAAGACATTCCCCTGAGGTTAGGAACAGTTGCTTTTTCTCCCCCCTTGCTCAGCACTACTTTTATCATCCTGCCTCTTTTGACTCGGGAAGATGAGTCAGGTACCTGGGAAATTATGGTCCCGACCGGTTTTTTTAGGTCATATTCTTCTCCAATGACCCTCAGGTTAAGACCTTTATCTTTTAAAATGGCTTCAGCTTCATCCTGAGTCAGGCCCGTTATGTTAGGAACGACTGATTCCTGACCTAATCTTACGAGAAATGGCATCAGAACCTGGTCGAAAACCAGAAGACAAAAAAGAAACGCCAATATTAAAATTCCAATCCTTTTGGGCCATTCTCTATGGATAAACAGAAGAAACCCGGATTTTAGTTTGTTCCAATCCATTTGCCTAAATATAACCTTTCAGCACCTGAAGTCAAAAAAGAATGTTTAGAATTTCTTACCATCTCCCATTATCCATCTAACGTCTTACTTTTTCCCTTGAACCATTGAATTATGGATTATTGAACTTTTTTCAGCTTTACCGCAAAAGTCCCATCTAAACCATGAATATGGAGATAGGTCCGCACAAATCCGCTTTCAGTCACTACTTTTGCATCAAAATAATTTGAGGCATCTTCCTTTCTGAACTCCTTTTTCTGTTCGAGAAATTGTTCTATTACCCTCTCATTTTCCTCTTTTGTGAGAGTGCAGGTGCAATAGACAATAGTCCCATTTTTGTTGACCAGGCTTGCAGCATTTTGAAGTATAGATAATTGAAGCTGTGATAATCTATTTATATCCTCTCTTTTTTTCTGCCACCTGGCATCCGAATTTCTTCCTAAGACTCCTAAGCCTGAGCAGGGAGCATCGATCAAAACTTTATCTACCTGATCAATGGAATAATCCCGCGCATCTCCGATTTGGAAAGAGACGTTTTTAACTCCCAATCTCTTACAGTTTTCCCGGACTTTTTCCATCCTCTCAGCACTCGAATCTAAAGCTATTAATTTGCCTGAGTTTTCCATAAGTTCTGCAATGAAAGTCAGCTTTCCTCCTGGAGCAGCACACATATCCAGAATCGTTTCACCTGGTTGAGGATTCAGAAGCTTAACCGGAAACCCGGCACTCTCATCCTGGGGATAAATGTAGCCTTTCTGAAAAAGAAAAAGATATTCTAAATCGATTTTTGACTCTATCCAGTAAAAATTTTCAAAGAAACTCCCTTTCCGATATTTTATTTTTTTCAGCTCCAGAGCCCTTTCCAAATCTTTTTGACTTATTTTGAGAGAATTTAATCTAAAGGAAAGTTTTGCCTTTTGATTAAAAGCCTCGCACAGCTTTATAGTCTCTTCTTCGCCGAATTGCTTGAGCCAATCCTTAATCATCCAGTCGGGAAAAGAATAAATCGTGCCAATGGTTCTGACCTTATCCTCCTCTATTGAGGGAAAAATGACTTTCTTTTTATCCCTCAGATAATTTCTCAAAACCGCATTTACCAGACCGGCTGTTCCTTTATGACCATACCTCTTGGCTAATTTGACTGACTCATCCACAGCTGCCCTATCAGGAACCCTATCGAGATAATCGACCTGGTATAATCCCAGCCTCAGTATATTCCTAATCCAGGGCGTCAAATCCTCGATTTTACTCTTGAGAAAAAAGCTTGTGATATAATCCAGTCGTCTCTTGAGCTTGGTGGCGCCATTTACCAATTCCCGGATGAAGCGAATATCCAGAGAGAATAATTTGAATTTTTTGGAAAAGCTTTCTATGGTCTCATTGGCAAAAGCAGATTTGGTTTCAATGTCATACAAAATCTTGAGAGCAATTTCGCGGGGATTGATTTTTTGCATTTTATTGTTTTGGTGACTCAGGCATCCCTGCCTGAGCAATGGAACAGGCATGATGCCTGCTACACTGTTTAACCTTTGAGCTTTTGAGCGGTTGAGCCATTAAGCTTTAAATGATCTCCATCGGCGATAATAATTGTTCCTGTCTTTTCACGAAAAGCCCTTTTCTTTCGAATAATAGACTTAAAACCTCTTTTTCCTTCATCCCGAACCCGTAGATTAAGATTTCCTGGGGCTTGGCATATCCGGCACTGCCTAAGGACAATAGCATGTTCAAAGTCGAGCCGTCATTTTCCAGCTTTAGAATTTCAAATCTTATATCCACTTCTTTTAATTCCTCTTTAGAGACGCGGGAGACCATTAAATTCCTCAGCGAGAGGATATATTCGATTTTGCTCTTTATTTCTTCTGATGAAAAAGGGACTTCCACCCTATAAAGAGCCGCATTTATGGCAGAAGACAAGGATTCAGCTTTAGTAAAGATTGTTTTCCCTTCTGAGATTTTAAATCCTTGAGGAAGAGTCTTATTCAATCTCGAAAGATGCTCATTGGAAAATGGCTCAGTCAACTGAATATCCAAATATTCTGACTCTGATGTAAGTCCGAGAGGAAGCGGCGGACCAAAAGCAATTCTGGGATGAGGATGAAATCCTTCGGAATAAGCAATCGGGATTCCGGAGCGCCTGATAGCCCGCTCAAAAGTCCTGAGACCATCTAAGTGAGAAGTAAATCGGACCTCCTCACCCTTGCACCATTTTAGCCTGACCTTGCTCCTGGCAACAGTCGAGGCTGGAGCTGAAGTAACCTTTTTCTTTTTTCTGCCATAAAGCTCATTTTCGCTTTTTTCGGACTTCTGAAAATACTCTGGACTCTTTTTCTCTATTGATTCTTCCCCGACTTTCTTCTCACTGAAAGCCCTATCTCTTTCCCTTTTGAGAAAAGCTTTACCCAACCCTTTATCCAGGTGGTCCCAGGGCAGGCTCTGATCTAAGTCCCTTTTCTGGAGATATTCTTCCGGATCGATCTGGTTTTCCACAAAAGCATTTCTCCAAAAGGAGTAGTTGAAAAACTCAGTCCAGGCATCCAACTTCGCCCCTTTTTTCCAGGCAGAGTATATCAGCCGGCTGAGTTTTCTGTCTCCTCTTCCTAAGACTCCTTCCAAGAAAGATACCAGGGGATCGCGATAACTGACTTTCAGGTTTCTGAAATCGAGCAGGTCTCTCAAGAGGGAAATCTTCCTTTCGATCTCCTCGATCCTCTCCTGTTTTTCCCATTGAAAAGGTGTGTAGGGCTTGGGAGTAAAAGGGGAGATAGTTACATTGACATTTTTCCCTGAACCGAAGGTCCTGCCAATCTTAAAAACCTTCCCAACTAAATCAGCAATTCCTTTTAAATCCTCATCCGTCTCTGTGGGAAGACCTATCATAAAATAAAGCTTGATCAGGTTCCAGCCAGAAGAAAAGGCGATCTCCACGCTCGAGAGTAAGTCCTCCTCAGTGATATTTTTACGGATGACATCTCTTAGCCTCTGAGTCCCAGCTTCAGGAGCAAAGGTTAAGCCGGTCTTCTTGGTCTGGGTTATGGTTTTGGCTATCTCCATCGAGAAAGATCCCGGGCGTAGCGAGGGCAGGGCGATGGAGACTCTTTTGGGATAAAACTTTTTTTGCAATCTCTGGACTAACTCAGGCAGGTTCGAATAATCAGTCGATGAAAGTGAAAGCAGAGATATTTCCTCGTAGCCTGTATTTCCTATTCCACAGTCTGCCTCTTTCAGAATCTGCTCAACTTCTTTTTCCCTTTTAGGCCTGTAAATCGAGGTGGCTTCACAGAAACGACAGGCCTGTCCGCAACCTCGCATAATCTCCAGGGTGAGCCGGTCGTGAGTCGTCTCGATAAATGGAACCAGGGAAGTCTGAGGATAATATTCCGGCTTTAATTCAGGAATAGTTTGTGCTATTATTCTCTCTGGTGCTTCGGGAATTCTCCTGGAGATACCAGTGAAGCGATTATTCTGATCATATTTGGACTCATAAAACGCAGGAACATAAACTCCGGGAATTTTAGCAAGCTCAGCTAAAAGCTCTTTTTTCTTCAGGTTTTCTTTTTTACCTTTTTCGATTGAATCCAAAACCTGATGAATTGCCTCCTCTGCATCTCCAATCAGGAATAAATCAAAAAAATCAGCCATAGGCTCTGGATTAAAAACCGAGAACCCGCCCGCAATAACCAGAGGGAAATCCTCTCCTCTCTCTTCTGAGAATAAAGGTATACCGGACATACTCAGGATATTGAGCACTCCAGTATAGTTAAGCTCGTAGGTGAGAGAAAATCCGAGGATATCGAATTCTTTCAGAGGGGTGTGGCTTTCCAGGGAGAATAAGGGGATGGAACTATTTTTCAAAATCTCCTCTGCATCTGGCCAGGGCAAGAAAGCTCTTTCGCAAAGGGTAGTGGGCCTCTGATTGATGATGTGATATAAAATCTGCAAACCCAGGTATGACATCCCGTTTTCATAAATATCCGGATAGATCAGGGCAAATTTAAGTTTCCCTGCAGGCTCCTTTTTGACCACGTTCAGCTCATTCCCGACATACCTGCCGGGTTTCATCACAAAAGGAAGAAGCTCTTTTTTTATTCTTTCGGATAAAGGGTGCATGGTATTTTATTTTTTCATAGAATAAATATACTCAAGCAAAGATAAAATAAATAAAGATAAAAATCTACAAGAATGTAGGGACAGAATCCGCCACAGGTGGATTCTGTCCCTACAATAAATGCGACCCTGAAGGGGTCGCACTACGATGAATAGTGTAGACGCATAGCCATGCGTCTCTACAAAATACTTAGGGGCGACCCGCTCTTCGACTCACGCTCAGAGCAGTGAGCTTGTCGAACTGCCGGGTCGTCCCTACAAAAACCTTGTAGACAATCTATGAATTGCCCTACAAAAAAACGGTTAAACTGCTTCCATTCCCTTTTTCAAAGCCTCAGAATCCAAATCGATTATCTCCTGCCTTGCGCGGGGGAAAACCTTTTGTAGAGATTTCTTCAATCCCTCAAAAGTCAATGAACCGGTGAGCTTGGAATAAGCCCCGATCATTACCATATTGGCGATTTTGATAGTGCCCAATTTCTCTGCTATCTCATTGGCCGGAATGTATTTTACATCGATATCCTCTCTCTTGGGCTTTCCTGCAATCAGAGAGCTATTGATCAGCAGTAATCCCCCTTTTCTGATTGAGGGCTCAAATTTGGCTAAAGAAGGTTCGTTCATCACCACCAGAGTGTCAGGATAAGCCACCACCGGTGAGGCTATCTCTTCAG
>Ga0335070_10005017_pt1 | contig 15523 bp, 15 predicted proteins | sample Lox_Sample_13_FD_206722 | JGI IMG/M metagenome (GOLD analysis project Ga0335070, IMG submission 206722) | Soil microbial communities from Loxahatchee National Wildlife Refuge, Florida, United States - Lox_Sample_1.3 | ecosystem: Environmental > Terrestrial > Soil > Wetlands | place: USA... | reverse complement strand
AAAGAAGGGGCCTTTTACCTCTTCAGCCTGCGACTTATCCCCATCTTTCCTTTCTGGCTTATCAACCTTGTGATGGGGGTCACGAAGATGCGCCTTGTGACCTTTTACTGGATTTCCCAAATCGGAATGCTTCCCGCCACGGTTGTGTATGTTAATGCAGGAAAGGAGCTGACAAGAATTGATTCTCTGAAAGGCATTATATCCCCGGAACTGCTCGGTTCATTCGCACTTCTGGGCATATTTCCCTTGACTGCAAAACGAATCATTGCCTTATACAAAAAGAGGAAAAGCAGATCCCGGCCGCACAACGAGTATAAATAAGAGCAGGGGGGTCATCATGGCAGTGTATGATTTTGATATCGGCATACTGGGAGGTGGAGCAGCGGGGCTCACTATCGCTTCAGGGGCTGCCCAATTAGGTGCCAGAACCCTTCTCATCGATAAAGAGGGCAGGCTGGGAGGAGACTGTCTCCATTTCGGGTGTGTGCCGAGCAAGACACTTATAAGAACTGCCCGGGTATGGCATCTGGCGAACAGGGCAAAAGAGTTTGGGCTTCCTGAGCTTGAACACAAGCCGGTTGATTTTAAGGCTGTGGCATCAAGGATACAATCGGTCATCAGTACTATACAGAAGCATGATTCTGTGGAACGGTTCTGCAGCCTCGGAGCAAAAGTTGAATTCGGTCAGGCGATGTTTGTTGACGAGCATTCAATCAATCTGAATGGAAGAATCTATTCTGCAAAGATCTGGGTCATTGCAACCGGTTCCTCTCCCTCCATTCCCTCTATCCAAGGCCTGGATAAAACACCTTTTCTTACCAACAGGGAGATATTTTCATTGGATCACCTTCCCCGCTCCATGATTTTTCTTGGGGGAGGGCCTGTATCCACCGAGATGGCTCAGGCCTTCGGACGTCTGGGAAGCAGAGTGACGGTTGTAGAGCGCGGAAGCCACATCCTCGGCAGGGAAGATGAGGACATGGCCGCCAGCGTGATGAAGGTCTTATGCAGCGAGGGGGTGACTTTTCACCTGAATGCGTCCGTGGTGAGTGTAAGAGACCTTGGTACAGAAAGAGAGGTGGTTATCAATAAGAGCGAAGAGACAACCAATCTCAGGGCAGAGGCTATCGTAGTGGCAGTGGGAAGGGAGGCAAATATCAAAGGCATGGGACTTAAAGAGATAGGGATGGACTTTGACAAAAAGGGGATAAGAGTGGACAGCCGGATGAGGACAAGCCACAAACATATTTACGCTGCCGGAGATGTCACCGGCTCTTACCAGTTCACCCATGCTGCAGGGTATGAGGGAGGTATTGTGGTGAGTAATGCCATCTTTCATTTGCCCAAAAAGGCTGACTACACATTCCTTCCCTGGTGTACCTATACTGATCCGGAACTCGCAAGTATCGGAATGAATGAGGCGGCAGCAAAGGCAAAGAAGATTGCGTATTCAGTCTGGACAGAGGAGTTCAGTTCTAATGACAGAAGCCTTGCGGAAGGCGAAGAGGTGGGCAGGATAAAGATGGTTCTGGACGAACACGAAAACCCTGTTGGCATACAGATCCTGGGACCTCACTCAGGAGAATTGCTCAGTGAATGGGTAGCGGTCCTTAACGGGAAAGTGAAGCTTTCAACCCTTGCGGCAGCGGTCCACCCTTATCCAACCCTTGGAGAGATAAATAAGAGGGTTGTGGGAACATACTTCTCGGGCAAGATATTCTCTGACAAAGTGAAGAAGGCTCTGAAGTTTTTCTTCAACCTTAAGGGAAGGGCCTGCGGATAACCATAAACATTTATCCGCCTTCTCTGCTAAAATGGTGAAGGGTATAAACGGCAATTGCGGGTGATGGACATGATTCCGATATTCTGCCAAAAGAAATGAATTATGAAGAAGTGTCCTTATTGTGCTGAAGAAATTCAAGACGCGGCAATAAAGTGTAAACACTGCGGGGAGTTTCTCGATGCCTCCTCCCGCCCACACCGTAGAGAAGACACGACCAGGTGGTATTTCCGAAAATCTTTTATTATCATCGCAGTCTGTTGTGTAGGACCTCTGGCGTTGCCGCTAATCTGGTGGCGTCCTAATACAACGCGAGGTTGGAAAATCGGTCTCACAATTGTAATTCTTGTGCTAAGTTGGATATTGTTGCAATTAACTCTGGACTCGATTCAAAAGATAACAGAGTATTACAAGCTGTTTGAGACGATGTAGCAAAGGGAGAAAGAGGAGACTAAAGAAAAAGGTTTCTTCCTGGAAGGACCCTGGTTCAAATCCCACACGGGAAACCATGTCGAATCAATTCGTTGGGTGACTTAATTGTACCTTCTGATCGTGAAATGGCAATAGGTTTGGCTTTTCACCAGGCGTTAAAGACAGAAAAAAATATCTGATAACCGAGAGTTTTTATACTACACTCACTGCCTTAATAAAGCCATGTCGTAGGCATTTTAGATATTGTGGGCTTTATTAATTGCGAGATCAATAACCAAAGGTACAAAAATTGCGTTATCTCTCCAGCGTACTTTCTTAAGATACTTGCGACGGAAATAGAATATGATAAAGTAATAGCGTGACTACAGTTTTATCAATATAGGAAGGCGAGGACAAGAACAATGAAAAGGATAGGCATCTTATTAAGTGCTTTGATTATGGTGCTTGGGTTGTCTGTGTCTGTTCAGGCAACGCTTGAGGACATGAACGATGGGACGATCTATGACACAACCACGCAGCTAAGCTGGCTCAAGAATGCCAATACGGCAGGGATGATGACTTGGAGTCAGGCGGTTGCCTGGGCAGCGACTTTGAACACCGGTAATGGATTTGCGGGCTTAAAAGGCTGGCGGCTTCCGACAACCACTCAACCGGACGCGACCTGTTTGGATCAAGGTACTCCCGGCGGCAGCTTTCCTCTCCAAGGGCACGGACAAAATTGCACCGGTAGTGAAATGGGGTATTTGTACTATGTTTCGCTGGGTAATGCGGCAGGTAATCCTTGGATCGCCGCAGGGCCATTTACGAATATTCGGAACAACTTCTACTGGTCAGGTACCGAGTATGCGCCAGGTACTACACATGCGTGGAGCTTCATCTTCCGCAATGGCTTCCAGTATTACAGCAGTAAGACTTACAGCTACTTTGTTTGGCCAGTGCGTCCAGGAGAAAGATCACAATCAAGGCGTGTCCCGGCAAAGTAACGATACCGAAGAATCCCGGACATGGGCGCCCTGGTCATTTGAATTATTCGGTAACTAAATTGCTTAAATTGAATTCGCCGCTATATTCTATGAATAAGAGGGAGGGGAAATTAATGAAAAGGATACGTATTTTGTTAAGCGCCTTCATCATGGTGCTTGGGTTGTCTTTGTCTGTTCAGGCAACGCTTGTGGACATGAACGATGGGACGATTTATGACACAGCCACGCAGCTAAGCTGGCTGAAGAATGCCAATACGGCAGCGTCGCCTATGACCTGGGATCAGGCAGTTGCCTGGGCAGCGACCTTGAACATCGGCAATGGATTTGCGGGCTTAAAAGGCTGGCGGCTTCCGGCGACCACTCAACCGGACGCGACTTGTTCATATCAAGCTACCCCCGGCAGCAGCTTTCCTCTCCAGGGGTACGGACAAAATTGCACCGGTAGTGAAATGGGGTATTTGTACTATGTTTCGCTGGGCAATGCCGCAGGCGGCCTTTTGACCACCACGGGGCCATTTACGGGTATTCAGGCCAACGACTACTGGTCAGGTACCGAGTACGCGCCAAATGCGGTAAGCGCGTGGTTCTTCTTCTTCTTCAATGGCTTCCAAAACAACAACAAAAAGGAGAATTACTACTATGCTTGGGCAGTGCGTCCCGGCGAAAGATCACAACCAAAGGATGTCCCGGTAAGGTAACGATCCCGAAGCGTCCGGACGTTGGCGTTTTGGCATTTGAATTATTCGGTAATTAAGGTCAGGAGATTGCAGGGGATTTCCCATGCATTCAGTTTTTTAAAATCTTTCTGAAGGGTTGTTGTCAACGTATTCACTGTAACGCCCGCACTGACTCGATAAAAGTTTGCTGCGACACGATAAACTTTTGTGCTGAACTCATACACCACGTGCTTGACAAAACGCTCACATCTGATATATTGACAATATTAAGGGTTCATATGTACTTGTGTAAACATCTTAGAGGGGGAGGTCCATGAAGAAGAGACTGTGTATCTTGTTCCTGCTGATGATCTTTGCTCCACTAGTATTTGCCCAGGTCGGAGTGAAGAAGAAAAGGCCATTGCCGTATGAATACGGAAGGGTGGTAATCAGGAATTATTCAGAGAAGGCTGGCATGCCGCCTGTTGTATTCGATCACTGGCTGCATCGCGCGAAGTTTACCTGCAGGCTCTGTCACGTTGATTTAGGGTTCGGAATGAAGGCGGGAACAACAGAGATTAAGGCGGCCGATAACATCGGTGGCTTCTATTGTGGTACGTGCCATAATGGCGGGACAACTATCAACGGCAAGAAGATGTTTGAATCGTGCTCCAAAACCGGTGGTACCGCTGAAAAGACCAGATGTCTCCGATGTCACTCCCTGGGCCAGAATATCAAGCCGGAATATGACTTTAAGACCTTTACTCAGGACCTCCCAAAAGAACGCTTCGGAAACGGGATTAATTGGGAAAAAGCTGAACATGATAAGCTTATCAGCCCTATAGATTTTATTGAGGGCGTCTCGATTAAGAGGAAACCTCTCACTGCGCAGAAAGATTTTGACGTTGCACCAACAATTGAGGGAATGCCTGACATCATATTCTCGCACCAGAAGCACACGGTATGGAGCGGATGCGAGCTCTGCCACCCTGAAATATTTCCTAAAGTGAAACGGACCCAAATTAAGTTCACTATGAACGAAAACTTTGAGGGAAAATACTGCGGCGTGTGTCATCTGAACGTTGCGTTCCCCATGATGGACTGTCAAAGATGCCATTCGAAGCCAGTTTAGTAAGTAATAGGGTAAGGAGATGCACATGGAGGGACTGAAGGTCCTGCCTTTTGTTCTCATTTTGGTAGTCGTCATATCTGCAGAGGGGCTGTGGAGAGGAACTCACATACCTGTGAGTGTGGGCGTTGCCCTTGCTCAGGAAAACTGGTTGCAGGAATTCAACGATATCTGCGCCAAGACACAAGAGACGACGATACTCAGTTCCGACGACTTGAAGAACCTCATCGCGAGATGCGATACACTCAAACCGCTCATCGACAAGCTTCCTGAGACACAGAAAAAGGTCTATCTCAAAAGACTCCAGAACTGCAGAGACTTCTTCGTCTTTGCGCTCGAATCAAAAACTGACAAATAATTGTGTGCATCGTGAAAAGGATTCACGGTGACGAGGACCACACTTCACTAGACGCGCATTTTGGGATGGCATCTCTTGCAATTATCCAATGGAAAGGCCACATGGAGATGACAGACACCGCAGGAATCTCCCTCGAGCAAGTTGTACATCCTTAAACTCTCCGTCGATTTTTTCTTTATATTGAACAGTTCCGGATGGCAGCTGGAACAGTCCAACCACTGCTCGTGCGTCTTGTGAGGAAAAACCGCAGAGGAAATCCCGCTCATCTGCGCCTCGATGGTGAAGGTCTTGATATTTACGATTTCCATGGTACTGGCCGATAAGCTGTTCTTCGGTTTTATAAGTCCCTCATCCAGGGCCTTAGACCAGTTTATTTCATTTCCAAACTTGCTCTTGGGAAGCTTTTCCTGAAGTTCGTGAAGCTTTTTTACCTGATGTTCATAAAACTTTTTCCAGGTGACAATCTTGGTTTCGAGGTGACATCTGCTGCAATTTTTCCCATTCTCGTCCTCTGGCCCAAACGAAATCTTCCCATTGTGACATGCAGCACAGTACCTTCCGTTCATCTTTCCATTATCACATTGAATAGGGGTATCATTGGCCTTCATTGAAAACTCAAGCTCGTAGTGACATACCCTGCATGTGAATTTTACTCTGTGAATGAAGTGTGAAAAAACCACTGGTCCGGCATTCTTTTCTTTTGTCGGTCTGGCCATAAAGACGGTGCTATAGTGTTCCGGACTCGGCGATGGCGGGAGCTTGAGCCCGCCTTGGGCAAAAGAAAGTCCCGCAAGGAACATACTGCTCAACAGGAGAAGTATGAACAATGTCATTGTCCTGAAACCCCTGCTGAAAAATTTGATGATAGCAGCTACAAAAAGCCGATTCCTAAAAACCCCTTTTGCCGACTTCATATTACTCTCCTTGAATCCATTCCGGGTTCCAATACATCAAACATACAATTCCCCCGGGCAACAAGCATTGAACAATTTTGGAAGAGTTGCTTTGACTTATACATATATCCCGCCTATTTGCCGAACGTTCTAAAACAAAAAGACCGAACACACCAAAGGCTAATCCTTCGGCAGCTCGGCCATCTTCTATAAGACCCGCCGCTTTCCGTCCCCTTCTCACGAAGGGTTTGGTTTTGTTGGGCATCTGTCCCTCTTAATTGATTTTTACCACATGATGAGTCACTTGTCAAGCAGAACGTCTCAAAATGTCAAAAAGTGTAAGGACGTAACCCGAGATTGGAGAGCGTTCTGAAAGGGCGTGATACTTGATCACGCCCTTTATCTATACGCAGATTACTAAGTCCCTGCTGCAGAACCTCTTATTCCCTCTGAGTAGAGAGGAATATCGGCAGAGTCATATGGCCAATCTGGTCCCTTATCTCCTCTATTTCATCGATGTGCTGATCCTCCTGGTTCAGAATGCCTTCAAGTACGTCGCGCGTTGCGAAGTCTTTCACTTCCCCGGCAAGAGCGATGGCAGCGTTGTATGCCTTAATCGCCTCTTCTTCCAACGCATGATCGCTCTCAATCTGTTTAGGAACATCAGCACCGATGTGCAACTTTCTGAGATTACTCACAATAGGTATCCCTTCAAGAAAGAGTATCCTGCCGATCAGTTTCTCGGCATGCTTCATCTCGTCTATGGCGCGCTTCTCGAAATGTTTGTGAAGCTTCTGATAGCCCCAACTGTCACACATCTCCGAATGTACCATGTACTGGTTGATCGCGGTCAGTTCGTCTGCAAGCAGAGAGTTCAACGTCTCGATAAGTCTCTTGTTTCCTTTCATATCGACCTCCTTTGCGTGTTTTGATTGAGCTCTGATTTTATCTCTTCCGAGACTCGTTGACGAATACACTCAAATTATAGCAACTTTTGATTGTGTTTGTTAATGGTACAGGTTTCCGGAGCATTCCTGAAAAAGAGTCTCATTACTTCACCCTTGTTCCCGGCTTCACTTCCCTGTCCAGAATGAGGATTGATGGCTTTCCGTCTTCGTCACTGGCTGCCAGGAGCATTCCCCGGGACTCCACCCCCATGAGCTTCGCGGGCTTGAGGTTCGCTACCACTACTATCTCCTTACCCACAAGATATTCAGGGTCATATGCCTTTCCAATCCCTGCAACGATCTGCCTTTCCTCTCCGATATCGACTCTGAGCTTTATTAGCTTATCGGATCTTTCGACCCTTTCCGCGGCCACTACCCTGCCAATCTTAAGTTCTACCTTTGCAAAATCCTCTATCGGGATATAATTGTCTGTGGATTTCTCCTTCTCTTCCCTGCCGACTGAAGCTGTCTCCATTCTTGGTTTTCCTCCTGTTTCGATCCTAGGGAAAAGCTGGTTCCCCTTAAAGACCCTGATTTCATACGCCGGCTTCCATGCCCAGGTAAAAATCATGGGATATCGTCCACCACCAGCCTGCGGCGAGGAAAAACTTTGGTCAACCTCGTCAGTCAATGATTTCAGTCCCAGATGTCTCCACATCTCCTCCGCGGTACCCGGCATGAAAGGGTAAAGGGAAAGGGCGGCGAGTCTGAGGGCATTCCAGATATTCATCAGAACTTCCTTGAGCTCATCAGGATTATTCTTGGCAAGTTTCCATGGTTCTTTCTGGGCAATATGGTTATTTGCAGCCTCGACGACACTCCACAGGTGTTCCAGTATGGTATTAAAATTCAGGCGTGACCATTTCCCTTCATCATAGGCGCTGGTGAGTGCCCTTACGCATTCAGCCCCAAAATCATTCAAAGGATGGGTGCTCTCTCCCTGGGAAGGCACATGAATTCTACCCTCAAAATACTTCTCTGCCATAGTAAGGAACCGGGAGAGGAGGTTTCCAAGGTCATTGGCGAGGTCAGTGTTGATACGCCGAACAAAGGCCTCTTCAGAAAAATCCCCGTCCAGACCGAAGGTCACTTCCCTGAACAAGAAGTATCTGAATGCGTCCACTCCATATCTCTCAACCATAGCATGGGGGTCCACCACATTTCCCAGGGATTTGGACATCTTTCTCCCCTCCACAGTCCACCACCCGTGGGCGAAGATATTTTCGGGAAGAGGCAGGTTAAGTGCCATGAGCATTGTGGACCAGTAGATGGCATGGGTGATAAGGATGTCCTTGCCGATGATGTGGTGGGATGCAGGCCACCAGAATTCACCTGTCCTTGCCTTGTGCGCATCAGGAGCAAGGTAACGCGTGGCGGAGAAATAGTTCACGAGGGCGTCAAACCAGACATAGGTGACAAAGTCTGCATCAAAAGGGAGAGGAATTCCCCAGGAGAGCCTTTGCACTGGTCTCGAAATGCAGAGGTCTCCAAGGGTGTTGTTCTTGAGAAATCCCATGACCTCATTTCTGCGGGTCTCGGGAAGTATATATGAGGGGTTGCCCTCAATATAGTCAATGAGTGATTTCTGATATTTTGACATGAGGAAAAAATAGTTTTCTTCGTGAATCTGCTCAACGGGCCTTCCGCAGTCCGGACAGCTGCCGTCAACCAGTTCCTTTTCTGTCCAGAATCTCTCGTCAGGGGTGCAATACCAGCCGGAGTAAGACCTTTTCTCTATCTCTCCCCTGTCCCAGAGCATTTGCATAAGCCCCTGAACTGTCTTCATGTGCTCGGTATCGGTAGTACGGATGAAGGCATCGAGGGAGACATTGAGTTTTCTCCATAGCCCCTTGAAGTTTTCCACCATTATATCGGCATGCTCTTTTGGTGTTCGCCCTTTTTCCGCAGCAGCTTTCTCGACCTTCTGCCCATGTTCATCAGTGCCTGTGAGGAAAAAAACCTGTTTCCCAAGCAGCCTGTTACGCCTCGCGAGGATGTCTGCTGCAATGGTGGTATATGCATGCCCGATATGGGGAACGTCGTTTACGTAATAAATAGGTGTAGTGACAAAAAAGTTTTCTTTCATTTATGGAATCTTCTCCTGTGTCTTCTTTTGCGTCTATGGAATTTTTTCTCGCCTTCCGGGGTTTTCTGCTCAGGGCCTGCACCTTCCCCTGCTCCTTGCCCTTGTTCAGTCTTAACCGCATCCCCTCCCATGGGTGGGGTTATTTCTCCACGTCTCTGGTCATAGGTGTCCCTTCGTGCAGAAAGGACATCTGACTGAAACGGTCTGGCACTCCTCGATCTTCTTTCCTCACCGGAAGGTTCAGCACTCAAAGAAATGGCTTCCTCGACCGGTTCAGAAGGACTTTCTGCACCCTCAAGCACAGTCTTCTCATCTGTTCCTGCGGTAACCTCAGGCTCCTTACACCGGGGACATCCCTCCCCATTTTCACTATATTCATAGCTCAGACAACACATAAGTCTCCCACAGACACCAGAAAGCTTATTGGCATTCAGGACAAGCTCCTGGCTTTTTGCCATCTTGATGGATATGGGTTCAAATGAGGTGAGAAACGTCCTGCAGCACAACTCCCTTCCGCATATCCCCAGTCCACCCACAATCTTCGCCTCGTCCCTTACCCCGATCTGCCTCATCTCTATCCGCGTTTTGAATTTTGCCGCAAGATCCTTCACAAGCTCCCTGAAATCTATCCTGCCATCCGCAGCAAAATAAAAGATGATACGCTTCCTGTCCAGGGTCACCTCCGTACATACCAGTTTCATAGGGAGGCCCCTCGCCATTATCCTTTCGAGACAGTACGCCCTGGCTTCTCCTTCAAGACCTTCATTATCAGTCTTCTGTTTAAAGTCGTCTTCCGTGGCTTTTCTCAGGACCTTCTTCAGCTCTTTCGCAGCACTTTCGAGAGTGTGCCTTTCCACCGCCACATTACCAATGCTCAATCCCAGTTCAGATTCCACCACAACGGCTTCCCCACGTTTCACCTCAAGGCCATTCACCTCAAAGTCGTATATCTTGCCACATGTCTTAAACCTTATCCCTACCACGTCAGACATCCAGCCTCCGGAAATCCAGCAAAGTCAAGAGGCGCATCCTCATCGCGTCCTTCTCAGCAGAACCAGATTTTGCATTATGCTCGATACATAGTTCCAGGTAACTGCCTTGTTCAGATTGAAACCCAAAACCCCTTTCAGAACGATGAGCTTCTCATATGCGCCCAGTATATCCTTTACCGCATTCGGTGTTGTCATTTCAGAAATAAACTCCTGAATATCGGCGTTGAGCAATACGTTTCTTGCATCTGTAGGGGAAAGAGCGCCTTCTTCAGGAGACTCTTGCACAATCTTCGTGAGCGCCATATCCCTCAACAAAATACATGCCATGTCAAGCCACTGCTCCATTTCCTCACGGTCTGCCCATGTTTCACCATCTCCCCCAGCCATGTTCTCGAGAAGGGTAATGCATCGCTCCCTCTCCCTCACTCTGTCAGAGGAAATGGCAAGACCCGGCCTTCCCATGCAGAGCCTAACCATCGTTGGCAATCCGGATATATCCTCAGATCTCTTACTATCCTTGCTGTGGACTTTCTTTATGACCTCCTCGCACATATCAGGTGAAAGGGGCGTAAAGGCTATTCGGGAGCAACGGGAGCGTATGGTCTCTGCCAGCATGTCCGGATGCGGCGTTACCAATACGAGCAGGCTTTCTTCAGGAGGCTCTTCAAGGGTCTTAAGAAAGGCATTTGCAGCGGACTGGTTCATGGTATGGGCATCATCAATGATCACAACCTTTCTTCTCCCCTCATAAGGTTTTAATGAGAGGACATCTTCCACAGCCCTTATCTCGCTCACGCGGATCTCTCCCTTTTCCGGAGAAATCACCAGGAGGTCAGGATGTGTGAACGACTCAATCTTTCTGCAGGTACTGCATTCGTCGCAGGCGTCTATTGGTATATCCCCGGAAACCGGAATCCCTTCAGATGATTCTCCGCTGTTTTCCTGGGTGATGAACAATGACTGGGAACCAATGGCTCTTTGCAGGCAGTTTACCGCCTTTGCAAGGTTAATGGCAGCAAATTTCTTTCCGATCCCCGACTCTCCTGTAAAAAGATATGCGGAGGGCACTCGGTTGTTCCTGAGGGTCCCGAGGATGATACCCACTGCCCTGCCCTGTCCCATAACATCCTTAAGTGCCATAACCTATTTTACCATAAGACAAATTTTAATTATGGAGAACCCTGTGGCAGCAGGCAGGTAAAAACGCTTTCCTTTCATTTCATTTCACAATCTTTTTTCAATATTCTTCAACCGGAGAATAAGGAAAGTTCTTGCACAACCTCTCCTGTTTAGGGATACGGTTGTGCTCCTGACAAAGCATAAGGCGAAAGCGATGCTGCCTCTCCGCCCTTCTGCTGGTGAGCATTAGCCTTATAGGACCACTCCCCGGCTTCAGCCCGGAGAGCGGTCCTATTGTTTTCATAACCGTTTCAAGACATGGGGTGGATTGGTGTGGAGAATCATCAGCTGACACGTTTCATGACAACGCTTCCATTTCCGTAATCTATGGTTAGCTTATTCCCTTTGATGATGAACTTTGCGTTCACCACATAGTCAGGCTTAGAAAGGATGAGCGTAGATCCTACCACACGGTAGTTTTCTGTTTCTTTGAGTACTTTCCCATCCATATTTGTCTTTGTGGTCACGACAGTTCCATCCGTCCTGAAATGCGACACAGTTGACTTAAACGACTTCTCTGGTTTAGGTGTAATGCTGACCACCTGCCAGGTAGTGCCTGCCAAAGGTCTGAGCTCTTCTTTACGCGCTGCCTGACGCTTCGCTGCATCCTTCTTGTCCGCTTCATTCCCAATGAGATACCCCACTCCGGCTCCAATGCCCGCTCCCAGCAAGGCTGTTGCCCCCCAGGATCCATGCATGTTCGCAAGCCCGCCAATGAGGGCGCCCGCTCCCGCACCACTGAGTGCGCCTGTCTGGGCTTTTGTTTCGCAACCACCACTCAGTGATACCGCACACACCATTGCCAAAATACATACGCTACTCACTAATTTCCTGCCCTTGTCCATTCCCTCCTCCTTTCTTATAGTTCTTTTTCTGATCCCTTACAATGAAGGGCTGAAAAGACTACCCTCATAGTCATTTGTATCCATTATACCTCGTTTCAGCCTGTAGGAAAACTGCCAGGGAATGTCTCGGCCTTGCCCCATGGGAAAACTGAGTGAAGCTTTTGAGGCTGTGAATCCCCGTTGTCTTGGAAGCAGTGATGTGATACAATGCGTGCAGCGCGGGAGGTGCTTCAGTATGAAAGGACATATCACCAAAAGGTCAAAGAAGAGCGGTCTTCCCCCTGGGACCCTTGTTCATATTGGTGAAAAGAAGGCGGATGCAAGCAGGATCACGGTCCTGGATTACAATGAAGCGAATTTTCAGGAAGCGGAATTCTCCACGATTGAGGAGTGTTTTCTCTTTAAAGACAAACCCTCTGTAACGTGGATCAATGTCGAAGGCCTTCATCAGGTCGAAATCGTACAGAAGCTTGGGGATTGCTATGGCTTTCACCCCCTTGTGCTGGAAGACATCCTTAACACCCAGCAGCGGCCGAAGATAGAGGATTACGGAGACTACTTCTATGTCGTACTCAAGATGCTCCACAACGAAAAGAGCCCTGAGATAGTTGCGGAGCAGATAAGTATCATCCTCGGCCAGAATTATGTGATCTCCTTCCAGGAGGGCATGGAAGGGGATGTCTTTGACCCCATAAGGGAGAGGCTAAGGAGCAAAAAAGGCCGCATCAGGGGTATGGGGGCCGATTACCTTGCCTATTCCTTGATAGACGCCATCGTTGACAATTACTTTGTGATCCTCGAAAAAATGGGGGAAAGGATTGAAGATCTGGAAGAAGAACTGGTGAAGGTCCCGACCACAGAAACCCTTCAGGGGATCCACCATCTGAAAAGAGAGATGATCTTCTTGCGAAAGGCTGTCTGGCCCCTCCGGGAAGTAATTAATAGCGCAGGGAAAGGGGAGTCCCCTCTGATCAAGGATTCCACCAGGATCTATTTGAGGGATGTCTATGACCATACCATCCAGGTGATTGATACCATTGAGTCGGGCAGGGATATGCTCTCGGGCATGCTCGATATCTACCTGTCAAGCTTGAGCAACAGGATGAATGAGATAATGAAATTCCTCACCGTCATCGGCACCATATTCATACCCCTGACCTTCATTGCAGGGGTGTACGGGATGAATTTTGAGTTTATGCCTGAACTCAAATGGCGGTGGGGCTATTTCGTTTTGCTCGGGGTCATGGGTGGGATAGGCATTGGCATGATCCTCTACTTCAAAAAGAAAAATTGGCTTTAACCCTGACAGATTCGAAAGAGGTATCCGGCTCCAATGGCAAGAAGAGGAATTGAGAGAAGGTAAGCGGCACTAATCCACAAAAATACTCCTTGCGTCCTTCACCCCTTCATCCACAATATCACCTATATATGCTGCAAGGATACCTGCGCTCTCCAGGGCTGTGGTGAGTTTTGCCCGTCTCTCTCCCGGCACAAAGATGAGAAGACCCCCTGATGTCTGGGCATCGTTCATCAGGATTCTTTTGGTATCCGCCACCTCAGCAGACCATTCCACAAAGGGTTCATACGTCTTCTCGTTACTCCTCGTACCTGCAGGTATTTTCCCCATGTCGGCAACCCTTATCGCCTCTTTGAAAAACGGCACGCGTTTTGAATTAAGACGAGCCCGGCATTTACTCGCAGTGAGCACCTCATTGAGATGACCGATGAGGCCGAATCCGGTTATGTCTGTTGCAGTGCTCACTCCCACTTCAGTCATAATCTCACAGGCCCTCTTATTCAGAGTTGCCATGGACTTGGTAATCTCTTCAATTATGGCATCGCTACACATGCCGGCCTTTATCCCGGTAGCGATCACTCCGGTCCCAATGGGTTTTGTGAGTATCAGGGAATCCCCTCTCTTTGCCTTTGAATTATCATAAATCCTGTCAGGGTGGATTCTCCCGAGAACGGCAAATCCATACTTGGGCTCCTTATCCTTAATGGTATGTCCCCCGATAATGGATACCCCTGCTTCGGTCATTTTATCGACACCTCCCTGCATTATCCTCTTCGCGTAAGGAAGGAACTCGGCCTCACCAGGAAATGAGGCAAGGTTCAGTGCAACCAACGGCTTACCTCCCATGGCGTACACGTCCGAGAGTGAATTAGCCGCGGCAATAGCACCGAACCAATAGGGATCGTCCACTATAGGGGTAAAATAATCCGCGGTAAATACAACGGCGATATCGTCAGTGATACGGTATACCCCTGCGTCATCAGCATTGGACAAACCCACCAGCACATTCTTGTCGGTCACGGCAGGCAGCTGTCCCAGCACGTAGGACAGGTCCGAAGGACTGAATTTTGATGCTCAACCCGCGCAACTTGAAAGTTCGGTCAGCCTCTTTTCCATTGTTCTCCTTTCCTGCTCGTTTCTATAAAAAATATTAGTAAGTTTCCCTGTATTTGTAAAGCTGTTTATGCGGTCTCATCCTCCCCTTCAGCCCCAAGGAGCTGCCACTCGGCAAAACCTTCTTTCCTCTGGTCAAGTCTTTTCCCTTTCAGTCTCACCCTGTTCTTGCGAGGATGTGTCTTGAGCGTGATATATGCCCTTACAAGGTTTGCCACAGTGGCCTCCTGAAAGACCATTTCAGAACCATCATGAAGGACAAGGGATACCCTCAGATGCGTGTGGCCCTCAGGCACCTCAACCATTAACCCTTTCACATCCTCATTCCTTATTATCATCCACAGTCCTCCTATAAAGGATCCTCAGCCTATTATAGCCCCACATGCACTTTTTTGCCCTCCAGCCCGTTCTCTTCATGGGTTTTCTTTCTTATAGGAGAGGCATCAGCCGGATACCTCTCCTGTGTTTATGAATTATCCAGGCCAGAGCACCGCCAAAGGCTTGACAACACCCCACACATAAGGTAAAAGAAAATTATGAAGAGATTACCAACCCTTGCTGGTAAGGGTTAGAGAACCGCTCACTGGGCCCAATGGCATATGGAAGAGTACTTGCCGCGATTTTTCTCTTTTCCTTCACATCCCTTGCATTTGAGATAGCCCTCACAAGACTCTTTTCCATCTCCCTCTGGTATCATTTCGGGTTTATGGTCATAAGTATTGCGATGCTCGGCGTCGGTGCCAGCGGGACGGTCCTTTCGCTCTTTCCGAAACTCAAGAATCTATCGTCGGACAAGCCTATTTCCCATACGATCGGGATGTACGGTCTACTCC
>Ga0335070_10005015_pt1 | contig 15531 bp, 11 predicted proteins | sample Lox_Sample_13_FD_206722 | JGI IMG/M metagenome (GOLD analysis project Ga0335070, IMG submission 206722) | Soil microbial communities from Loxahatchee National Wildlife Refuge, Florida, United States - Lox_Sample_1.3 | ecosystem: Environmental > Terrestrial > Soil > Wetlands | place: USA... | reverse complement strand
GCATTTGGAAGCTCAACTCCCATAGAACTGGCTTCTTCTCTAGTCTTGAGCGCATTGACGAATACCAGATAGACCGGTGTGATCATCACCAGGCTGACGGCCAATGCCAGCGTATTGTTGAAAAAGCTCGATATGGTACGTTTGGTCATACCGATCACCCCTCAATATCCCGGTTCATTACCCGGATCACAAGATAGCCTAATCCGATCATAGCCAGAAATAACAATGACGACAGCGCTGTGGCCACGCCATACCTTCCTTTTGAAAATTCGTCGAAAATGATGGTATAGACCGTATCCGTTGCATGTCCGGGTCCGCCGTTGGTCAATACAAAGATAATGTCAAACACTTTAAGGCCGTAGAGCAGGTTCAGCACCGTGGTCACCGCCAGGACCGGCGTGAGCTGCGGAAGCATAATGTGGCGGAACGATTTCCAGCTATTGGCTCCGTCGATCGCGGCTGCCTCAAAATATTCGCTTGGGATAGCTTCGATCCCGGCGATCATGATCACCATGAGGTACCCCACGCCTTTCCAGGTATCCACGCCAATTACTGAAGGCATTGCCCACGACGGATCCACCAACCATTTCTGGGCCAGAAAATCCAGCCCAATGGTATGCAGGCCCGTATTTAGCAAACCGGTCGCCGGGTTCAAGATCGACCGAAAGATCAGGCTGACCGCCAGCATGGGCAGCACGGCCGGCAGGTAAATAATCATGCGATACAGGGGAGCCAAGCGCCGAACACCCCGGGTCAGCAGCACCGCTAATGCCAAAGCGATCACTGTCTTCACGATGATCGTGACTACCGTGAAGACGATGGTGTTGGCGATATAGTGCAGGTATCCCTGCCCGGCGGAAAAAATCAGCTCAAAATTTTCCAGCCCTACGAAGTTCACATCCGATGAATAGCTGTTCCAATTGGTGAAAGCATAAAAAAAGCCCATGAGGCTGGGCACAACAAAGAAAAGCAAATAGAGGACCAGGGCGCCAATAACGAAATAAAAAGGGTAGACTTTATTTCTCATGATGAGTTGCTGGATAAATGTCGTGAGGTTGGCTGGGTTGATATAAATTATATTCATCGTGGCGCTTCCCTATATCAATAAGAAGGGCTGCGCCACGATGAATGACAAAGTAGATCTTTACTGCCAGTTTGGATCTTTAGCGGTCTTCGCCATATCGGTGCGGCGCTGATCGATGTTTTTCAACACGCCGGATGGATCAAGGGTGCCGGTGAACATGGCCACCAGATCTTTACCAATGTCCATCCACTGCGGGTTGACGTAATTAACTGCCGTCTGGTAAACCGTGCCACGCTTATCTTTGTGGGCATCCATGAAAGCTTGCAGCTCGGGCGTAAACTTGCTCTTCACGCCGGGGAAGGGGAGCGTTAATGCCCGCGGGTTATTGTCGATGTAATACTGCATATTTTCGGGCTGCGTGAGGAAATTGAAGTACGCCTTGACTTCGGCAATATGCTTCGAGCCAGAATAGATGAACTTGGTCGGGCCGGCGGGATTGAGGTTCAGGAGCTGGTTATCGGCCAGCGGCATCACGAAAAAACCGAAGGAATCGGCTTTGACATCCGGATAAGCTTGCTCAACCTCCTGGGGGAAGGCCGTGCCCATCACCGTCATTGCCACCTTACCGCTCGCCATGATTTTATCGCGATCGGCGTAGGCGTCGGATAGGGCGTTCTTGCCCATGAACCCGAGGGTGTACAGCTCCTTAAGCTGTGTCAGAACGGTGAGCATGGTTGGGTTGTCCGCAAACTTCGCTTTGTTGGCGTTCAGTTGGTCGGCCAGGCCGGGGGTGACTTGCTCGTAGCGGGGGCCCAGCTCAGGGAACCACAGGACGTGGTGCCAGCCGTCTGAGATTGGCTCATATAGCGGCTGGATGCCATTGCCGAGCAGTTTCTGGCATAGGGCTTTGAATTCTGCATAGGTGGTGGGGACGCTCAGGTTGTACTTCTTGAAGATGGCCTTATTGTAGTTGATGACCCAACCGCCGCTGAGCGTATCCCAATAGGTCAGCCCGTAGAGTTTGCCGTTGACCGTGGATTGAGCGGTAACCAGCGGGTCTTCCTGTTTGGCCCAGGGTTCGGCTGACAGATCCACGGCGTTTTTCTCGACGTCGTACTGCAGCTTCAAGTCGGTAACACCGCTCTGCCCGCCAAAGATGTCCGGAGCTTCACCGGAGTTCAATTTCGTCTTCAAGACGTTGAAATACTGGTCCGACGGAACAATCTGGAAATCAATGTGGATGCCCGTCTTCTCCTCAAACTTCTTGCCCAGCGCCTGATCCGCATCAAAGATCCAGTCCTGGCTCGCCATGTAGGTGAGGGTAATGTTCTGCTTGGTCGGCGCTTGGGTGGGCGCGGGAGGCTGGGTAGGCGCAGGTGGCTGGGTGGGCGCCGGTGCGTTAGTGGGCGGGACGGTGGTTGGCGGCGCCGAGGTGGGTGCTGGGACGGTGGTTGCGGGCGCGGCGCAGCCGGCGATGAGCAGGGCGACCAACAAAAATGCACAAGTGGCGTAAATTATCTTTTTCATATGGTTTTTTCCTCTTTTTTCTCAATTAGCGAACCGGGTCGACTCAAATGGAGGATGTTATTAAATTTACACTCGATGGCTACCTCCTTCTACCGAATGGGACAGGTTATTTTAACCGAAACAAATGGGTAATCAGCCCCATGCGATTATCTTCTCCTCCAGCCTTGGTTTAGATTAAGCAATAAAATACCATCGCGAGTCCTTGTGAGACTGCTTCTTAATACGAGCTGATTCAATTGGCTTGCGCTTGCAACGCGAATGCTGCAGAACGTATTAATGGGGTGGCGGCGCAGTACTATTACAACGTTTCAGCTTGGGCGGTACAAGGATCTGTTCCGGCCCTGTATCGATACCTTTTAATTCACGGATCAACATTTTTGCGGCCTGATGCCCGATCTCGTGACCTGACCATTCGATGCCCGTCAAAGGAGGAATGATCAGTTCGCTTCCATCGTCGATCGGGACGCCCACGATGGAGCAATCATCAGGAACCTTGCGATTCATTTCCTGCAAGGCCGTGATGGCGCCAACAGCCAGGGTATTATGCGTGGTCACGAATGCCGTGATGCGAGGGTTTTCCTTCAACAGGCTCTTGGTTGCCCAACAAGCCCTCTCGACGGTTTGCAGGCACTCGCGGTATAGGGAAGCCACCTTGAATTTTTCTACAGCGATTTTGAAACCCTGCAGGGCACGTACAGCCGGGCCAAGACCTTTGACGCGCCAATCTTCCGGGTAGGTTAGAAATCCAATGTGCTGATGTCCAAGACTGATCAGATGAGCATAGGCTTCTACCACTGCATGTTCGAAATCCAGGTCGATAAAGCTCAGCCCATTGTTATTGCCGCTCCGGCCAATCATCACAAAGGGATAATTGTTTTCCCGAAGGAACTCCACGCGCCAGTCTTGCACGGCAATTTGCATCAGGACGAGACCATCAGCCTGGGCGCCGCGGCACAACTTCATCAAGCCACCCGAGGTTAGCGGTCCGGTCATCAAGCTGAAGTAGTATTCTTCTTCGGCTGCGCCCAGTGCCACACCGGTAATAAAATTCATTTCAATCAGATTGGAGAGAAGTATTGGGTTCGAGAGAGGATAATGAAGCACGATCGAACGCGTTCTGCCAGAAGCCAACCGTTGGGCCTGGATATGAGGCACGTAGCCCAATTCCTGGATCGTTTGGGAAACCCGCTGTCGGGTTTCCATCGCAACGTTTTTTTCCTTATTGACGACGCGGGAAACCGTCTTCATTGAGACGCCGGCTTCTTTGGCCACATCTTGTAAGGTTACGGACACTTGGCACCTGTTTTTGGGAGTTGAAAAACCGGTTGTACTGACAGCGCTGTCACAAGAGTAGCAAAATCGGATGACAAAGTCAATAGAAAAAACGAAGAGTGCAGGACAAAGAATCGCAAGCCGGCTTCGCTTATTTGGGTCAATGTTTACGCGATTAGGTTCCAGCTAAAATCTGTTGGCTGTTCGCGCAGGATCTACTGTCCAAGGAAAACAAAAGAACTACTAGAAATCCGCGGGTACAGACCCTGTATCCCACTCAAGTACTCGCCAGGCGGCGGATGTTATAATAACGCAGGGCCGCACTCGAACTACGGCGAGGTTTTCAACCCAAGTCAGTATGAGGAGGTTTCTATGAGTCCGAAGAAGGACACGCAGAAGTCTGCCAGGAGCACCACCGAGACCAGCAATCCGTCCAAGGGATTCACGGACGAGGAACGAGCCGCAATGAAGGATCGCCTTCAAGAGCAGAAGGCGGCCGCGCGCCGCGGCCCGCGGGCGGACGAGGCGGACGAGGAAAGCGCCGTGCTCGCAAAGATCGCCGCGATGCCGGAACCGGATCGCACCATGGGCGAGCGGCTCCATGCGATCATCAAAGCCAGCGCGCCTGCCCTCTCGCCGAAACTCTGGTACGGGCAGCCCGCTTATGCCAGGGACGGCAAGGTCGTCTGCTTCTTCCAACCCGCACATAAGTTCAAAACGAGGTACGCGACGTTAGGCTTCAGCGACGAGGCGAACCTCGACGAAGGCGGCCTGTGGCCGGTCGCCTTCGCGCTGAAGGAGTTGACTGCCGCTGAAGAGGCAAGGATCGGCGCGCTCGTGAAGAAAGCAGTGAGCTGAGAACTGAGCTCGCCACTACAAGCAGCCGCTTTTTTTTCCGACCGTCCGGCCGTAAATTTCTGTCAGAGCCTTGAGCCGGTCGCAAGCTGCGGCAGTCAGCATGTCCTGCAAAAAACGCCATCCCCAATTGCCGCTTGACCGGCCGGGGGTGTTCATCCGGCCTTCGCTACCCACACTAAGAACATCCTGAAGGGGGATAATCGCGGTATGGGCGACAGACATGAAGGCCAGGCGGACCATATCCCAGTTCAATTCATGAACACAGCCGCCGAGATAAAGTTGCACAGCCATCCGGTCCTTTTCATTTAGCGTACTGAACCAGCCCAGAGAGGTATCGTTGTCGTGAGTGCCGGTATATACCACACAGTTGCTCTCGTAGTTGTGCGGTAAGTAAAGATTCGTGGCATCGTCCGAAAAGGCAAACTGCAGCACCTTCATCCCTGGAAAGCCCAAAGCCTTTCGAAGTGCTTCAACCTCCGGTGTGATAAGCCCCAAATCTTCAGCGATAATCGGCACCGGCCCCAGGGCTCGCTCGACGGCCTGGAATAGATCAACACCAGGGCCCTGGACCCATTTCCCGTTAATGGCAGTCTCCTCTCCAGCGGGAACGGCCCAGTAAGCTTCAAAGCCCCGGAAGTGGTCAAGCCGGACGATATCTGCCTGCTGCAATACGGCCTTGAAGCGGGCGATCCACCAGGCGTAGCCGTCCTGGGCCATGATATCCCAATGGTAAAGCGGGTTGCCCCACAATTGCCCGGTCGGGCTGAAGTAATCCGGAGGGACCCCGGCCACGACTGTTGGCTTGCCCTGTGTGTCGAAGTAGAATAACTCCTGGTGAGCCCAGGCATCGGCGCTGTCATATGCCACAAACAACGGGATGTCGCCGACGATACGGATACCGCGCTCATTGGCATACTTTTTAAGGCTGGACCATTGTCTAAAGAACGTGAATTGCACGTATTGGTGAAAACCGATCAGATCATCCAGGTCATTGCGCCAGCGTTTAAGGGTTTCCGGCTGCCGCGTGGCGATATCCTGCTCCCAGGAGACCCAGCTTGATCCCCCGTGGTAATCCTTCAGCGAGGCGAAGAGGGTGTAATCATCCAGCCAGGAATGATTAGCATCAATGAAGGACGCTAGCCCTTTTTTTTGAACGTCACTGGCGTAGACTTTGAAGTTCTCAAATGAGAGTCTCAGAAGCCGCTGCTTAAAATTAATCACCGGCCCGTAATCTACGCTGCGCTCAGGAAAGGCTGGCGAGCCGCCGAAATCCCAGGGCGCCAGGCAGTGTTCATCGATCAGGCGTTCCAGGTTGATCAGCAGCGGGTTTCCGGCAAACGCCGAGAGAGCCTGATAGGGCGAGTCCCCATAGCTTGTCGGGCCGAGGGGCATGATCTGCCAGTAATGCTGCCTGCTATTTGCCAGGAAATCTACGAAGCGGTAAGCCGCCTCCCCCATGTCGCCGATGCCAAAACGACCCGGCAAGGAAGTGGGGTGGAGCAGGATACCGCTGGCTCTTTCGAATTCAACTGGCTCCCCCCTGTGAACCGGCCCGGGTTGTTCAGGGGCAGGGGATATTTCGTGCAAATCCTCTTCGGTTTTCGGCATCCCACGGCCTCCTATTTTTGCCGTCAACGACTGGCCTTTCGTAGGGTAACCAGAACTTATCCAGGCTGTAACGATCTCGCGCCAGTCGTGAAATGCAGAGTTTAAAGGCCACAGGCTTTTGAATGGGAATCGTCTCTTTGCCTGCGCCGCGAATGGTCAGGTCCCGGCTGTGCCGGTCGATGGGTCATTATCTGAGGTGGCGACCGGCGTTGAATCGCTTTCCTGCTCATCGGTTTTAATTTCTGAGACCAACGCTTCAACCTGCCGCTCTCGATATGGATCATAATTGGCAACCAGGCGTTTGTATTCACCGGTCATCAGAACCGAAGAGATCATGAAATCGGCAGAGGCGCGATTGCAGGCGACCGGAATGTTCCAAACCACGGCGATCCGCAGCAAGGCTTTCACATCTGTGTCATGGGGCTGTTGCGTGAGAGGGTCCCAAAAAAAGATCATAAAATCGATAACGCCTTCCGCAATCTTGGCGCCGATCTGCTGGTCTCCACCCAACGGTCCGCTCTGGTACTTAATGACCGGGACACCGAGCACTTCCTCGAGCAGTTTACCCGTCGTGCCGGTGGCATACAGCTCATGCTTAATCAGGAGCTCTTTGTTCCAATCTGCCCAATCCAGGAGTTCCTGTTTCTTATTGTCATGCGCCACCAGGGCGATTCTTTTCTTCTGGTGAATCGGTATTATGGTATGGTCCATCTGGTTTCCTTTCGGCTGCCGGGCGTCTACAATTCCAGGCATTGATTTCTCATTACTTTCCCTTAATCATTGATCAAAGGTAGTAATCGAAGTCGTGCTCGGTGCGTACTTTCCGCCGGATCACGAAGATGTGCGCCGGCACCGTTTGAGGGTTTAGTTCTACGTAGTTACGCGCCCCGTGCCATAGGTAGCGCGCCCCGGTCAGCAAATCGTGAGCCTGGTAAGGTTGGCGCACATCAATCCCCAGGTCTTCCAAGGGCATTGTGATAAACCCAGCTTGTTTGTAGTTCGGGTCGAGATTGACCACAACCAGCACCTGGTTCGATCGGTCCTCGTTGCTCTTAGAATAAGCAATGAGCTGCTCATTGTCGACATTGTGGAAGCGCAAGTTGTAGTTGGCCCGAAAGGCCGGGTTATCATGGCGGATCTGGTTCACCTGACTGACCAGCCCGCGCAGGCTGTCGGGTCGGTCAATATCCCAGCTCCTGATTTCGTATTTCTCCGAATCAAGGTATTCCTCCCGGCCTGGGGCAAGCGGTCGATTCTCGCACAATTCGAAGGCTGGGCCGTAGATGCCGTAGCTGGGGCCCAATGTGGCAGCCAGGATTAACCGCGCCATGAAGGCTGGGCGTCCACCAAACTGCAGGTATTCGGTCAGGATATCCGGTGTGTTGGGCCAGAGGTTCGCACCCGTAAACTCACGCACCTGGGTCTGAGTAAGCTCCGTAAGGTACTCGGTCAGCTCCTGCTTGGTGTTGCGCCAAGGGAAGTAGTTGTACGATTGCGTGAATCCTCGCTTGGCCAGGCCGTACAGCGCTTTCGGACGGGTAAAGGCCTCGGCCAGGAAGATGGCTTCAGGACAATCTCTCTTGATTTCAGCAATGAGCCAATCCCAAAAGGGGAATGGCTTGGTATGCGGATTATCGATCCTGAAGATACGCACCCCCTGGTCTGCCCAAAACTGCACGATACTTTTCAATTCATCCCACAGCTCGCGCCACTTCTCGGTCTCGAAGTCAAACGGATAGATATCCTGGTATTTCTTTGGAGGATTTTCAGCATATTGGATCGTCCCATCAGGGCGATGGCGATACCATTCTGGATGCTCGCTAACGTAGGGATGGTCGGGTGCGCACTGGAAAGCGATGTCAAGCGCCAGCTCGATATTATACTGGGCGGCAGTCTTCATTAAATTATGGAAGTCGTCTAGCGTGCCCAGCTCCGGGTGAATAGCTTTATGCCCTCCCTGAGCTGACCCGATGGCCCAGGGACTGCCGGGGTCATTCGGACCAACCGTGGTCGAGTTGTTCGGTCCCTTGCGGAATTGGATGCCAATCGGGTGAATCGGCGGCAAGTAGAGCACATCAAAACCCATCGAAGCCACATAGGGCAGGCGTTCCTCAACATCTTTGAAGGTTCCATGGCGCCCTGGCACAGGCGAAGTGGAACGCGGAAACAGCTCATACCACGCCCCAAACCGGGCCCGTTCGCGATCAACCACTATCTCCAATTCTTTATCATAGGTAGTAGCGAAATTCCGCCCACCGTAGTAAGACATCAGCCTGAACAGCTCTGGCGAAAGAGCCTGCCGGGCGCCTTCAATCCCACCGGCACGTAGCGCACTGGCAATACTCGCAAGCGAGCTTGCATCCAGTTCAGTTGCCTGCTGACGCGCCTCCTCGACCAGCTCTGCGCCGATCAGCAGCTCTACGGATACATCTTGCTTTGCCTCCACGCGCTTCCTTAAATCGCGCGACCAGGACTTGAAGTGGTCTATCCAACCCATAACGGTATAGCGGTAGCGCCCCAGCTCGCGAACCCTGAATGAACCGCGCCAGCGGTCGTTACCCAACGGTTCCATCTCGACCTCGATCCAATCGGTATCGCGTTCCTTGCGGTACAGCAACGCACACGAAAGGGCGTCATGACCGTCAGTCAGGACGTCGGCCTCAACCACCGTTTCGTCATCTATGATACGCTTGATTGGAAATCTACCCGAATCGATCTCGGGATACACGCCCTCGATAATGACCCGGTTTCTCCCTTCTTCAGGCTGCATCGCATTCCTCCCGCTTAAACGTGAAAAACTCGGATTTTACTCAAGGCAGCAGCGCCCCTCCCTGAGCATGGATAAACTGGTATATTTCGCTCAACTCGCTCTAAAGCGTTCGGTAGAGATCGAGCGTCCGCTGGGCGATCGCTGTCCAACTGAAGTATTCCTCGACCCGTCGTCGCCCGTTTCTTCCGAACTTTTCACGCAAGCCAGGGTCAAGCGCTACCCGGTTGATGGCAGTTGCCAGATCGGCGCTAAATTTGGGCGGATCGATGGGGTCAAACGTGCCCGGCTTAAGCTTCAGATCGACCAGCAGTCCAGTCTGGTCTGGTACGACCACTTCAGGGATGCCGCCCACTGCCGAGGCCACCACGGCAGTCTCGCAGGCCATCGCTTCCAGGTTGATGATGCCGAAAGGTTCGTACACCGAGGGGCAGCAGAAGACAGCTGCGTGTGAGTAAAACTGGATAACGTCCTCGCGGGGCAGCATCTCGCGGATCCAGATCACGCCAGCCCGTCCTGAACTGACCGCTTCCACGCCTTCAGCCATCTCTTTCCCAATCTCCGGGGTGTCGGGCGCGCCGGCGCACAGCACAACCTGGATAGCCGGATCGATCGCCGGGATGGCATTGACCAGGTGGATGATGCCCTTCTGACGGGTGATCCGGCCAACGAACAGCACGAAGGGTTTCTCAGGGTCCACCCCGCGCTTAACCAGGGCATCCACGGCGTTGCTCTTGCGATACTGCTGCAGATCGATCCCGTTGTGGATCACGTGCACTTTGCCCGGGTCAACCGCCGGAAAACAGCGCAGCACATCATTGCGCGTTTCCTGTGAAACGGCGATGACTGCGTCGGCTTCCATGATTCCATTGTTCTCGATCCAGGTGCTGAGGTGGTAGGCGTTGCCCAGTTGTTCTACCTTCCAGGGACGCAATGGCTCGAGGGAGTGCGTGGTCAACACAAACGGAATGCCCCACAGTTTTTTGGCCAAAAAGCCAGCAAATTGGACATACCAGGTATGCGAATGCACTATGCTTGCGTCCAGGGTATCCTTCGCCATCGCCAGGCTGCGGTACATCGCATCCAGGGCTCCCCCAAAGCGGGGATCAGTGTCCTTTTTGGCCTCGGACCAGGGACCGTATCCCCTGACACGCAGATTCGGGTTTGTTTCATCTTGCTCGCCGAAACAGCGCACTTCGACCGGCACGAGCTTGGAGAGTTCACGACTCAGGTATTCCACATGAACTCCGGCGCCTCCATAAACATGGGGAGGATACTCATTGGTGAAAAGGGCTACTTTATTGATCTCTGCCATCGATTCCTCCTGTTTTATAAAGATTTTATCGCATTGATCAGGCCATTTGTGGATGAGTCGTGACTGGTTACCTGGCCTTCACCGGATAGCTCCGGTAAAATCTTCTTCGCAAGCTGCTTGCCCAGCTCAACACCCCATTGATCAAAGGAGTTGACGTTCCAGATGACGCCCTGGGTGAAAATCTTGTGCTCGTACAGTGCGATCAACGAGCCCAGGATTTCGGGGGTCAGCTTCGGGTACAGGAACGAGTTGGTCGGACGGTTGCCGGGAAAAGTCTTGGCTTGCACCAAAGTCTCGAGCTGTGCGCCTGAAACACCCTCCTTGACCAGCTCAGCCCGGGCTTCTTCCGGCGTCTTGCCCTTCATCAAGGCCTCCGTTTGGGCCAGGTAATTCGAAAGGAGGATCGGTTGATGTTCGCCCAGCGGATTGTGACTGTGAGCCGCGGCCAGGAAATCGCAGGGAATAAGCTTGGTGCCCTGGTGAATGAGCTGGTAGAAGGAGTGCTGGCCGTTGGTACCGGGCTGTCCCCAGATCACCGGTCCCGTTGAGTAATTCACCCATTCTCCTTGCCGCGTTACGCTCTTGCCGTTGCTTTCCATGTCGCCCTGTTGGAAATAATCTGGGAAGTAAACCAGATACTGGTCGTATGGCAGGATGGCGTGGGATTGGGCTCCAAAAAAGTTGTTGTACCACACGCCGAGCAGGCCCATGACCACGGGGATATTCTGCTCGAAGGGAGCGGTTCGAAAATGCTGGTCCACCTTGTGAGCCCCGCTTAACAGCTCTTCAAAGCGATCCATCCCCAAATAAAGGGCGATCGAGAGGCCAATGGCTGACCACACGGAATAACGCCCGCCGACCCAATCCCAAAACTCGAACATGTTGCGGGTATCGATCCCAAACTTGCTCACCGCCTCAGTGTTGGTGGACATGGCTACGAAATGTTGGGCGATGGCCGCTTCGCTCTTCGCCGCCGCAAGGAACCACTGGCGCGCCGAATGGGCGTTGGTCATGGTCTCCTGGGTAGTAAAGGTTTTCGAGGCCACCAGGAACAACGTGGATTCAGGGTTGACGATTTTGAGCGTCTCCACCAGGTCGGTGCTGTCCACGTTTGAGACGAAATGAGCGCGTAAGCCAGGCCTGGCAAAGGGTTTTAACGCCTCGCACACCATCTTAGGACCCTGGTATGAACCGCCGATGCCGATATTCACGATGTCAGTGATTGCCTTGCCGGTATAGCCTTTCCATTCCCCCGAGCGAACCGATTCACTAAAATGGCGCATTTTAGCCAGCACCCGGTTTACTTCGGGCATCACGTCCTGGCCGTCGACGTAGATTGGGTCATTGGATCGGTTGCGCAAGGCAACGTGCAATACAGCTCGACCTTCGGTGTTGTTGATCTTCCGGCCGCTAAACATGGCCTCGATCATCCCGCCCAGGGCAGCCTGGCGCGCCAGGTCGAACAGCAAAGGCAGCGTTTTTTCAGTGATGCGGTTCTTTGAAAAATCAAACAGGATGTCCCCAAATCGCAGCGAAAATCGTGCAAACCGTTGGGGATCTTTTTCAAAAAGATCCCGCATGTGCAGATTGCCAACCTCGCGTTGGTGTTGAGTCAATGCTTGCCAGGCGGGAAATTCTTCAAGACGAGACATGGGTTTTCTCCTTTTTCTCTCAAAGAGCTATTTGGCCCTTAATTTCGCCTGCCATTTGCCTGCCCAGACCAGATCTTTTGGGGAACTTTTAAATTCAGACTCTCCTATATTTTGCTGATCACCTGTGCGCCCTTTAATGTGGATTGTACCATCGTTTACCGCAGCTTCAATCCATATCTTTCAAACTCAGCCTAGATATTTTCAAAGACTTTCGTCCGCCAGCCGCGAAGCCGCCCATTTCACCCTGTAAGTAGTACACGCGGATGCACTTATGGGTTTACGGACGTATCGGAAGCTGGATTAAGATATTCTTTATTTGGGAGATCATGAAAGCTCCTGATCCGGGACTAAAAATGCAAACCCTGCCCCTCTTTCGGATCACCACAATTAAGGAAGGCGCCGGTTCGGATCACGTCCAATGCGGACCACACGTCCAACCCCCACTACCTGAAGACAATCGAGGACCGCCGGTCAACCTAAAAGGACGAAGCCGGCGGTTTTTGGTGCCAGGGACCTTCCTACAAAGGGGGGCGGGCCCAGAGGATGAGGCCGGGCAAAAAGCGACTGACAAGGTCGGGATGGTTCGGCAGCACCCGCACAGTACAGCCTATTAACCCACTTTGCCCACATGGGACTTGCTGGGCTTGATAGACGTAATCTCCCTGCGGGTTGCGGCCGGCCAATTCCAGAAGCTGCACCGCGGATTTAGTGAGGTCACCATCGGGGGAAACCGGTCCCATGTAGATCTCAACAGCCACGTCCGATGGTTCCAGGTTGCCCAACTGCAGCCGGACAAACACTTTGAAAGCGTCACCGACCTTGAGACCATCGCAATCCTGCACCGTGAATTCCAACACCTTAAGCTGAGACCAGTTTGCTGTGACTTTGGTTTTCCAGGCAGCCAGGGCAATGGCTTTTTGCATGTTATCCGAGGTGAACTTGCGAGATTGCTCGGAGACCTGAAGGTAGAAACGTTCGGTGTATTCACCAACCATGCGGTGCGTATTGAAGAACTGACATAAGGTCTTGATCGAGGCCTTGACGCGGTTGATCCATTCATGGGGCAGCCCGCCTGCGCCGCGGTCGTAGAACATAGGCACAATTTCGCCTTCCAACAACCCATACAGAGCTTCGGCTTCCACCTGATCCTGGTAATTCGGGTCCTGGTAGCTTTCTCGCCTCCCAATGGCCCAGCCAATTTCCGGCGCGTAGCCTTCATCCCACCAGCCATCCAATATGCTCAGGTTGAGCACGCCATTGGCGGCTGCTTTCATGCCGCTGGTGCCACTGGCTTCCCTGGGGCGCAAGGGGGTATTCAACCAGATATCACAGCCCTCCACCATGTACCTGGCAACGCTCATATCGTAATCTTCGAGGAATACGATCCGGCGACTGAAACGGTCCTGTCGCGCCAGGTTGAAGATGTCGCGGATCAATTGCTTACCGGGATCGTCCCTGGGGTGGGCTTTTCCGGCAAAGATGATCTGCACCGGGTGTTTAGGATGATTGAGGATCCGGTCGAGGCGGTCCGGGTCCTTCAGGATGAGAGCAGCCCGCTTATAGGTGGCAAAGCGGCGGCCAAATCCGATAGTCAGGATTTCGGAGTCAAGCACGTCATCGGCGGCCTGAACGGTGGCCTGAGAGGATCCCCGCCGGATGAGCTGTTGGCGCAGCTTCTGGCGAGAATAGGCTACCAGGCGTTCGCGGCGGCGCTCATGGGTGCGCCACAACTCCTCGCTCGAAATACGCTCGGCCTGATTCCATATCTCCTGGTCGGCCAGATCCTCCCGCCAGCGCAACCCAAGGTAACGGTCGTAAAGTTCTTTCATCTCACGCGAGATCCAGGTCTGGTAGTGGATGCCATTGGTAATGTAGGTGATGGGGATTTCATCCACCGGGACGCCTGGGTAGAGGTCCTGCCACATTTCGCGGGTGACTTCGCCGTGCAGGCGGGAAACGCCGTTAGAAAAAGCCGCCATCTTCAGCGCCAGGATCGTCATACAGAAGGGCTCCTGGTCATTGTCAGGGTCCTTTCTGCCAAGAGCCATGAAATCGTAGATCGTGAGGCCCATGTCACGGATGTAATCACCTAAATAGCGCTCAATCAGGTCAGATTGGAAGTAATCATGACCTGCAGCAACCGGGGTGTGGGTGGTAAACACCAGCCCGGGCAACGCAGCCTGGCGGGCTTCGGCAAAGTTGAATTTGTAGTCAAGCATATAGCGGAAAGTGCGCTCCAGGGCCAGGAAGGCCGAATGGCCTTCGTTCATGTGGAAAACGGTCGGCGAGAGGTTGATGGCCTTGAGAGCGCGGTAACCGCCGATGCCAAGGACCATTTCCTGACGGATACGCATTTCTTCATTGCCGCCGTAGAGCTGGTTCGTAATGGCGCGGTCCTCATTTGAATTTTCGGAAATATTGGTATCCAGCAGGTACAAGGGGACGCGCCCAACCTGGGCGCGCCAGATCTGGGCGATGACTTCCCGCCCGGGATGGGGCACCTTGACCCGGACTGAGTTCCCGGCCGGATCGCGCACGAGAGAAATCGGCAGGTTATAAAAATCATTATCCTTGTAAGATTCCTGCTGCCAGCCGGATTCATTAAGGTACTGGCTGAAATAGCCCTCCTGGTATAACAGGCCCACTCCAACCAACGGGAGACCTAAATCACTGGACGATTTCAAGTGGTCTCCTGCCAAGACTCCCAGGCCGCCGGCAAAGATCGAGAGACATTCGGTCACGCCGAATTCCGCTGAAAAATAGGCAATGAGCGGAGGCTCCTTACCCGCGATCAACTGGCTGAACCAGGTGGATTTGGCGTTCAAGTACTCATCCAGGTCGGCAGCAACCCGATTCAATTCTGCCAGGAAACCCTGATCCACCGCGGCCGCCTCCAGCCGGGCCTGTTCGATGGTCCCGAGCATCAAGACCGGATTGTGACCAGTCTTTTCCCACAGGTCGTTGTCCAGGCGCCGGAAGAGGTCGATAGTATCGTGGTTCCAAGACCAGCGCAGGTTATAAGCCAAGTCTTGCAGGCGGGATAAATTCTGTGGTAGTGAGGGCGTGACGACAAACGTTCTGACGGGTTTCATGGAATATACCTCACAAAAAAGGATATTCTTATCATAACCGAATTGATTATAATATTATCCCCCTTTAAAGACCTTTTGCAAAACCTTAACAAGCAGGAACAGCAGAACCAGGTTTTGAGACTTTGAATATTCTCTGTAGCGGTAATTCGTGATCCCCGCCCCGATCATCGTCATGATCAATCCGGGTGCGGCAAGATTATAACAGTAGAGATATGCTCCTCTGTTTAATACCATCCTTCTCATATTAAGAAATATGTTAGTATATAATTAAATAGATTGAAAGTGGTCTGGAGTCTTTTGCTAATCACTCAGATCGCATTTAAGTAAGCCATGGTCATCCTGGAGCGCCTCCAATGGATACTTTTACATTAAAGGTTGGGTTGGGAGAAGTCAAATTCCATAGACATAAGTACCTC
>Ga0335070_10005014_pt1 | contig 15532 bp, 13 predicted proteins | sample Lox_Sample_13_FD_206722 | JGI IMG/M metagenome (GOLD analysis project Ga0335070, IMG submission 206722) | Soil microbial communities from Loxahatchee National Wildlife Refuge, Florida, United States - Lox_Sample_1.3 | ecosystem: Environmental > Terrestrial > Soil > Wetlands | place: USA... | reverse complement strand
TTCACGGTGCCGGCGCCCTTGGACCAGGTCCCGCCGTCCTTCGGCGTGTAGGTCGGAAGGTTGACCTTGTAGTTCACGCTGATCGAGTTGTTCGGGACGGTGCCGTTCGTCTCGGAGACGATCGCGCAGTACGCGTACGTGAAGTCCTGGTGGTAGCTCTTGGCCACCCGGCAGGTGTCGATGTGCACGGTCGACCCGGCAACCGCCTGGCCGGACGTCTCGGCCTGTGCGGCCGGCGCTGCGACGCAGACGCCGGCGGCGAGGACGGCGATGCCCATCGAGGCGCGGCGAGTGATGGTGTTGAGGCTGTAACGCATGGTGTTGCTCCTTGGTTGAGTGAGGCTGCTTGGCTGATGACGGGCAGCATCACGTCGGACCGGCCCCCGGTCCTGAGTGTTCGCCTACTGCATTTCGGCGGACGGGTACTGAGGCGGCCAGGCGACCGCCGGGAGCGCGGATGTCCGGCCGCTCAGAGCTCGCGGCGGTCGTCGATGCCGAGCTTCTGCATCGCGCGGTACAGGTGGGACTCCACCGTCCGGACCGAGAGGACGAGCCGGTCGGCGATCTCGGCGTTGGTCAGGCCGCGCCGCGCGAACTCGACGATCTGCGTCTCGCGCGGTGTGAGCTCGACTGCGCCCGGGTCGACGCCCTCCAGCCGCGGCGGCGTCCCCTGCTGGCCGCGTGCGTGCAGATCCCCGGCACGCGCCGCAGCGCGGCGGGCGGAGTCCTGACGTCCTTCGGCCGCGAAGATCGACGACGCCTGGGCGGCCGCCTCCATCGCGTACCGCAGGACGCCGATGGTGGCGAACTCGTCGGAGGCAGCGAGGACCGCGGCCCCGTCGCCGGCGGCCAGCGCGCTCACATGGACGGCGTAGGCGGCGACCATCCGCGAGTCGCACCGCTCGGCGAAGTCCCGCTGGGCATCGACGAGCGACGCCGCCGGCGAGCCCGCGCGGAGCGCCTCATAGGTCAGCTGCGCAGCATAGGTGCGCATGTTCTCGATCTCCTGCGCGCCGTCGAGCAGCATCTGCTGGGCGCGCCCGTGCTCACCGTCACCGCACGCCGCCCACGCCTCGGCGCGCACGACGTAGGGGAGCAGGCTCGGCAACGGGTCCGTCCATGCCGGCAGTGCCCGGGCGGTTGCGAGAGCGGCGGTGGTGGCCGCGTGGTCGCCCATGCCGAAGGCGACGCCCACCTGTGTCGCGCGCACGGCGATCAAGGTCCCGAAGGCATCCTGGACCTCCAGATGCAACGCGGCCTCGGCGAGCCAGCGCCCCGCGTCCACGAACCGCCCCTCGAAGAACCGCAGCCCCCCGATCGTGATCGCCGCGACGCCCGCCGCCTCGTGGTCGTTGGCGCGAACCCCCTCCTTCAGGGTGCCCGCCATCCACGCGTCGAGCCCGGGGAAGTCCGTGCCCGTCTCCAGTCCGATGATCGACCAGGCGACCAGCGCGAGCGCATCGCTCTGGTCGTGCAGCGGGACCGACGGGCGGATCCGCTCGCCGAGCGTGTACGCCTCGCGCGTGCGCCCGGCGTAGAAGAGCGTCACGGCGTGGACGGGCTCGAGCTGTCTGCGAACCTCGGGCTCGAGGCCGGGGTCCGCCAGGATCTCGGCGGAGACCTCGAGCGTCGCGTCGAAGCCCCCCATCAGCGATGCCAGCTGCAGGCGCATCGGGTCCAGCCGCCGCTGCCACTCCTGACCGGGCCACCATTCCTGCGCCCGGCGGAGCAGAGCCTGCGCCGCGTCGGGATCGTGCAGTCCCCAATGCAGGACGGAGACCGCGCGCTGCTCGAGGTACTCGGCGGCCTCGTCCTGGGTCGGAAGCTGCCCCTCGATCGGCGCAAGCGTGGCTTCGGCCTCCGCGAAGCGCTTGCGGACGGTATGCGCGCGGGCGAGCAGCAACACCGCGTCGGCGCCGGCGCCGGCTTCGATCGCCAGAGCGGCGAACCGGGCGCCCAGGTCGGGGTCCCCAGCGAGGTTCGCCGTCCGGCCGGCCTCGAGGAGCGTGTCGACGTCCATCGGCGCGCCGGCGTCCAGCCGCCAGTGCGCGACGCGCAGCGCATCATCCGCCGTGAGCCCCGGGCGAGCGCGCACGGCGTCGGCAAGCTGCAGGCGCACCTTCCTCCGGCGCACCTCGCCCAGCCCGCCGGCCAGAACCTCGCCGTAGAGCGGATGTGCCAGACGGACGGCGCCGATCGTCCCCGCGTCGACGAGGCCGCGCTCCTCCACCGCGAGCAGCGCGCCGTCCCCGGCGAGCGCGGTCAGCTCGGCGACCGACAGCGGCTCGCCGAGCGCGAGATACTCGAGGACGGCGCGGCCGTCACGGTCGAGATCGACCATCCGCTCGCTGACGAGATCGGCGAGCGACGCGGCGACAGGCGGGCGCTCGCGCAGGTGCCACAGGCCGTCGACCTCGGTCAGCGCCCCGCCGGCGAGTGCCCCGCCGATGAGCTCACGAATGAAGAGCGCGTTCCCCGCGCTGACGGTTCCCGCCCAGCCGCGGGCGGCCTGGTCGAGCGGCCCGCCGACGATCGCCTCCGCAAGGTCCGCAGCCTCCTCCGCCGACAGCAGGTCGAGCTCCAGGCGCTCGGCTCCCGCGTCCTTCCATAGCGAGACGATGGCGTCCGGCCGCGGCTCGCCGCTGCGGACGGTGGCGACGACGAACGCCGCCCCGCTCATCGTCGCCTGCAGCACGAGGGCGGCCGAGACGGGATCGAGCAGCTGGGCATCGTCGACGCCGAGCACGACCGGGTGCCGGCCGCCAAGCTCACGCAGCGCCTCGGCGCCGCGGCGCAGCAGCTCCAGCGGCTCGTCAGAGCGCACGTCGTCGGGCAGCAGTCCGGCGAACGCACCGAGCGGGACGGTCGCAGCGCTGCGCGTCGCCTGCACCCAGGACGTCTGCGCGCCGGACTCGCCGGCCTCTGCCACGGCGGCACGCGCGAGGCGTGACTTGCCCACGCCGGCAGGCCCGATCAGGACGACGCCCGCGCGGCCGGCCGCACGCGCCGCGGCGATGCGCTCGAGCTCATGACGGCGACCGACCAGAGGCCATGCGTTCGTGCCGGGCATGAGCCGCCAAGTCTATGAGCGCTCCCCGGAGTGCAGTAGCCCGATACTGAGGACGCGCACGCCGTCATCGCGCAGGCTGGCGAGCATGCAGCGACTGCGCCAATTCCAGCACGAGGGCTTCCAGGACGCGTTCGACGCCGTGCTGGGAGCCGCCTACCACCGGGCCGCCGACGTCGGGGAGGTGCTGGCGACGGCCGCCCGGGTCCAGGACGGCGACGCCGACTCCTGGCTGCGCGAATGGACCGCCACGGCGGGCGGCGCGTGGGTGGCCGCAGGCCGCGCCGAGCGCGCCGGCCATCGCGCGAGCGCGCTCGAGCACCATCTGCGCGCCGGCACGTACTACGCGGCCGCGCTCCGCCACGTTGCGCTCACCGACCAGTCGGTGAACGAACTGGACCTGTGGCGCCGGCAGCGCGAGTGCTGGGACCGCGCGGTCGCGCTGTTCCCCGTCCCCGGCGAGCACATCGCGATTCCCTATGAGCGGACATCGCTTCCCGGGTACTACTTCTGCGCGCCCGGAGCGCGACCCGGAGAGCCTCGGCCTCTCGTGGTCCTCAACAATGGCAGCGACACCGTCACATCCGACATGCTTCTCCGGGGTGGCGCTGCCGCCGCGATTCGCGGCTACCACTGGATGACCTTCGACGGTCCGGGCCAGCAGGCGGCACTGTACCGGCAGGGCCTGAGGTTCCGGCCCGACTGGGCGGCGGTGCTGACCCCGGTGTTCGACGCGATGGCCGCCCGTACGGACGTCGACGCAGAGCGGATCGCCGTGATCGGCGTCGGACAGGCCGGCTTCTGGGTGCCCCGGGCGCTGGCCTTCGAGCACCGCTTCGCCGCCGCGGTCGCCGACCCCGGCGTGGTCGACGTCGCCACGTCCTGGACCGCGACGGTTCCCCAGGTGATGCGCGAAGCGCTGATTCGCGGCGAGGGCGAGCGGTTCGACCGCGAGATGCACCTCGCGCAGCTGTTCGCGCCGGAGACCAAGACGCTGCTCGAGGCGCGTGCTGCACCCTACGGCGGCCTCAACGGCTCGGCATACGATCTCTTCACCCGCGTCGCGAGCTATCGGCTCGGCGACGAGGTCGAGCAGATCGTCACCCCGCTGCTCATCACATCGTCCACCGCAGAGCGACGGTGGCCCGGCCAGTCACGGACCCTCTTCGAGCACCTCCCGGGGCCCAGACACCTCGTCGAGTTCAGCGCCGCGGAAGGCGCCGACGGCCAGGGAGAGCCGCTCGCGCCCGCGCTGCGCGAAACCCGGATCTTCGACTGGCTCGACGGACGTCTCCGCGCCGCATCGTCGAGCGCGTCGGATGCGCGAACCGGCCGTGGGTCGTGCTGTCGAGGTTCAGCATCGCCGCGAGAACCGCCCTCCGCCACTTGATATGCCAAACTTGTTGAACCTGGCGCCGACGTTGAACAACTTTGTCATATCCTCCATTGCATCCCGAGAGCAGGACGCCCCCGCAGCTCACGATGTCGGTGGCGGAATTCCGCTCGGCGTATCCGAGCGAGGGCCAGCACGTCGAGTTCAAGAGCGGGGTCTCGGGCAACCAACTCCAGAACACCGCCGTCGCCTACTCCAACGCCGACGGAGGCGTGGTGCTCATCGGCGTCACCGACGACGGCCAAGTGCAGGGACGAGCGCTCGACGCCGGGACCGCGGACGACATCCACCGGGCTCTGCAGGAAGCGCGCGACGTCGGCCGCTACAACCTCCACCAACTTGACGTCGATGGTCGCCCAGTCTGCGTGCTGTCCGTCGCACGTCGACGGGAGGGGTTCGCCCAGACGTCGGGCGGCGTCGTGCGAGTTCGGCGCGGCACGCGCGACGACGCGCTCTTTGGCGCCGAGCTCGTGCGGTTTGCAAATGAACGCACGAGCTCGAGGTTCGAGACGACGGCTGTCGGGGCGACTCGTGAGGACGTAGACCCGCGACTGCGGAGCGAGATCGCGAACGCTCTTGGATGGGACCGTGCGACACCCCGCCGATTGCGCGACGCGGGTCTGCTATCGGATGACCGGCTGACGGTCACAGGAGCGCTTTACCTCCTCCGCGACCCGGGGCAGGAGCTCGGCAAGGCCTACGTCGAGATCCTGCGCTACCCGGACGACACAACGATCGACTATGACCGCCGCGAAGAGCTACACGGGCCGATCCATCACATTCTCCGCGACACCGTCGAACGCCTGAAGGACGAGCTGGGGTCCGAGCTCGTCGTACTTGGCGTCCGTCGTTACGAACTGCCTCGACTCCCGGAGATCGTCCTCCGCGAGGCCGTGGCCAACGCACTCGCTCATCGCAGTTACGAGGCCGGTGGAACCGCGGTCCGGATCGAGCTCAGGCCGTCGCTCGTCACGGTCCGTTCGCCTGGCGGCCTGCCGGAACCCGTGACCGTCGAGAACATTCGCGAGGCCAACTCCGCCCGCAACCTCACGACCATCCGAATCCTCCGGCAGCTCGGGCTCGCGGAGGATGCAGGGCGCGGCGTCGACCTGATGCAGGACGCGATGTCCGAAGAGATGCTCGACCCGCCGCGGTTCCACGACAACGGTCACGAAGTGCTTGTGGAGCTGCCCATCCGGAGCGTTGTGTCGCCCTCCGAGCGCGCGTGGCTGCGCGAACTCGAGCAGCGCGGCACGCTCAGCGGCCCTGACCGGCTACTCCTCGTCCACGCCGCACGCGGTGAGATCCTCACGAACGCGCGAGTTCGAGAGGTCCTCGGCGTTGACGCGGCGGTTGCCCGCGAGAGCCTTAAGCGGCTCCGCGACGAGCACCTGCTCGAACAGCGGGGACAGCGTGGCGGAGCCAGCTACCGCCTCGCCGGCACTCTGAAGCCTCCGGCAGGCCTCAGGCTCAGCGCCGACGAACTGGATGACGTCGTCGCCCGGCTCGCCGCCGACGGGCCGATCGGCAATCGCGACGTTCGCGCCGCCACGGGACTCGAGCGCGCAGAGGCGCTCGCGATCCTCGACCGCCTCGTCCGCGAAGGCAGGTTGCGCCGGACAGGCGAGCGACGCGGCACGAAGTACCACGCCCCGTAGCGTCGAGAGGAAGAGGCGGCGCTGATCGGGTCGCGAGGACACTCTCACGACCCAAAGCCCACGCCATCCAGCGCAATCCCTGGACTCTGTCGAAGCGATGCGATCCGCCGCCACCTTCGGTGCTGGTGGTCGTGCAGAGCGAAGGCGGGGCCGTTTCGATCCGGCCTACGCGGGCGGAACACCCGCGCGCATGGCCTCGTCCGCGGTGTCGCTCGCCGGGTTTGACACCGTGCGGGATGTCTGGGTTCCTATACGGCGGTGAAGGAGTTCCACGGAACAGCTACACGTGTCGTAGCGGCACCGGTTGAGGATTGCCTGAGCCTGCTGCGCGCGGTGGACGGGTATCCCACATGGTTTCCCGAGATGGTGCGCGACGTCGAAGTGCTGCAGCGCGACGCCTCCGATCAGCCGACCAGGGCGCAGACCAAGCTGCACGTCGCGCGGGGCCCGCTGGTGCACGACTTCGATCTGCTCATGGCCATCGCAGTCGAGCCACCGGGCACGGTCAAGCTGAGCAAAGTGACCAACGATCGCTCGCCGAGCCGATTCGACGTGACGTGGAGCCTCCAAGCCGCAGAGAGCACGCGAATCGAGCTGAACCTCTCCGCGACGCTCTCCGTCTCCGAGCGGGTCCCAGTCGGCGACATCGGAAACGCCATCGCCGAACAGTTCGTCGCCGCCGCCAGCAGAGCGCTCGCTTCAGACACGCCGAACTGAGCGCCGCGACAGCGCATCGAGGCGTCAGGAGCACCCGACATCCCGAGCCGCACGCTCAAGTGCACGAGCGGCCGCATGCTGACTTCACGCCGATGTCCGGTGGGCGACCCGGCTGTTCGACCTCGCGACGAGCCAGCAAGACTCCGGCGCCACACGCACCACCACGACCTCGAAATAAGACCCGCAGGACTGATTACGCCGATCTCGACCTCGGGCTCGCCGGCTGCGTGCTCGTCACCCTCGCATGGCATCGCACCACCCGCAGCCTCAGCTTCGACGAGCGGCACCCCCGCGCCGTCGCCCCGCTGCAGGGCGAGGCGTTCACGCTACTGCCGGCCGATGCGAGCGCCGCGCGGCCCACCGATCGAGCAAACGCCGCCGGCAGCGCGACTGCCAGATCAACGCGCTCGACAAGGCCTTGTGGCCGGGAAGGAACACAATGACCATCAACCCCATCTCTGATCGGGAGAGAGAGAAGAGCACCACAGCATCCGGCGGACTCTCGGCCGCTTTGACACGATCGCTTCTTCCGGCCGACGATCCTCGTGCTGCCCCGTCCCCCCGTTCGCGTTAGGCTTCCTCCAGTGCCCGCTCGGCCGGCCGCTCCAGAGAGGTGATGATGATGGTGCCGCAGACCACGACCCGTCCGGAGACGCTGTGCGATCTGTTCACCGCGACCGCTGCCCAGTACGAGGGCGAGGTCGCGCTGCGCTCACCGGACGATCGCGTCGCCTTCACGTGGGGTGAGTACGCCGCGGGCGCGGGGACCGCGGCGGCGGGCTTCGCCGGGATCGGCGTGCGCCGCGGCGACACCGTGGCGTTCTGGATGGGCAACCGTCCGGAGTTCCACGTCGCTGACGCGGGAGCGCTGCTGCTCGGGGCGACCCCGTTCTCGGTCTACCCGACGTTGACCGTCGAACATGCCGAGCACGTCATCGGAAACGCCCGCAGCCGGATCCTCGTCACCGAGCCGGCGTGCCTCGACCGTGCTCTTGCGGTCCTGGAGCGGGGGCGCACCGCGCTGGAGCAGGTCGTGCTCGTCGAGGGCGAGGACTCGCGCGTGCTCGGCTGGGAGGACCTCCTCTCACGCGCTCCCGCAGGGTTCGACCTCCGGTCGGCCAGCGCCGCGATCCAGCCCGGAGACCTCGCGACGCTGATCTACACATCCGGGACGACCGGTCCGCCGAAGGGGGTGCAGCTCACGCATCGCAACATCGTCGCCCAGGTTCGCGCGCTGCAGGAGCGCATCGGGTTCCCGGCCGGAGCCCGCGTGATCTCGTGGCTGCCGATGGCGCACATCGCCGAGCGCCTGCAGACCCAGTACGTCCCGATGGCCCTTGGCTGGCAGGTGACGACGTGCAGCGACCCGCGCGCGATCGCGGACCTGATCGTCGACGTGCGCCCCGGCTTCTTCTTCTCCCCGCCGCGGCTGTGGGAGAAGCTGCGCGCCGGCGTGCTCGCCGCGATCGACGACGACGCGCGCGCGGCGATCGATGCTGCGGTGAGCCGGGTCAGGGCCGGCGAAGGCGTCCAGGACAATCCGGTCGGCGCGGCCCTGCGCGAGCGGGTCGGCTTCGACGAGCTCCGCGCCGCGATCGTCGGCGCGGCGCCGTGCCCAGCCGAGGTGATCGAGTTCTGGCACGCGGTCGGCGTGCCGCTCGGTGAGCTCTACGGCCTGTCCGAGTGCACGGGTGTGGCGACCGTGAACCCTCCCGGCGCGATCCGGATCGGCACCGTGGGCACGCCGATCGACGGGGTCGAGGTCCGGCTCTCCGAGAAGAGCGAGATCCTGATCCGCGGGCCGGTCGTCATGTCCGGTTACCGCGACCTGCCGGAGGCGACCGCCGAGACGATCGATGCGGACGGGTGGCTGCACTCCGGCGACGTCGGCGCGTTCGACGAGGACCGCTATCTGCGGATCGTCGATCGCATCAAGGAGCTGATCATCAACGCCGCGGGCAAGAACATGTCGCCCTCGAACATCGAGGCGACGGTCAAGAGCGCCGGTGAGCTGATCGGCCAGGTCTGCGTGATCGGCGACAGCAAGCCCTACAACGTCGCGCTCGTGACGCTGGACCCCGACGCGCTCGCGGCGTTCGCCGCCCGGCTCGGGATCGCGGCGTCCGCGACGCATGCGCACGTGCGCGCGGGGGTCGCGGAGCAGATCGAGCGCGCCAACGCCCGCCTCGCGCGTGTCGAGCAACTCAAGAACTTCGCGCTGCTCGAAGAGGACTGGCTGCCGGACGGCGACGAGCTGACGCCCACGATGAAGCTCAAACGCCGGCCGATCGCCGCAAAGTACGCGCTGCACATCGAGGCCCTCTACCGCGCCTAGTGTTCCGCGTCATAAGTTAGTTGACAAGTAGGGGTGGTGGTTGGGAACTTGCCTGTGCCGCCACTTGCTCTGGTCCTGAGCGATGAGGACCGCCAGACGCTCGAGTCCTGGACTCGGTCCTCAACGATCTCGGCCGGGCATCGCGGGCGTGCGGAGATCGTGCTTGCGATCGTCGACGGCGCTGGGGTGTCAGGCGTGGCGCGAGCACTGGGCGTGTCTCGCCCGACGGTCATCAAATGGCGTGACCGGTTCGCCAGCGACGGCGTCGATGGCCTCAGCGACCAGCCGCGCCACACACGCATCGAAGCCGACAACCTGCTCGTCGACGAATGAGAACGTTCACCCGAAGTTCGTGGAGGAGGTCGGGCAGCGGAGGGTATGCGGCCGCCCTCGAGGGGCTCTCGGTCACCAGCGCCGCGCAGCTCGAGGCCATTCGCGCCGCCAGCGGCGAGCGCGAGCGGCGACGCCGTGAGCGCCATCGCACGCGAGATCGTTCTCGCTCTCGTCCGGGTGGCGTAGCGCGCGACTACGCCCCGGCGGCGTGCTTCGGGCGGCGCGCCGTGCTCCGGCGCGGGCCTTCGATGCGCGCGAGCGCCCCTTCGAGGAAGCGGGCGAGCAGCTCCGGGCACTCCCCCTGGGGGTAGTGGCCCATGTGGTCCTGAATCGTGATCCGCGCCTGAGGAAGCGCTGCGCGGACGCCCTCGGCGTGGCCGACGGGCACGAGCCGGTCGGCCCGGCCCCACAGCACCTCGACACGGCCGTCGTAGTCGATCCCGCGCCGAGCGAAGGCGCGCTCGGAGTCGCCGGCCTCTGCGATCGCGCGATTGGCGGCCCAGATGCCCGCCCGCCGACGGGCAGCGCTGTTGCGGACGTGTTCGAGCAGCTCGCCGTCCGGCTGCGCGCCGTTCGCCACGACCATGCGGTAGATCGTGGACGCCGCGATGCGGTTGCCGAGCGCGAGCGGCAGCGCGACGCGGACGGCGTGCGAGACACCCGGCATCTCGAAGGCCCGCGCCGTGGGCACCCGACCAAAGCCCACCGGCGCGATGAGCACCAGACCGGCGACGCGTGTCGGCGCCTGATCGGCCATCGCCGCGGCGACCCCGCCGCCGAGCGAGTGTCCGACCGCCACGAATCGCCGGACGGCGATCTGGTCGAGCGCCTCGATCACGTCGTCGGCGTAGGCCGACAGCCGCGGCCGCCGCGGGGGATCTGAGTCGCCGAGGCCGGGAAGGTCGACGGCGACCAGCCTCCGCGACGTCCGCTGCGCATATGGCTCCCACCCGAGCGCGCAGTCGAGCAGGCCGTGCACCAGCACGACCGGCGTCCCGTGACCGCTCCACAGCCGGAAACCGAGCCAGCGACCGCCGCTGACGTACGCGGTGTCCGTTCGACCCGTGCGCACCCTCCGATCGTGACCGCCGCCACGAGCACCGACGACCGTGCGACACCTCACACCGGGTCCGTGCTCGCTACTGATGTGAGGCGAGGTGGTCGGTCCGGCGGGGCCGGCGTTTGCCCTTCGTTGGCGGCCGCGGCATGATGACTCGTCGGGATGCCGCGTTCATCCGGGATCACGGTCGCGGTCACCGGTGCGACCGGCGAGCTCGGCAGGCCGTTCGTCCGGGCGCTCGAGCAGAGCGCCGAGGTGCGGCGGGTGCGTGCCATGGCGCGGCGCCCGTTCGACCCCGGGCGGCTGGGCTGGCGCAAGACCGACTACACCCAGGGCGACATCCTGGAAGGCGCCGACGTCGGGCGTCTGATGGCGGGCGCGGACGTCGTCGCCCACCTTGCCTTCATCGTCGTCAAGGCGTCCGCCCGCAGTTACCAGATCAACATCGAGGGATCGCGGAACGTCTTCGAGGCGGTGGCGGCGGCCCGCGTCCCGCGGCTCGTGTACACGTCGTCGCTCGCGGCCTACGGCTATCACGCGCACGCGGGCCTGCTAACCGAGGACACGCCCACACGCGGAACCGAGCGTCACGCCTACTCGCGGCAGAAGGCCGATGTGGAGCGCGTCCTCGGGGAGGCGCTTGCGGGCTCCGACACGCAGGCATACGTGTTCCGGCCCTGCATCGTGGCGGGCCCGGAGGCGCCGGCTCTGCTCGATGCGATGCCGTATCTGAGCGCGGAGCATGCGCTGCCGGGCTGGGCGCTCCGGGCGCTGCGACGCGTCCCCGGGCTGAGACCGGTGCTTCCCGTCCACGGTGTGCCGTTTCAGCTCGTGCACCACGACGACGTCGCCGCGGCGCTCCTGGCGGGCGTGCTGGCGCGCGGCGAGCCGGGGGTCTACAACCTTGCCGGCCCCGGGGAGGTCCACTGGTCCGACGTCGCCCGCGAGCTCGGCTGGCACGCCGTGCCGGTTCCGCGGCAGGCGGTCGACGTCAGCGCGTCCCTACTCGGCCGGATTCCCGGGCTGGACGTGCAGGCCGGCTGGCTGGAGGCGATGCGCGTACCGATGCTGATGGACTGCACTCGCGCACGCCGGGAGCTCGGCTGGCAGCCGGCCTACGACGGCCTCCAGACCCTCCGCGAGCTCGTCGCCGCGTACGCCAGGCGCCCGTAGTTCCTACGCACGGCGGCGCGACGGTTCCCGGAGGACGAGCACCCTCGTGGGGCGTACGCTCGGGCGTCCCAGGTCGAGGACTCGACGTGCCCGCAGACCAGCTGACAGCGCTCGACGCGACCTTCCTCGAGCTCGAGGAGGACGACGAGGGCGCGCTCATGCACATCGGCGCCGCGCTGGTGTTCGATCCGCTGCCCGGCGGGGGAGCGCCGACGATCGATCAGGTGCGCGAGCACGTCGCGGTGCACCTGGATCGATTGCCGCGCTACCGGCAGAAGCTCACCAAGCCCCGCACCGGCGGCTTTGCGTGGCCATCGTGGGAACGCGATCCACGCTTTGAGCTCGACGCGCACATCCGCCACGCGACCCTGCCCGCGCCGGGGGACGAGGCCGACCTGCTCGACTGGATCTCGGACTACTACTCGCACCGGCTCGACCGCAGTCGTCCGCTCTGGGAGATCGCGCTGCTCGACGGCCTGGCCCGCGACGGCTGGGCGCTGGTCTGGAAGACCCATCACTGCGTCGCCGACGGCGTCGGCTCGGTCGGCGCTGTGAACCTGCTGCTCGACACCGAGGCCGGCGACGCCGAGCGGCCGGCGGCCGGCGGCGCGGCCCGCGACGCTCGGCCCCAGCGATCGCTGCCGCGCCCGCCCGGCGGCGTCCGCTGGACGGCGAACGCCGGGATGACGGTCGCCCGCGCGGGCACACATGCGCTGCTGCACCCACGCGAGGCGCTCGAGCGCTCGCGGGCCGTCGTCGACCTGCTCGTCCGCGACGAGCTGGTCGCGGCGCCGCGCACGAGCCTCAACGAGCCGATCGGCGCGACGCGGCGGGTCGCCGCCGTGCACGCCGGGCGCGAGCAGTTCGAGGCGATCCGCGCCGACCTGGGCGGAAAGCTCAACGATGTGGTGCTCTACGCCGCCACCGGCGGCCTGCGCGCACTGCTGCTCGAGCGTGACGAGGAGCTCCCGCAGCAGGGGCTGCGCGCGATGGTGCCGGTGAACGTCCGGCCGACGGGAGGCGGCGTCGAGTTGGGCAACAGGGTCTCGTCGATGTTCGTCGAGCTGCCGGTGGCCGAGGCCGACCCGCGGCGCCGCTACGAGCGCATACGCGCTGCCTCCGAGCGGCACAAGACGGGCGGCCAGGCCCAGGCGGCCGGCGCGCTGATCGGGATGACCGAGCTCGCGCCGCCGATGCTGCACGCCGGCCTGGCGCGGATGCTGTACGCCAGCCGACTGTTCAACGTCACGATCACCAACGTCCCCGGTCCGGCACAGCGTGTGTCGTCGTTCGGCGCGCCGATGACCGACATCGTGCCGATCGTGCCGCTCGCCGCCGACCACGCCGTCGGCATCGCGGTGATCTCCTACGTCGGCAAGATGACGTTCGGTCTGAACGCCGACCGCGCGAGCGTGCCCGACCTCGGCGTGCTCGCAGACGGGATCGCCCAGTCGGTGTCCGAGCTCGCGGCACTCGTCCTGCGCTCGCGTCGAAGCCGCGCGCCGCGGGCGTGACGGACAGTTCCGTATCGAGGTGCGGCGGCCTGCGTGGTTCGCACGGATGGCAGGCGCCGCTGGTGCGGCGGAACATTGCGCGATGGTCGAAGCGCAATCGACGGTCGAGCGCCGTGAGCATTGGATGGCGCTGGAGGGCGGCCGCGACGGGTCGCCCAGCAAGACGGCCCAGCGCAGCCGGTTCGCGGCGATCGGCGCGTGCATTCCGGCGCCCGTGCTCACGACTGCTGAGCTGATGGCGAGTGGCGTGCGGGACAGCAGCTCCGCCGCGAGCTCCTGCACTGCCGCCGTGGTCGCGGGCTGCAACGCGGCTGCGGTCGTCTCCCGGCGATCGTACTCCGCAGCTTGTGGCCTGCCCACATGCTGCACCTCGGATCTTGGCGGCCTGGACATGGCCGCCAGTGCGGCGCGGCCGTAGGTTTGCGGCCATGCTCACCGCCATATCACTCGACGAACTCACGCGCCTTGCCGGAACCGAACTGGGCGTCAGCGATGGCGTCGTCGTCTCGCAGGAGATCGTCGATGCCTTTGCCGAGGTCACCGGCGACCACCAGTGGATCCACAGCGATCCGGCCCGGGCGGCGGCTTCCCCGTTCGGAGGGACGATCGCGCACGGCTACCTGACGCTCGCGCTGGCCCCGGCGCTCCTCCAGCAGGTGCTCCCGCTGGACGGGTTCGCCATGGCCGTCAACTACGGGCTCGACAGGCTGCGCTTCCCCGCCGCCCTGCCGGTCGGCGAGCAGGTGCGTATGCGCGTTGCGCTGGACGTCGTCGACCCTGTGCCCGGCGGCGCCACGCTGACATTGACGCTCGCGTTTGAGCGCGCGGCGGGCGGCAAGCCCGTGTGCGTCGCACGCGTCCTCTACCGCGTCTACGAATAGGACATCGACATGCCCACGGCGATCGACGATAAGCAGAGCGGCTCCGCCCGTGTTCACACGACCAACGAGCGCTCGGGCGATCTGCGCGCGGCACCGAAGCGGCTCGGCGGTGGCGGGCTCCGCGCACTCGGCAAGGCACCAGGCACCTACGTCCTGGCCAGCTGACATGTCCGCGACGATGCCCTACCAGCACCTCGGCTCGGCGCTGGCCACCGACTACTTCTTCGTTCGCGAACAGTTCACCGAGGAGCAGTGGGAGCACTTCCTGCGTACACGGCGCTTCGTGGACGAGGAGGTGCTGCCGCAGATCAACCGTTACTGGGAAGACGCCGAACTCGCATGGCCGCTCTTTCGCCGCCTGGGCGAACTCGGGCTCGTCGGTGACGACATCGCCGGCTACGGATGCCCGGACATGAGCGCGCTCGCCTGGGGCCTTGTGCACATGGAGGTCAATCGCGGCGACGGGAGCCTGGGGACGTTCCTCGGCGTCCAGGCGGGCCTGGCGATGCGCACGATCAATCTGCTGGGCTCCGAGGAGCAGCGCGAGCGCTGGCTGCCTGCGCTCGCGCGGGTCGAGCAGACCGGGGCTTTCGCGCTGACCGAGCCTGACCACGGCTCCGATTCGGTGGCGCTTGGGACCCGCGTCCGTCGCGACGGCGACGAGTACGTCATCGACGGCGCCAAGCGCTGGATCGGCAATGGCTCGGTCGCGGACGTGGTCGTCGTGTGGGCTCGCGACGACGCCGACGGTCAGGTGAAAGGGTTCCTCGTCGAGAAGGGCACCCCTGGTTATGCGGCGACGGCGATCGATGGCAAGGGCGCGGTGCGGGCGATTTGGCAGGCGGACATCGTGCTCGACGCCGTTCGCATACCGGTCGAGAACAAACTCCCGGGCGCGAACACGTTCAAGGACGCGAGCCGGGTCCTCGTCGCCACGCGCGGCGTCTGCGCGTGGGGTGCGCTCGGCCACGCGATGGCCGCGTACGACACCGCACTGAGCTACACGCTGCAGCGCAAGCAATTCGGCCGGGAGCTGGCGAGCTTCCAGATCGTGCAGGACCGGCTGGTCAAGATGCTCGCCGAGGTCACGGCCATGCAGCTCTACTGCATGCAGCTCGCGCGCCTGGAGGCCGCGGGCCGGATGTCGGACACGGTGGCAGGCCTGGCGAAGCTGAACAACACACGCAAGGCACGCTGGGTGATCTCCGAGGCTCGCGACCTCCTCGGCGGCAACGGCATCCTGCTGTCCAACCACGTCATGCGTCACATGGCCGATATCGAGGCGCTCCACACGTTCGAGGGAACCGAGACGATGCAGGCGCTGATCGTGGGCCGCGACATCACGGGCATCGGCGCGTTCCAGTGAGAGAGCTGACGCCCGTGCCGGCCGAGTGGTTCGGC
>Ga0335070_10005013_pt1 | contig 15532 bp, 15 predicted proteins | sample Lox_Sample_13_FD_206722 | JGI IMG/M metagenome (GOLD analysis project Ga0335070, IMG submission 206722) | Soil microbial communities from Loxahatchee National Wildlife Refuge, Florida, United States - Lox_Sample_1.3 | ecosystem: Environmental > Terrestrial > Soil > Wetlands | place: USA... | reverse complement strand
GCGCCAGCGGCTCCCTGCGCGTGCTGTCGAGACTGGCGCCGACGCTGTGCGCCGGATCTCTCGCACCCGTGCCTTCCGGCTGCTACCACCCGCCGCACGATGACCGGGCCCGCGCTCTCGTGACGCTCGTCCGCCGGCTCTTCGCGACCTGGACGGGCTTCGTGCTGCTGTTCTTCTACCTGCCGATCGCCGTGCTCGTGCTCTTCTCGTTCAACCAGTCGAAGCTCAACATCGTGTGGACGGGCTTCACTCTGGACGGCTACGCGGCGCTCGCGCAGGACACGCAGCTCGTACGCACGCTGAAGAACAGCCTGATCGTGGCGACGGCGACGACGGCGCTCTCGGTGGTGCTCGGCACCGTGGGCGCCTGGCTGCTCCACCGCTATCGCTTCCGCGGCGGCGGCCTGCTCGAGACGCTGGTCTTCCTGCCGATGATCGTGCCCGAGGTGATCCTCGGCGTGAGCCTGCTGATCTGGTTCGTCACGCTGGGGCTCCAGCTCGGATTCGCGACGATCGTGATCTCCCACGTGACGTTCTGCTTCCCCTTCGTCATGGCGGCCGTGCAGGCGCGGCTCGCCGGCCTCGACCCCGCGCTCGAGGAGGCCGCGCGCGACCTCGGCGCCACGCCAGCTCAGGCCTTCGCGCGCGTGATCGTTCCCTATCTCATGCCCGCGATCGTCGCGGGCGCGCTCATGTCGTTCACGCTCTCGCTCGACGAGCTGATCGTCACCTGGTTCACGGCGAGCGCCGGCACGCGCACGCTGCCGCTCGAGATCTTCGGGCGCGTGAAGAAGGGGCTCGATCCGTCGCTCGACGCGATCTCGACCCTCTTCATCGCGTTCACGGCCTGCGCCGTGGCGGGGATCGAGATGCTGCGCCGCAGGAATCCCGCGTGAGCCGCGTCGCGCCGCTCGCGCTCCGGCTGCTCGCTGCGCTCGCGAGCCTGTGCGCGGCCGTCGCGCCGGCCGCTGCGGAAGAGCTCGACCTCTTCGCGTGGTCCGAGTACGTGCCGCAGTCCGTGCTCGACGGCTTCACGAAGGAGACGGGGATCCAGGTCAACTACGAGAGCTACGCCTCGAACGAGGAGATGCTGGCGAAGCTGCTCTCGGGCGCCGCGAGCTACGACCTGATCCAGCCCTCCGAGTACGCGGTCGAGGCGCTGGTCAAGGAGAAGCGGCTCCTGCCGCTCGATCACGCGAAGCTGCCCAATCTGAAGAACATCGGGCCCGAGTACTGGGGCCGGCCGCACGACCCGAAGCTCGAGTACAGCGTGCCCTACATGCAGGGCACGGTGGGCATCGTCGTGAACACCGCGCGGGTGAAGGAACCCATCACCGGCTATGCCGACGTATTCCAGGAGAAGCACCGGGGGCGCATCGTCGTCGTGAACGATGCCCGCGAGGTCACCACCTGGGGGATCGAGAGCCTGGGGCTCGGGCCCGACGGGCTGACGAAGGCCAATCTCGACAAGGTGCGACCCGTGCTGGCGCGCTGGCTCCCGCTGGTCCGGGTCTACGACTCGGACAGCCCGAAGACGGCGCTCCTGAACGGCGACGTCGACCTCGGCATCGTGTGGTCCGGCGAGGCCGCCTTCCTGATCCGCGAGCAGCCGGGGAAGTTCGCCTGGCTCCTCCCGAAGGAAGGCGCGCACATGTACATCGACAGCTTCGCGATCCCGAAGGGCGCACGGCACGTCGACGCGGCGCACCGCTTCCTCGACTACATCCTGCGTCCCGAGGTTGGCGCGAAGGTCTCGAAGGAGTTCCCGTACACGAACCCGAACGTCGCGGCGCGGGAGCTCCTCAGCCCCGCGGAGCGCGCGAACCCCGCGAGCTACCCGCCCGGGAACCCGAAGCTCGCGACCTTCCGCGACATCGGCCCGCTGGCGGCGGACGTCGACAAGCTGTTCACGGACCTCAAGGCCCGGAGCGGGCTCTGAGGTGAGACAGGAGGCGACCGCCTTCGCCGCCGCGGCGTCGCCGTCGCAGCGCCGCCCTGGCGCCGCCGGCTGGCTGCTGCTTTCGCCGCTGATCCTCTGGGCGCTCGCCTTCGTGGTGGCGCCCGCCGTCATCATGCTCGTCTACAGCTTCGCGCGGCGCGGCACGCTCGGCGGCGTCGTCTACGACTTCACGCTCGAGAACTACGCGGGCGTCCTCGATCCCGTGTATCTGCGGATCGTCGTCCGCTCGCTCGTCTATGCCGGGATCACCACGGCGATCTGCCTCGCCGCCGGCTACCCCGTCGCGTACCTCATCGGACGCGCCAGCGACCGCTGGCGGAACCTGCTGCTGATGGCCGTGATGGTGCCCTTCTGGACGAGCTTCCTGATCCGCACCTACGCCTGGGTGACGATCCTGAAGAGCGAGGGCGTGCTCAACTCGCTGCTGCTCTCGCTGCGCCTCGCCACCGAGCCGCTGGGGCTCCTCTACACGCCGGGCGCGGTGGTGCTGGGTCTCGTCTACACCTTCCTGCCGTTCATGATCCTGCCGATCTACGCGAGCGTCGAGAAGCTCGACGCCGCGCTGATCGAGGCGGCGCAGGACCTCGGCGCGGGTCCCCTGCGCACGTTCTCGCGCGTGATCGTGCCGCTCACGCTGCCGGGCATCGCCGCGGGCGTGCTGCTCGTCTTCGTGCCGGCGCTCGGCATCTACGCCGTGAACGACATCCTCGGCGGCGGACGCGTCGACATGATCGGCAACATCATCGAGAACCAGTTCAAGGGAGGCGCCCGCAACTGGCCCTTCGGCGCGGCGTTCGGGACGACGCTGCTCGTGAGCTTTGCCGTGGTCTACGCGACCGTGGGGCGTCGTCAGCGCGCGGTCCCGGGGGCCGGGTGACCTGCGCGCGTGTCAGCGGTCCCCGGCCCAGGGATCGTGCCGGCGGCTGGCGCCGCGCGAGATGGCGGTGCTCACCGCGGCCAGGAGCGCCTTCAGCTCGAAGGGCTTGTCGAGCACGCGCTCGGCACCGAGCAGGCGCGCGGCTTCGTGGACCTCTTCGTCGCCGAAGCCCGTGATCAGGATCACGGGAATGGGTACCGGGGTGAGCTGCATCCCCTCCAGGATCTCGAGCCCGGAGTAGTGGGGGAGCCGGACGTCCGACACGATCACCGCGGGCATCCGCTCGGGGTCTCCTTCGAGCACGCCCGGCCCGAGCCAGGTGAGCGCCTCGTCTCCATCGGCGGCCTCGACGACCTCGTACTCCATCCGGCGCAGCCCGGACGCGATGAACTCACGCATCTCGGTGTCGTCCTCGACCAGCAGGACCCGCGGCCTCTTCCGCCAGACCGGCACGAGCTGCTTGCGCCTCCTGCGCAGGGCCAGGTCCGCGGTCGTCTCATCGATCGACTTGTCTTCCGACATCGCGTTCCCTCCGATGGCGATCATCCGGTTCGCGGATGGCGCCGGGACTCTCTTCCGCCGTCTGCCCTTTGCAGCGAGGATGCCAGCGGCGAGCCAGCAGAATCCGTGACATGCGCGGACGGGCGTGGCGATCCACCTCCGCGTGGCGATCCGCCACGGGTCACCCCTCGTCCTCTCGCGAATCCTGCCGGCGCTCGAGCTTGCGGTAGAGCGTCTTGCGGTCCAGCCCCAGGATGCGCGCGGCGCGCGCCTTGTTGCCGCCCGTCGACTCGAGCACGCGGGCGATGTAGCGCTCCTCGACCGCGGCCAGCGGCGCGAGCTCGGAGGGATCGTCGCCGACGACGAGCACGTCCCGGCGCGTGTGCTCACCGATGCGCGCAGGAAGATCCTCGATCAGGATCTCCTCGTGGCGCGTGAGCGCGATCGCGCGCTCGATGCAGTTCTGGAGCTCGCGCACGTTGCCGGGCCACGAGTAGGCGAGCAGCTTCTCGGCGGCGCCGCGCGAGAGGCCGAGGACGGGCTTTCCCGTCCGCTTCGCGAGCGCGCGGATGAATTCCTGCGCGAGCAACAGCACGTCGTTGCCGCGCGCGCGCAGCGGCGGGACCTCCACGCGCAACACGTCGATGCGGAAGAGCAGATCCTCGCGGAAGCGGCCTTCCTCGATCGCCGCGTCGAGATCCTGGTGTGTGGCGGCCACGATGCGGATGTCGATCGGGACCTCGGCGCTCGCGCCGAGCGGCCGCACGCAGCGATCCTGGAGCGCTCTCAGCAGCTTGGGCTGGAGCGAGGCGGGCATGTCCGCGATCTCGTCGAGGAAGAGCGTGCCGCCGCGGGCGTGAGCGATCAGGCCCTCGCGCGCCTCGCGCGCGTCCGTGAATGCGCCGCGAACGTGTCCGAACAGCTCGCTCTCGAGCAGCGTCTCGGGCAGCGCGGCGCAGTTCACGGCGACGAACGGCCCCGACTTGCGCGGTCCGTGGCGGTGGATCGCGCGCGCCACGAGCTCCTTGCCGCAGCCCGTCTCGCCGGTGATCAGCACGGAGGCGTCAGACTGCGCGACGCGCCCGATCAGGTCGCGCAGCGCCCGCATCTCGCCGCTCTCGCCTAGCAGCTCGCCGTCCGGCTCGTTCTGGCGCGCGTCCTCGCGCAGGCGCTTGACCTCCTCCGAGAGTCGCCTGTGCTGGAGCGCCTTGTGGATCCGGAACGCCAGCTCCTCGATCTCGAAGGGCTTGGCCAGGAAGTCGTGCGCCCCGGCTCGGATCGCCTCGACCGCCGTCTCGAGGCTGCCGAAGGCGGTGATCACGACCACGGGAACCGAGGGGCGATCGGCGGCCACCCGCTCGCAGAGCTCGAGCCCGCTCGCGCCCTTCAACCGCACGTCGGTGACGACCACGTCGAACGCTTCGGCCGCGAGACGCTCGAGGGCCTCGTCCGTGGAGGATGCCAGGGACACCTCGAGCCCGCGCCGCGAGAGGCGATCGCGGAGCAGCGCGTTCATCTCGGGGTCGTCGTCGACGACCAGCACGCGGAGCGTCATTGCGCGGCCGCCGCGAGCCGGATCTGGAAGACGCTGCCCCGGCCGGGCTCGCTCTCCACCTCGATCCGCCCCCCGTGCTCCGCGACGATGCCCTGTGCCACGGAGAGGCCGAGGCCGGTGCCCTCTCCCACGGAGCGCCGCGTGAAGAAGGGATCGAAGATCAGGGGCAGATCTCCGGGGGCGATGCCGCTGCCGTCGTCGCGAACCTCGATCAGCACCTCGCGCGCATCCGGGTGTGAGTCTTCGCAGTGTAGAACCCGCTGGGCCAGCCGGACCGACACCTTGCCTCCGCGCTTCCCGGCCTGGATCGCGTTCATCACCAGGTTCGTGATCGCCTGGTGGAGCTGGTGGGGGTCGACCCGGGCTCGCACGCCCTGCTCGGGCGCCTCGAAGCGCAAGGACACGCCGGACTGCGCAGCGAGGGGCTCGAGCAGCGCGACCACCTGACGCGCCAATAGGGCGAGATCGGTGTCGCGCTTGTCGCCCGCGCGGCGCCGGGCGAAGTCGAGCAGCTGGCGGACGATGCGCGTCATGCGCTCGGTCTGGTCGACGATGATGCGCGCGGCCGCGGCCGTCGGCTCGCCCGCCTCGACCTCGCCGTCGGCGATCATGCGCGCCCGCCCAGATACGACGTTGAGCGGCGTGCCGAGCTCGTGCGCGAGACCCGAGGCCAGCTTGCCGACGGTGCTGAGGCGATCGGCGTGATGGAGCTGCTCCAGCGCCGCGATGCGCGCGGCGGATTGCGCGGCGAGGTCGCGCGCTCCGGCTTCCAGGGCCGCCGCCATGGCATCGATCTCCCCGGCGAGCTGAGAGATCTCGTCGCGGGGCGGAAGCGCGAGCGGATCCGAGAAGTCGCCGGCGCCGATGCGCCGGGCCTTGTCGACCAGCCGCTGGATCGGGCGGCCCACGACGCGCGTGCCCACGATCCAGGCGACCGCCGCGCAGGTCGCGAAGAGGATGGCGACCGAGACGAGCCGGTTGCGGATCTGGCTGCGCAGGTAGGCCCGCTCGGTCTCGATCGACTCCGAGAGCTCGAGTGCTGCTCCCCCGGCCTGGGGCACGTCCAGGGGTAGATAGGTATAGAAGCGCGTGTCCTCGCCGTCCTCCCGCACGTGGAAGACGATGTGCGCATCGGAGACGGCCACCCGCGCTTCGTCCGGAAGGTCGGGGCCGAACGGTGTCCCGGGCTCGTCGCTCAGGTGGACGAGCCGGATCCTCACGGCGCTCTGGCTGTCGTCGGCGCCCCGCACCAGCTCGAGCGCGGACTCCCGGCCGCTCTCGCGCCAGGCGCGCCCGATGGCGTAGGCGAGCGCGCGGCCGAGGTGCCGCTCGTCGCGGCGCAGGTCGGCTTCGAAGAAGTCGACGTGCTGCCGGATGCCCAGGTAGGTGTCGGCCGCGAAGACTACGCCGACCACGAGGAGCAGCCAGAGCGTCAGCCGGCGCACGAGACGCATCGTGCCTTGGACACGCCCGCGGGCGAGGAGGTTCACTACCTCGGGGGGTCGGCTCGAGTATGCTGGGGTGCGCGCGACCCATCTCGCGGAGGCTCCCCATGGCGATCTCGATGTACTCGGCCTCGGTGCCCGTCTTCGTGCGCATGCTGACCAACATGCTGGCCTGGCTCGACAAGGCGGAAGCCCATGCGAAGGCGAAGAAGTTCGACCCGAACAACTACGTCGGCCTGCGCCTCGCGCCGGACATGCACCCGTTCTCGCGGCAGATCCAGATCGCGAGCGATGCCTGCAAGGGCTGCGTGTCGGGGCTCGCCGGGCTCGAGACGCCGAAGTGGCCGGACGAGGAGAAGACGCTGGACGAGCTGCGCGCGCGCATCCGCAAGACGATCGACTACGCGAACTCCGTGCCGGTCGCGAAGATCGACGGCTCCGATGCCCGCGCGATCAAGCTGCCGATCCCGGGGAGCCCCTCGCTACCGGGCGAGGTGTACCTGAAGAGCTTCGCGCTCCCGAACTTCTTCTTCCACGTCACGATGACCTACGCCCTTCTGCGTCACGCGGGCGTCGATCTCGGGAAGCGCGACTATCTCGGGGCGCCGTAGCGCGGCCCCGCGGCGTCAGCTCTTCTTCTTCGGCGGGAAGCCGGCGAGCACCTCGTCGACCACCTGGAAGACGCGCTGCTGGAGCTCGGCCGGGTCCTGCGTGCCGCTGGTACTCCGCAGTCGCTTGCTGCCCACGCCGCGCCAGACGACCTTCTTCGCGCGCGCGTCGGCGACGTCGATGATCAGGCTGCCCTCGTCGTACTGGCTCACCGTCGTCTCGGGCATCGAGACGCGGTAGCCGTAGCGGCCGTAGAAGCCCTGATCGATGGTGCGGACGTCGAGCTTGCGGTCGACCGCGAGCTGGTAGGTCACGTAGAAGTCGGGCTTCTCGGCGGTCAGCGTGAAGCCCTTGGCGGCGAGCGCGCGGTCGATCCCCTTGCGCACGCGCTCCTGGACCATCGGCGAATCGAGGCGGGGATGGCCGGTCGCCTCCGGCGTATCCGGGAGCCACGCGTAGGTGTGATACCCGGAGAAGTTCTGGTCGGGGTCGTAGTCGACCGAGACGCTCAGCGTCGAGCAGGCGAGGGCGGCGAGCAGAATGAAAGGCAGGGCGCGGACCGGCAGGGCTGTTCGCGGCACGGTCGATCCTCCGAACGGTGTGGCGCAGCATAGCCGCGGCGCGCCGTCAGGGGTGATCCGCGTCGGGGCCCGCCTCTTCGCGGTTCTGCACGTGCGCCGCCGCGACGATCGCCGGAAAGTCGGCCTGCGTGATGCGCGGTCCGAGCTTCGGGAAGCCGGGCTGCGCGAGGATCGCCGGATCGACGTCGATCTCGAGCATCACCCAGCTCGCGAAGCGGACGCCGTGCTCGGCGTCGGGGTTCGCGAGCGGCGCCGGCGTCGCTCCCGCGCACGCCTTGCGCAGCGACTCCGGCGCCAGGGCGTCGGGTACGCGCCACGGCTCGATCGGATTTCCGATCGCGAAGCTGCGGCGCAGCAGCAGCTCCTTCTGCGAGACGCGCGCCTGCGAGTTCCACCAGACGCCGTCGAGCGCCTGCATCGCGTCCTCGCCGACCTCGCGCGGCACGGCGCGAAGCGCCGCGAGGGCCTCCGCGATCCACTGCGTCGCGCTGTGGTTGAAGAGCGGCTCCGTGCGCAGCGAGCGGCGCTGGATCATCACCGCCGCGAGCTTGGTGCCGAGCAGGTTCGAGTAGAAGTCCTCGGGAGAGAATGCCGACGCCTGCTCGGGGAAGCCCGGGATCGACTCGTAGCCGTACCAGGTTGCGATCTCGTGCCACACCGAGAGCTGGAAGGCCAGCCACTCGGCGCTGCCGCGCACGGCCGCGAGGAGCTCCGAGCCGAAGAGCGGCGGCAGCTCGCCGATGCGCACGCGCCGTGAGCCGCCCTCGTCCGGCAGCGCGATCTCCCGCGTGCCGCTGCCGAGCGCGGCCGCAGCGAGCTGCGATCCGAAGTAGGCGGTCCAGTCGAGGTAGTCGCGCACGTGGGCGGTGTCGATGAAGCCGCCGCGGCAGGTGTACACGAGGCCGTTGCGCTCGCGGTTGATCGCGAACTCCTCGTCGCCCGACGCGCGGCGGTGGACGATGCCGGCGTCGTAGGTGTGGGGACCGAGCTGATCGGGTCCGATCACGTTGGGCAGGCGGTAGGCGGGGATCGGCACGGCGCCCGCGGACAGGCGCAGGTTGCTGCCGAAGGCGCAGCAGGGCCGCAGGCGCTCGCGCACCGGGATCGCGGGCAGCTCCGCGGGCCCGGTCACCAGGGCGAGGCGCTCGGGCTGGTCGGTCTCGATCAGGACGCGCGCGAGCTCGGGAGTGGGCTCGTCGGACGCCGTCCAGCGCGGAGGCTGGACGCAGGAAAGCGAGAGCGTGAGCGCGAGGCTCGCGACGAGTCCGCCGAGTCGCTTCCCGTTCATCGCCTGCTCGTCCTGCGCTGGCTCCGCTGGCTGGGTCGGCCGACCGCGGCGAGGAGATGAGCGAGCGCGGGACGCGCCGAGCCAGGGTCTACAGCCGCACCACCGCGATGATCGCCGCGAGGCTGCCCGCGGCGGCGAGCGCGTAGACGAGCGTCGCCACGGCCGCGTCGCGGTTGACGCCGCCGAAGTCGATCGAGAGCGAGCGCACGTGGTGCGCGCCCTTCCAGAGCGGCAGCGCGCAGAGCGCCAGCAGGAAGACGCGGCCGACGAGGCTCGACGCGAGATCGTGCGCGCGGTCGTAGCCGAGCGCGGCGGGCGAGACGACGCCGAGCGGCAGGAGCAGTCCCACCACGAGGATCCAGCCGGTCAGCAGCATGGTGCCGATCAGGATGCCCTGGCCGAAGAGCAGCCAGATCAGCGGCTCGAGCTTGAGGAGGAGATGCTTCATCAGAAGATCCATCCGGCGAGGATCAGGCTCACGACGAGGGTGACACCGATCCATGCCGCGTAGAGGCCCGCCAGAATCACCGGCTGCGGCGGCGGCTTCGCGGGTCCGATGTGCGCGGGCTGCGCCTTCGGGAACAGGCGGAAGAAGCGCACCGCGACGAACACGACGCAGACCAGCGCCAGCGCGTGGAACGCGAGGTAGAGCGGGCTGTGGAGCCGATCCAGGAACGCCTGCCAGGCCTCTTCGCCGCTCCCCAGCGCCCAGAGCGCGCGCAGCACGCCGAAGCCGGCGATCAGGTACAAGATGCCCGTCGCGTCGAAGAGCAGGTAGCGGAGCATGCGCGGCTGCGCGTACCAGCCGCTCGCGGCCTGGGGCGGCGCGGTGCGCGTGCGGCCCGGCCGCGACGCCGCCATGGCGTGGGGGTGGACGGGGCGCGCCATGGCTACTTCCCTCCGCGCGAGGTGACGAAGCCCGCGAGCCAGTCGATCACCGCGTTGAACTTCGCCTGGTTGATGGCCGCGGCGGGATCGACGTGCTTGGGGCAGACCTCGCTGCACTCGTTGGCGTAGGAGCAGGAGAACACGGTGCCCTCGCCGCGGAAGATCTCGTTGCGCTCGTGCTGCCCCTCGTCTCGGGAGTCCATGTTGTAGCGGTGGCCGAGCGCGATCGCGGCGGGACCCAGGAACTCGGGCTCGTTCGCCACCACCGGGCAGGCCGCATAGCAGAGCATGCAGTTGATGCAGTAGCTGAACTGCCGGAACTCCTCGAGCTGCTCCGGCGACTGCCGGTGCGTGCCCTCGGCGAGCGCGCGCTCCTTCTCCTTCAGGATGAAGGGCTTCACCGCCTTCAGCTTCTCGAGGAAGCCCTCGAGCTCGACGACCAGATCGCGCACGATCGGGAAGTTCGAGAGCGGCGCGACCTCGACGCGGCTGCCGTAGTCCGCGAGCGAGTCCTTGCAGGTGAGCGACGGCTTGCCGTTCACCATCATCCCGCAGCTCCCGCACACGGCCATGCGGCACGACCAGCGGTGCGAGAGCGTGCCGTCGATCTCGTCCTTGATGTAGTTGAGCGCGTCGAGGACCTTCCAGTCCGGCTGCACCGGCACCTCGTAGGTCTGCTGGCGCGGCGCCGGATCGCGGTCCGGATCGAAGCGCGTGACGACGAAGGTCTTCTTCTGCTCGCTCATCGCTAGTACTTGCGCTCCTCGGGCACCCAGACGCCCAGCGTGACCGCCTTCTTGTCGAGACGCGGCCCGGCGTAGCCCGCGTAGGCGAGGGTGTGGTACAGGAAATTCGCGTCGTCGCGCTTCATCGCGTCGCGCCGCGCGTGAGCGCCGCGCGATTCGTTGCGGTGCGCGGCCGAGACCGCGATCGCTTCGGCCACCGCGATCATGTTGCCGAGCTCGAGCGCGGCGATCAGCTCGGTGTTGAACACCGTGCTCTTGTCGACGAGGCCGAGGTCGCCGTAGCGGCCGCGCAGCTGCGCGGTGGTGTGGACCGTCTCGTCCATCGCGGCCTGATCGCGGTAGACGCCGCAGCCGCGCTCCATGGTGGCGCCGAGCTCGCGGCGCAGCTGCGCGATGCGCTCGCCGCCGCGCTTGCCGCGCAGGCCGGCCACGCGCGCGGCCTCCTCCTCGGCCTGCCGCAGGCAGGCGGCGTCGTTCGCGCCGCTCGCGCCCTTCGCGTACTGGAGCGCCGCGAGCCCCGTGCGCGCCCCGAACACCAGGCACTCGGTGAGCGAGTTCGAGCCCAGGCGGTTCGCGCCGTTGAGCGACACGCAGGCCACCTCGCCCGCGGCGTAGAGGCCCGGCAGGCTGGTCGCGCCGTCGATGTTCACGTCGACCCCGCCCATCATGTAGTGCAGCACCGGCCGCACGGGGATCGGCTGGTGGATCGGATCCGCGCCGCCGTAGAGCATGGAGAGCTCGCGCACCATCGGGAGCCGCTTCATGATCACGTCTTCACCGAGGTGCGTCAGGTCGAGGTTCACGTACTCGCCGTAGGGGCCCTTGATGCCGCGGCCCGCCTCGATCTCCTGGATGATGGCGCGCGAGACCATGTCGCGGGGCCCGAGCTCGGCCTTCTGGCCGACGCCGTAGTCGCGCGTCGTGAGGAAGCGCTCGCCCTCGGAGTTCTTCAGGTGACCGCCCTCGCCGCGCGCCGCCTCGGTGATGAGGATCCCGGTGCCGGGCAGCCCCGTCGGGTGGTACTGCGTGAACTCCATGTCCTTCAGCGCGACGCCCTCGCGGTACGCGAGCGCCATGCCGTCGGCGGTCTTGATGTTGCCGTTCGTCGTGAACGGGAAGATCTTGCCGCCGCCGCCGGTGGCGAGGATCACCGCGCGCCCGAGGATCAGCCGCACCACGCCCTCGCGGACGTCGAGCGCCGCGACGCCGTGCACCGCGCCGCCGTCGACGACGAGCTTCGTCACGAACTGCTCGTCGTAGCGGACGATGTTCGAGTAGCGCAGCGACTGCTGGAACAGCGTGTGCAGCATGTGGAAGCCGACCTTGTCGGCGGCGTACCAGGTGCGCTTGGTGGTCATGCCGCCGAAGGCGCGCGTCGCGACGCTGCCGTCCTCGTTGCGGCTCCACGGGCAGCCCCAGTGCTCGAGCAGCGTCAGCTCCTTCGGCGCCTCGGCGACGAAGTACTGGATCACGTCCTGGTCGCCGAGGAAGTCCGAGCCCTTCACGGTGTCGAAGCCGTGCATCTCGAGGCTGTCGTCGTCGCGCGCGACGGCGGCCGCGCCGCCCTCCGCGGAGACGGTGTGGCTCCGCATCGGGTAGACCTTCGAGACGAGCGCGATGCTGGCCTTCGGATCCTTCTCGGCGGCGGCGATCGCGGCACGCAGCCCCGCGCCTCCTCCTCCGACGATCACGAGGTCGTGGCGGATGACGTCCATCGGAAAGGGGCCTCTCGACTGGGTGGACTGGGGTGGGATGCGAAGCGGAAGGGATGTCCGGAAGGCTGCCGGACCGAGCGCTGGACTCGTGGCGAGAACCGCCGGACCAGAAGAGAGCGCGCTCGGGGCGTCCAACGAGTATCGCATCCACGCGGATTTCGCCCGGGGTCCGATCGGCCGGGCCGGGACGAGAGGCTCCGGGGCCGTCGGCCATCGAGCCGGTCACGCGGGGCGTCCAGCGATGCGCCTCACTTCCCGCGCTGTAAAGTGCCGGGGCGACGCGCCCCTCCGAGGGAGCTGCCCATGACGGCTTCGGGAGAGGTGCGGAAGCACGAGCTGCTCGAGGACGAGGAGCACGAGGCCCGCGAGTCGCGTTGAGCGCGAGAATCCGCAAGCGCCAGAGCGCCCGACTACGGGAATGCACTGCAGGACCACGGTCGCTTCGAGGAAGCGGCAGCGGCCTATCGCGAGGCCCTGAGGATCGCACCCCGAAACGGGTGGGCCGAGGTTCCGCTGGCCAATGCGCTGACTCGCCTGGGTCGCCCCGGCGAGGCGGAGCCGATCCTGACGGGCGTCATCGCCGCACGCCCCGACTTCCTCGAGGCGCAGCTGGCCCTCGGAAACGTGCTGTTGGCGGAAGGTCGCTACCCGGATGCCCTGGCCGCCTTCGAACGCGTGCTGCGGGCCGCCCCCGACTACGCGGCGGCGCACAACGGCGCCGGAGCCGCGCTCGCGTCTCTGGGCGCCATCGATGCAGCGCTCCCTCGCTTCGAAGAGGCGTTGCGGCTCCGACCCGATCTCCCCGGCGTGCGAGAGAACGTGGAGCAGGCGCGCCGGCTGCTCGCGGCGCGGAGCTCGGGTGAGTCACCGCGTTGAAGTCCCGGGACGGGCAGGGCTCTCGAGCCCATTCATCGGCCGGGCGGCGATGCGGGCGAAGGGAGCGCCGGCTCCTGCTGCGACAGGCAGTGCACGGAGCCGAGCCCCTGCACGAGGTAGCGCGACGGGATGCCGACGACCTCGCGGCCGGGCAGCAGCTCGCGCAGGACGGCGAGCGCGCGCGCGTCGGCGGGCACTCCGAACGTAGGAACGAGCGCCACAGCGTTCGCCAGGTAGAAATTCGCGTAGCTCGCCGGGCAGAGCTGGCCGTCGATGCGGTGGGCGGGCGGCATGGGCAGCGGGACCACGCCGAGCGGCTTGCCGTCCTGGTCGCGCATGGCGCGCAGGCGCCGCAGGTTCTCGGCGAGCGGCGCGGCGTTCGGGTCGGACGCGTCGTCCGACACCGCGGCTACGACGGTGCCGGCGTCGACGAAGCGCGCGATGTCGTCGACATGGCCGTCGGTGTCGTCCCCGGCGATGCCGTCGCCGAGCCAGAGCACGTGTCTCGCGCCGAGCCACTGCGCGAGCCGGTCCTCCATCTGCTCGCGCGTGCGGCCCGCCTCGCGGTTCGGGTTCAGCAGACACGACTCGGTGGTGAGCACGGTCCCGCGGCCGTTGCCGTCGATCGAGCCGCCCTCGAGGACGAAGTCGGCTCGCGAGACCGGAAGCCCGGCGGCGCGCGCCACGATCGAGGCGACGAGGACGTCGCGATCCCAGGGCGGATACTTGCCGCCCCAGGCATCGAACCGGAAGGCCAGGGCGCGGCGCGCCGCGCGCCCGTCCGCGCCGCGCTCCAGGGCGACGATCGGACCCGTGTCGCGCAGCCACGAGTCGTCGGTCGGGACGCGCAGGAACTCGATGCCGCGCTCCGGGTCGACGCCGCGCGCGGCGAGCGCGCCGCGCGCGGCGTCCTCCATCGCGGCGTCGGCCACGAGCAGCCGCACCGTCTCGCGCCCTTGCAGCGCGCGCACGATCTCGACGTACTCGCGCCGCGCGTCCTCGAGGTGGCCCGGCCAGGTCGCCGGCGCGTGGGGCCAGGCGAGCCAGGTCCCGGCGTGGGGCTCCCACTCCGCGGGCCAGCGCCGCGCGACCCGGGTCGCCGGCCGGGCCACGGCCTTCGAGGTAGGATCCAACCGGGTCGCTCCTCTTGCGATCTTCGCTCGCCTGCGGCTCGCTGCGCGCCGGACGGCTTGCTAATCCCGGAAGCGCTTCGCCAGATCGCCGTACGCATCGATGCGTCGGTCGCGCAGGAACGGCCAGTGGCGCCGCACCTCTTCGATGCGCGCGAGGTCGCACTCGACGTGCAGCGTCTCCTCGAGCTCCGACGACGCGCGCGCGAGCACGCGTCCGAAGGGGTCGGCGACGAACGACTGGCCCCAGAAGCGGATGTCGTCCTCGCGACCCACGCGGTTCACCGCGGCGACGAAGACGCCGTTCGCGATGGCGTGGCTGCGCTGCACCGTCTCCCAGGCGTCGTGCTGCGCGCGGTCCACCGCCTCGCCCTCGTCGAACTGCCAGCCGATCGCCGTCGGGTAGAACAGGATCTGCGCGCCGCCGAGCGCCGAGAGCCGCGCCGCCTCGGGGAACCATTGGTCCCAGCAGACCAGCGCGCCGAGCCGCGCGTGACGCGTCGGGAAGGTCGGGAAGCCGAGGTCGCCCGGCGCGAAGTAGAACTTCTCGTAGTAGAGCGGGTCGTCGGGGATATGCATCTTGCGGTAGCTGCCGAGCAGGCGGCCGGTCTCGTCGATCGCCACCGCGGTGTTGTGGTAGAGGCCCTCGGCCCGGCGCTCGAAGAGCGATGCGATCACGGCGACCTGGCGCGCGGCGGCCACCTTGGCGAGCGCCTCGGTCGAGGCGCCCGGGATCGACTCGGCGAGGGCGAAGCGCGCGGGGTCCTCGCTCTGGCAGAAGTAGCGGGAGCGGAAGAGCTCGGGCAGGCAGATGACCTTCGCGCCCTCGCGGGCGGCCTCGTCGACGCGCGCCACGGCCCTGGCGAGGTTCGCCTCGGGGTCCTCGGAGACCTGCATCTGGACGAGCGCGATGGGAAGGCGTCGCGGATCGGGCATGGCGCCATCCGTACGCCACGGCGTGGCCCGCGGCAAGCCCAGGCAAGCGCCGGCGGAGCCGGCGCGCGCAGCGAGGCGAAGCCGAGCGGAGGCGGGCCCCCGCAAGGTGCGCCGGCGGAGCCGGCGCGCGCAGCGAGGCGAGCCCCCGCAAGGTGCGCCGGCGGAGCCGGCGCGCGCAGCGAGGCGAAGCCGAGCGAAGGTCGGAGCGTGTGACCGTCCCTGTCACACCCGCATCCCAGACTGGGATCCGGGAGGACCCCCCTGATGCCGACCCGGTCGTTCGCAGCGTCCTTCGCAGCAGGCGTCGCACAGGCCCTGGCTGTCGTGGCGGCGTTCCCCGCCCTCGGCCTGGCCGTGCGAGCGGGGCTGCAGGCCGGGTCGGCACCTCCCACCTACCCTCCCACGTTCATGGACGACGAGGTCCG
>Ga0335070_10005012_pt1 | contig 15534 bp, 10 predicted proteins | sample Lox_Sample_13_FD_206722 | JGI IMG/M metagenome (GOLD analysis project Ga0335070, IMG submission 206722) | Soil microbial communities from Loxahatchee National Wildlife Refuge, Florida, United States - Lox_Sample_1.3 | ecosystem: Environmental > Terrestrial > Soil > Wetlands | place: USA... | reverse complement strand
GCTTCAGTAGTCCGTTCCGCTCGCAGGTTGGATTGCGCGTGACGTTCTAGCGCGAGGCTGATTAGGAAAAACTCGGGCAGGGCCACTTGGCCTTGCCCTTTTCTTGTGGGGCGAAGTCTTGGTGCTCGTGACTGCTGTGGCAGGTCTGAATGCGGCGGCGGGGATGCCGCCGCGACTGCCGGCGAGACGCCGGCGCTACGGTCGAGTTACGGCTTCACTCCTAGTTGCCAGAACAAGAACGAGAAGCTGTCGGTGCTGTCTTCTACCTGTTTCGCAACCGGCTTGCCTTGGCCGTGGCCGGCTTTGGTGTCGATGCGGAGGAGGATTGGACGGTCTTTGCTGTCGCCGTTTTTCGCTTCGGCTTGCATGAGCGCGGTCATCTTTTTTGCGTGCATGGGGTCGACGCGGGTGTCGGTGTCGGCCGTCATAAAGAGGATGGCGGGATACTCCTTGCCCGCTTTCACGTGGTGGTAGGGCGAATACTTGTAGATGAAGTCGAATTGCTTCGGGTCTTCGGCGCTGCCGTATTCGGGAATCCAGAGCTTGGCAATCTGGAAATTCTGGTAGCGCAGCATGTCGAGCAGCGGGACCTGACAGAGTACGGCGCGGAAGAGGTCGGGACGCTGCGTGATCATGGCGCCCATGAGGAGGCCGCCGTTGGAACCGCCGTAGATGCCGAGGTGATTTTTGTCGGTGTACTTTTCAGAGATAAGGTATTCGGCGGCAGCGATGAAGTCGTCGAATACGTTTTGCTTTTTCTCTAACATGCCGGCGCGGTGCCAGTCCTCACCGAACTCGTTGCCGCCGCGCAGGTTGGCGACGGCGTAGACGCCGCCGTGCTCCATCCAGAGATACATGCTGCGGTTGAAGACCGGGCTCATGGAGATATTGAAGCCGCCATAGCCGGTGAGCAGTGTGGGGTTCTGGCCGTTCTTGACCAGACCTTTTTTGCTGACGATGAACATCGGGATCTTGGTGCCGTCCTTGGAGTGGTACCACTCCTGGCGGACATCGTAATCATCGGGATTGATGGAGGGCGCGTCGACCTCGGCCCAGAGCTCGGACTTGTTGGTGGTCAGATCGTAGCGATAGACGCAGGGCGGCACTGTGAAAGATTGGAAGGAGAAGAAAATCTCGTTGAGGTCGTAGCGTCCGTAGGCTGCCGGAACATTGCCGATGGCGGGCTGCGGGATATCGGCGAGGTGCTTGCCGTCGAGCGAAAAAAGTTTGAGTTCGGAGGAGACGTTGTGCTCATAGCGCACGAAGAGCTTGCCGCCGGTTACGCCGGCATCTTGCAGGACGGCGTCGGTTTCGGGGACCACCTCGCGCCAATTTGCGCGCGTGGGGTTGGAGACGTCGGCGACGAATACGCGGAAGTGCGGAGCGCCCTCGTTGGTGGTGATGTAGAGCTTGCCCTGGAAGAAGTCGCCGCCATAGAGAGCTTCTTTGCCGGTGGTGAGCTCGATGGGGGCCTCTTTGGAGCGGCGGTCCTGCAGATACATCTCGGTCTTTGACCAGCCTTCTTCGACGTTGATGAGGATCCAACGGTCGTCGTCGGAGAGGGTGGCGGTGGGGATGTTTTGGGGATTGCGCTTGTCTTCGAAGATGAGCGGATCGCTTGCGGGATCGGCGCCAAGCTGATGGTAGAAGAGCTTGACGTGATAGACCTCTTCGCCGGGCGGAACGTCACCTTTGCGGGGATGGCGCGTGTAATAGAAGCCGGAGTTGTCTTTCAACCAGGCGAGACTGACGAAACGGGTGCGGTCGATGGCGTCGGGAAGCGTGCGGCCGGTGGCCGTCTCGATGATGCGAAGAGTGCTTTCTTCGGAGCCGCTGGATGAGGTGCCGTAGGCGACGTACTTTCCGTCGTGCGAGGCGAACCACCAGTCGAGGGCGACGGTGGCGTCGGCGGAGAGCTTGTTGGGATCGAGGAGGACGCGGTCTTCGCCGTTGACGGAGTCGCGCACATAAAGAAGAGGCTGATTCTGGCCGGCGTCGCGGCGCGTGTGGAAGTAGTATGAGCCGCCCACTTGCGGAACGCCGACGGTGCCAATAGCGAGAAGCTGCGAGAGGCGGGCGTTGATCTTGTCGCGGCCCGGGAGCGGATCGAGGATCGAGCGCGTGTAGGCAGCCTCTTCTTCCACGAAACGCTCGGTGTCGGGGTTGGTGGGATTTTCGAGGTAACGATAGGGATCGACAACTTTGTGGCCGCTGACGGTGTCTTCGACAGGAGCGATTTTGGCTTTGGGCGGCCCGGAAGGGGCGGGCGCATCCTCAGCGGCAACGAGCGCTATCGAGACGATGAAAAAGAGAACGAAGACACTTAGCAAGCGGAGACCTCCGAACATAGACACCTCACTTTTGGTGTGGAACTCTGTTGTGGACGGGGCATGTAGGGATAGGTTAGCAGAGAGGTGAGAAAACGAGGGAAGGCGCGCCGTACGTGGTTTGAAAGGTGTGTGTGACTTATTGCAAAGGGATTTGCAGACAGGGGAACGTATTAACAAAATTGCCGAAAAGAATGGCTCCTCAGGTAGGACTCGAACCTACAACCCTCCGGTTAACAGCCGGATGCTCTGCCATTGAGCTACTGAGGAGTGACTGCACTCACTACTTGTGTGCTGCTCAAAATCATATCAGAGCATGCTTGGGATTGGAACCAGCGCGCTCTATCGAATACCCATTCGTCATGTGTTGGGCAGGACCTCCTCACCTTCTCCTAATCTTCCCGGAACATTGCTTGTCGAGCGAGGTGAATTGGAGTGGCGCCGTAATGTCAAAGTCCGTGCCATGGGTTCTAAACTGCGGATTCCGCCACGATCCTGAGGAATTCGTCGTCGGTGAGCAAGCCGCGCTTGGCAACGGAGAGTTTCTTGGCGGCGGCGAGAATGGGCGCACGTTGTTCGGGTTTCAGGGTGAGGCCCAGTTCTTTCGCCTTCAGCTCAACGGAATCGAGACCGCTCTTCTTTCCAATGACAATCTTGCGGGTGGCATTGACGAGTTCTGACGAGTAGGGTTCGATCGCTTCGGGGATATGGAACTGGCTGGCCACTGCGCCGCTTTCGCGCATGAACAGATTTTCGCCGACCAGCGGCTTCCAGGCTTCGAGTTTGTAGCCGGCGGCAGCCGCGACCACATCGGAGGCTTCGCGAACTCTGGCCAGGTTCAGGGCGACTGGGACGTCGTAGAGGCAGCGCAAGGCGAGGGCGATCTCGCCAATGTCGGCGTTGCCCGCGCGCTCGCCCATGCCGTTGATGGTGCCCTGCACCCACGAGGCTCCGGCACGGACGGCGGCGATGGCGCAAGCAGTGGCCATGCCGAAATCGTTGTGGCCGTGCCAATGCACCGGAATGCTGGAACCGAACCAGCTACAAACTTCGCGGACGAGCATACCAGCCGCTTCGGGACCGCAGGCGCCGATAGTATCGACAACAACGATTTCGCTGGCTCCTGCATGGAGAGCTTCCAGGTAAACCTTGCGCAGAAAATCGAGGTCGCTGCGCGTGCCGTCTACGGAAAAATAGGCGACGGTGATGCCACTCCTGCGAGCAAAGGCAATTGCCTCGGTGACCTTGGCGAGAACCTGATCGCGTGTCATGCCATAGGCTTTGAGCTTGATGTCGCTGGTTGGAGACTCGATCACGGTGGCGTTCACGCCGAGGCGAACGAGTTCTTCGAGATCCGCAGCGACAGCGCGTGAGAATCCCCAAAGCTCGGCGCGAATACCGGCTTTCTGCATGAGCTGGATCGCCTCGGCATCTTCGGGAGAGACGCGAGGGAAACCGGCTTCAATGCGGCTGATACCGAGTTCGTCGAGTTTGCGCGCAATCTCGAGCTTCTGTTGTGGTGAGAGGACGACGCCGACGGTTTGTTCTCCATCGCGGAGGGTGGTGTCGTAGAACTGCACTGTCGTGCGGGGGAAATCGCCGCGAACTTCGGGGCGCGAGTTGAGCGCGGAGACCCAGATCTGGTTTTCGCTGGTCATGGTGGAATCCTGTCTAACGCATTGACTCCTGGGTCGCGAGGACGGCGGGCTTCTTGCCGTAAGCTTCCTGCCATGAGATCACCTTATTGCGCAGGATGCCGATCTTTTCGATCTCGCACTCCATCACATCGCCGGGCTTCAGGTACCAAGCTTTCGGATCGCCACTGAATGCGGCCACACCGCTGACCGTTCCGGTGGAAACCACATCTCCCGCGCTGTAGCCCATGGGCGAGTAGTGCGAGAGAATCTCGGGGATCTTGACCGACATCTTGCTTGAATGGGAGCGCTGGCGCGATTCGCCGTTGACGCGAAGCTCCATTGCGAGATTATGCGGGTCGGGAATCTCGTCGGTTGTGACGATCCAGGGGCCCAGGGGACAGAAGGTATCGATGCCCTTGCAGAAGCTGAAGACGCCGGACTTCATTTCGCGGCGCTGAATGTCACGCGCGGTAATGTCGTTAAAGATGACATAGCCGCCGATGTAGTCACTCGCCTGCTCCGGCGTGAAGTGTTTACCAGGGCGTTTGAGTACAACGGCGAGTTCGAGTTCGTAGTCGAGTTCCTGCGTCAGATGCTCGGGATAGATGACAGGCTCGTCGTTGCCGATGATGGCGTCGACGTTCTGGAAGAAAACGATCCAGGGCATGACTGGGTGGGAAAAACCGGCTTTCGTGGCTTCTTCATGGTGTTCGCGGAAATTGCCGGCGGTATGGAAAAACTTCTTGGGGATGATGGGAGCTTTGAGACGGGCCTCGCTCTGCCGATAGAAGATCGGCTCGCCACGGGGCCCGGTCGAATCAGGTTTTTGCTCCATCGCATAGTCGAAAGCCCGCCGGGCGGCGTTGAGACTAGTGTCGCCTCCGCGGAAGAGTGCGCGCATGTCAGGCGGCACTAACGCTTCCGCCATGCGGTAAACCGCAGCTTCATGCTTATCTTCTTTCAAGTAGAGCGCGCAGGCAGCAGTTAAATCGACGACGCGTCCTTCGGGCGCGACGGCGCCGATGCGCATCAGGCGGGAACTGTTCTCAAAGGTAACTAGACGCATAGAATCCTTTTCTTGGTGTGCACCAGGAAAGTGACGAATTAGTAGGGCTATCGCTTCAATCGCTTCAGCACAGTCTCACCAAATAGCCGAGCCTGGCCAGTGCGGTCGTCCCCCCAGATTTCGAGCATGATGTGCGTGCACCCGGCGGCGCGATACTCCTCGATGCGCTCCAGGCACTCGTCGGGAGAGCCCGCAATAGCGCAGACCTTGCGCAGGATCCCATCGGTGACGGCCTTTGCCGCCTCTTTGCGCCCACCGCGCTCCATACCGTCCGCCACAGGCTTCAGCTCTTCAAACGTCAGCCCCGCACAGTCGAGCAGGACGTCGGCCGAGCCTTTTATATTCTGGACTTTGTTTGCCAAGTACATGGCGGCCTGCTCGCGAGCGCCTTCTTTGCCCTGCGCTGAGTCGCGCCCGATGCTGCCCACGATGACGGAGCCGAGCATCAGCGTGGAAGGATCGCGGCCCACCCTCTTCGCACCTTCTTCCATGTTCTTTCTCGAATAGCGGACGAACGCCGGTGTGGTAATGGAAGCCGTCAGCAACCCGTCGCTGACCGAGCCTGCAAGTTTCTGCATAACAGCACCTGTCCCTGCAACGTAAACGGGAGGAACGCCCCGCGGGGCTTGCGCCTCTTTTTTCTGTGGTGGCACGGAAGCCACATAGACCTTGCCTTGGTATTCGAAGGCATCACCCTTTAGCACGCCCTTGACAATATCCAGGCTCTCTCTCATGATGGTGGCGGGACCGACCTTCTCGCCTTCACCCTCTCCAATCTCTTTCATGAAGATTTTCGAGGCACCGAGTCCAAGCAGAAAACGGTCTCCCGCCAGGTCTTGCATCACACGCGCCTCCATCGCGATCTGCACGGGATGGCGTGTATATGGCGAAATAATTCCCCATCCCAGCTTGATGCGCTTCGTCTGACCAGCAATGACGGCGAGGATCGCCGTCGATGAACGCGCCTCAAATCCGTGCTTGCGCCACCACGGATACGCTTCTGCTGTCCAGAAGCAGTCGAAGCCTGCCTTTTCGCACGCCATGGCCATGGCCACGGTTTCGTGCACCGGCTCCATGCTCAACTGCAAAACTCCAACTTCAAAAGGAATACTCATGATTGCCTTCTCCTGGGCCCAACAGCGAGTTCCAGCCGTAAATTTCTAGCGAGACTTAGTTTGTATTCTTCTCACGAAGCCCCATCCTCTCGAGCCGCGGAATGACCTCATCACGGAAGTACGGAAACTCTTTCACGTAATCCACAAAGCTCAAAGTGGTGCCCGCGAAGCCCGATTCCGGAATTCGTGCCATCTCCTTGGCAATTGTGTCGGGATCGCCGACCAGAGGATAGGTGCCGTGCCCCGCAGAAAAACGGTCGCGCATGGTTCGCAGCGCCTCAGGGGGAAAGGACTGGGCATGCATGCCCTGCAGCCGCATCAGGTTGTCCACGGCGGCCCAGTCTGCATTTTCTTGGGAGTAGTAGTGGTAGTACTCCTTCGCCTCACTCACTGTCGGCCGGCAAACCACGTGGCAGAGCGTAAACACGCCCGTGGCGCGGCCGATTTGAGAGGCCCGATCCTTGATCGCGGACACTTCTTTCTTGGACTGATCGAGGTCCACTGAAATGGCAAAGAGAAAATCGGCGTTGCGGGTGGCAAACTCGCGACCTTCGCCAGATCCAGCCGCATTCATGACGGGAGGAACTCCATCGTACGGGTGCGGCAAACCGTAAACGCCTTTCATGTGGAAGAATTTTCCATCCCAGTCAAACGGACCTTCGTGTTTCCAGATCTTGGTTACGGCGTCAAACCACTCTTGCGCGAGCGCGTAGCGGTCAGAGTGCTTCTCCGGCAAGCTGACGCCGAACGCGTCGTACTCCGGCTTGTTCCATCCTGCGACTACATTGAGGCCTAGCCGCCCATGCCCGAGTTGATCCGCGGTAGCCAATTGCTTGGCGGCCACCACCGGATGAATGAAAGCCGTGTGGACCGTGGCAAATACGTTGATGTGTTTCGTGAGCGCCAGCAGCCCAGTGGCCCAGGTCAGCGTTTCCAGAACACTCCCGTGAAAGTCGGTTTCGCCGCCGTACCCGATCCAACGCGCGATGGGCAGCAGGAATTCGATACCGGCTTCGTCGCCCAGTTGCGCGAGTTTAATGTTGTTCTCCCATGAATTCACCCACCGCTCCGGAACCTTCGTTACCGACATGCCGCTGGAGCAATTTGGCGAGAAAAAGCCCAGCTTGAGCCGGTTGTTATTGAGGATCGGTGATTGCCTGCGTCCCATTGAGCTCCTGTAGATTGACCTCCGCTTCGAGTTGGCGGCGGAATATTTCAGTTGAAGTCGAAAATCAAGTTACAAATAGCGAAGTCGGTCCGGTCTCACGCGGGATCGGTCCACGAATGCTCCAATCCCTTCACCAACTCCCAAACGGCTTTGTTCAGCGGTGTCGGTACACCGCATTTCTCACCCCAATGCACAATCGCGCCGTTCATGAAGTCGACCTCAGTCTGGCGTCTTGCCGAAGTGTCCTGGAACATGCTCGCCTTGTGTTTGCCCGGAGCGTCCGCTCCCTTTTGCACGAGTGCTCTCGGGTCACCATGCAACTCAATCCCGAGCGCCTTCGCCACGGCCTCACCTTCGGCAATCATGTCGTTGAACAACTGCCCGGTGGGTGCGAAGCGAGTGGCCGCGCCGTGATGCAGCTGGGTCAACGCTCCTACAGGATTCGTCGACGCATTGAAAATCAGCTTCGTCCACTGCGCTCCGCGAGCGTCTTTGAGCGGAATGACGTTCATGCCGGAGCGTGTGATCAGGCCGGCCAGTTCTTCAACTTTGGCCATCGGGGTGTTTGTAGGCTCGAACGGACCGATCCAAGTGTCGCCCTTAATGTCGAAGCCGATGTGGCCTGGCGCGATGAGATGTCCGGCGGGAAAGGTCGTGCCGCGAATGACGTACCTGACATGCTCGGCGATGATTTCTTCGTTGCCGACCCCGTTCTGCACGGAGCAGACCACGCTGTCATCATCGAAGGCGCGGGCTGCCTGAGCGATTGCGCCTCGAGTATGGATCGCCTTCGTGGCTACAATGCCATAGTCGCAGCGCGGGAGTTCCTTGGCATTGGAAGAAGCCCGCAGCTTGGCGGTGAGATCGGCGGCTCCTGAGAGACGAAGTCCATTTTTGTTGATAGCGTCGATGTGGTCTTTCCAGACATCGTAGGCCCAGACTTCGGCTTCGCCACGATGAGCGAGGTGGGCGGCAAACAAACTGCCGACCGCGCCACACCCGATAATGCAGATTTTCAACAAAGCCATACTCCCATCAGAGATTTCGGAACTCCCCGGCTTCGCCTCTCACTTCTGCGATCTGACTTCTGACGCTTCCCTTGGCCTCTTCTCTCCACCGGTATAGAACTTCCACGGAATATTGGCGAGGCATTCGCCCTCGGTCTGGCCGATGCGATATGTGTCCTGGGTGTACAGACAAACCTTGCCCTCCTGGTCCACGACCTGGGGATGCAGAGAGAAAATCATGTTTTCTTCGAGCGGAACATCGGACTTCGCGCCAATGGCGGGGTATTCGATCATGGTAGTGCCGATGCTGTGGCCGGAGAGATGTCCGAGGCTGAAGCCATACCCAGCAAACGTGTCAGCCACGGAGCGGTGGACAGTGGAGCAGAGTTCGCCGGCACGCATGAGCTTTCGGGCCGACTCCATCGCGTGGGGGTACGCATCGGCCATCCTCTGAATCGTCGGGCTGGGTTTGCCTTGCAGCAGGGCACGCGAGAATTCCACCCAATAGCCGCCGGTACCGGTGATTTCGAGCGAGTAGAGGAGAAGGTCGTTGCCCGCAACTTTGCGTTTACCAGGGACCTTGAAGTAGGCATTGGCTTCACCGTTTTCTCCGGAGAGCAGGATATTCATCATGCGCGGGCCCGCACCGCGAGCAAAGAAGCGCTCGACGGCAGGCGCCATAATTTCGGCTTCGGTCTTGCCGGGCTGGTAGGCTGCGATGAGCGCCCAGAAGCCGTCGACAATGATCTCCATAGCATCACGAACTTCGGCAAGTTCCTCGTCGCTCTTGACGGCACGCGCGATGTCGAACTCCTCGTCAAAGGGGATGAGTTCGAACGGGCCTTGTGCCAGTTCCCGATAATCTCGCACGGCCATGATGAAGTTCATGCCGAATACACCGATCCGTTTCCAGTTGCGCGCGTTGGCGCGATCGCGAAGCCACTGGCCGGGCAGGTCGGGCCAGACCTGGTCCTTGATCCATGGTTTCGTTTTATCCCCAATCCAGCGGGCTTCGCGCGGGAAGACGAGCATTGGCTCGCTATCGAGCGGGATGAGGACATATACGTACCGGTGAACGATCTCGAAGCCTGACGTGTAGAAGACCGCGCCTTCAAATCCGGCGTACTGATTGCCGCAGACGATAAGGGCGTCGAGATTTTGCTGCTGCATCCTGAAGCGAATGTTCTTGAAGCGGCGATCGATTTCCTTCTGACTTGGCAATGATGACCTCAAGGGCTGAGCCGGTTCTATAAATTGCAGGCTTTCTCACAGCGTTTAAGTGGTGCACTCCAAAAGCAGGCTACTGTTGAACGCCGCACAATTCGGCGGCGGTTAATGCATACACCTTGGTGATTTCAACTAGCGTCTGAATTCTCACTTTCTCTCCCTCTTTGTCGCGCGGACCGCTGGATGGACCGTAGTTCACGGTCTCGACTCCAAAGCGGGTCAGAACACTGGCATCAGAGCACCAGGTCACAACTTCGCGCTCGGGAGTTTTACCGGTGATGCGCTCGTGATTGCGATCAATCGCGACGATCATCTCGTGGTCTTCTCTTATGCGGGCGCCGGGAACCGAAACGTAGGTCTCAAATTCGAGACCCCAGTCAGGATGGGCCCTCTCGAGATCAAAGAAGACCTGCTGAATGTCGCGGCGAGCATCAGCCATGGAAATGGTTGGGGGGACGCGGACATCGAGAAAGAGGTCGGTTTTTTCGGGAGTGCGACTGGCACGCCAGGCATGGCCTCCACGAATTCCGCCCAAATTGACGATCGCTTTCTTACCACCGTAGGCGGCCTTCTTTTCCCAGTGCTCGATCCAGTTCATGATGGGCTGCATGATCCCGTACATGCGGCGAATCGAGTTCATCTCCTCGCGGCCCTCGCAAAATGCGGTATGCACGTAAATGCCAGTGCAGGAAATGCGAACCCACATCGAGCCGAAATGTTCGAGAACAATATGCATATCGGTAGGTTCGCCAAGAATGCACATGTCGGGCAGAATTCCATGATTAACTAGATAGTGGGTACCATATCCGTAGCCGCGATATTCCTTTCCCTTAAATTCCCCCCACTGCGTCTTTTCGATTTCTCCGGCAACGGCGGCGATAATGACATCGCCTTTGAGGCGCACTCCCGCACGCTGCAGGGCTTTCACCGCATTCGTGTAGCAGACGAGGGCGCCCTTCATGTTGTAGATGCCGAGGCCGTAGATGAATCCATCCTTGACGATGGCGTGAGGCTTGTAGCCGAGCCCGGTGAGAAAGTCTTCACGGCCGGTGTTGGAAGTATCCATGTGGCCGTTGAACATGAGATTCTTGCCGCCACCCGCACCTTTCCAGCGTCCGACAACGTTGGCGCGAAATTCCTCGACCTCCTGCCAAGTGACGTCGAGGCCAAGTTTTTGCAGGGCAGATTGCATGTACTGCGCCATCGGTAATTCTTCGCCGGTAGGACTAGGAATATTGATGACGTCGCAGGACATGGAGACGATTTCGTCTTCGCGGACTTCGGCCAAGATGCGGTCGGCGAGTTTGGGATCGAGCGTGGGCATCAAGTTAGCGGTTGTACTGGGCACTGTTCCGTCTCGTTTCTCAAATGCGAAGGCAGATTACCCTCGCTCCTGCCGACGAGTCGCCGGCGTTACGTTTTCACCAGACGAAAATCGTCCGGGTCGGTACAGAGCTTTTCATTGCCTGTTCCAGTGATCAAAAAATCGTCCTCAAGACGCAAGCCGCCTCCACCTGGCCAATAGACACCAGGCTCAATCGCGAGCACCATTCCTTTCTTCATGGATCCACCGCCGGCCTGGTGTGCATAGGGAGGCTCGTGGGCACGCGCACCGACGCCGTGGCAGACGGGATGGGAGGGCTGTCCTGCGTATCCACCTTCGGTGATGCGCGCACGCACGAGTTTGTCCAACTCGGGAAAACTGGCTCCATCGCGCGCGAAGGAAACCGCCGAGCTAAACACTTTGAGCAAGAGATCGAGAAGCTTGTGATACTCGGGAGTCAGATCTCCCGGGCAGGCGTTCTTGGTGAGGTCGGTCCAGTAGCCGTCGGCGCAGACCCAGATTTCGAAAAGCGTGGGCTCATTCTTCTGAATCGGGCGGTCGCCGGTGGCGGTGAAAGTCGCGATGCCCTTACCGGACCAGACGAGCGTGAAAGCGCGCGCCATCTCAACTTTGCCTTTATAGCCAATGCCGATGCCGTGCACGAATCCTTCGTACATGGCTCCGACTTCGCTTTCTTTCATGCCGGGACGCAAGTGTTCGCGCGTGTAGTCCATGGCGAGGGCGGCGAGTTCGTTGGCGAGTCGCATGCGCTCGATTTCCTGCCCGGTCTTGATGGCGCGAGCTTCATTGAGAAGCGGCGTGGCATCCACAACGTCTCCGCAGAATGTTCTGAATGAGTCGAAGTACGACATCATGAATGTCGTAGGCTCGCCGACCATGCGGTCGACCGACTGGGTGCCCATGTTCAGCTCGACGGCGACCTTATCGGTCAAGCCACGATGCTTGAGCACCTGGTAGGCGCGATCCCAGGCGCGAAACTGGGGAGGACGTGGGTCTCGCTCGTCGTAACCCTTGAAGTAGAGAATGTTTTTTGTCCACGAGTTACGCTCGGCGTCCGCCTGTTGCGGTTCGAGCGCGATCAGCGTCGGTTCGCCTTCGCGCGGGAAGACGACGGCATCGTAGCCCTTCATACACCAATAGTTGGTGAGGTAGAGGACGTTGTCAGGAGCACGCACCACGAGCGCAGAGAGGTCCTGATCTTTCATCAGGGCACGAACTCGGTCGAGCTTCAGATTGTCGATGGGCCAGGGCATATAGCTCTTAGCTCGCAGCAAAGACAAAATCGTTCAATGGAAATGCAAGCAGCAATGCTCACGTGTGCATAGCTGATACCGGTTTATTTTCGTCGTTGAAAGTCCATGCCGCTTCTTTTCCCTTGATCAGACGATAGACCGCGGTGTGCAGCGGGGCTGCGATTCCGGCGCGTTCTGCCTCGCGGGCGATTGCGCCGGAAAGAAAATCGATTTCAGTTATCCGTTGGTGGCGAACGTCGTAAAGCATTGAGGGAGGATGATTCGTCATGGCGCCGATTTTGTTCATCTCCCAGGGATCTTGGTGCAGGCAAATGCCGGCCGCTTCCGCCACGCGCTTGGCCTCTTCGATTAGCGCGTGCAAGAGATGGCCCAGACCATCGAAAGCGGTTTCGTCGGCAAAATGCGGCGAATGGGGAAGGCCCGTAAGAGCGGCAACACTATTCACAGACGAATTGAAGATCAACTTTGACCACTGCGCTGGGCGAGCGTCTTCCATCGCTTCCGCTTTCAAACCGCCGGAGACAATCAGGTCCGCGATCTCCTTCACGAGGGAATAGGGCGTGCCTGTCGGCTCGAATGGACCCATCCAGGTCGGCGTAGCGAGTTCGTATTGCACAAGCGTGTCACTGTGGCGCGTACCGCTCATGAACGTCGTGCCGCGGATGACATAACCTCGGGTGAGAGTGGCGATGATCTCCTCGCTGCCGATACCATTTTGAGCGGAAAGGACAGTTCCTTTGTCAAAGCGATGCGCCACCGGACGGAATGAATCTCTTACCTGGATAGCTTTAGTCGCGACGATGCCGAGGTCGCAGTCCGGAATCTCATTCGGATTCGTAGTGGCTTTCAGGGTGACACTAAAGTCGTGCGAACCGGTGACGCGCAGGCCGTCGCGATTGAGAGCGCGGGCGTGATCTTCGCGGCGCACAAAGGCCCAGACCTCGGCGACCCGCGCGAGGTGCGCGGCATATAGGCTGCCGATGGCGCCACAACCGATGATGCAGATCCGCTTCATGAGATTTGTAATTGGCAATTTGTAAGTGTCAAACGGCGGCCGTCCAACTATGGAAATCAACCTACAAATCGCAAATTAGACATTGCCTACCTCTTCTCGACCTTGACGAGTGTCTTGAGCTGTCCGCCCTCGTGCTGTTTCACCGACCGGAAAATGCTGTCGGCATTGTTGAAGGATTCGTTGATGAAAACACCCTGTGAAAACAGGGCGTCCTGTAATGCCGCGGAAATGGTGTGAATAGGCGCCGCGCCGCCTTCTCCCATGCCCTTCGCGCCGCTGTAGGTGTGCGGCGACGGAGTCGAAATGTGGCCGTACTTAATTTTTGGAATGTTGACCGCGGTGATCGGTGTGTAGTCACTGAAAGTGCTGGTCAGCATGTTGCCGGATGCGTCATACGCACAATTCTCCATCAGAGCGGCCCCGATCCCATGGGCTGTCGCACCATAGACCTGGCCTTCGACAATGGGTGGATTGATAGCAACACCGCAATCTTCCACTGCGGCGTAGTCGAGGATCTTTGGGACGAAAGTGTCGGGATCGACCTCGATCACAGCGATGTGCAGTTGCGCGGAATAGGTCAACGTGAGATTTCCGTACTTCTTCTGCTTATCGGGCACCTGAAAAGGAGCGCGCCAAACGTAGCGGCAGTTGAGAGTGACATCGTGCAATTCAGGCGGCAACCCCGCGCTGTTTACATTAACGATGTTGGCGAGTCCCCAATAGTTGATCGATTTGCCAGTACTCTTCGCTTTGACCTCGGGACCCTGCTCGCCGAAGCCGAATTGGAGATCGTCTTGCTTGGTTTCAAGGACGAATGCGGCTAGCTGCTTCATCTCGGCTTTGAGTTTCTGTGCCGCGCCATGAACGGCCGACAATCCGGAGACCGCGAACTGGCTAGCGTAGGTTCCGGAGAAACCGGTATGCACATTGCGCTCCGTGTCAAAACCTGCGCGAACGGTGATGAGGTCGGGCGAGATGTTGAGCACGTCGGCCACAACCTGAGCAGAGACCGTTTCGTGCCCCTGGCCCTGGGGGCAGGAACCGACAGCCACGACGACTTCACCGTATATGTCGAGCTTGCAGTTGGCGCCTTGCGAATTGCCGGAAAACGGAGCGTATGGGTTCACAATTTGCGACTGGCCGAAATTGTTGGTGCCGGAATCGAGAGTGGTGCCGATGCCGATCCCGATCATGCGGCCTTCCCTGCGAGCTTCAGCCTGCTTTTTCTTCCAATCGTCCCAGCCGATCAGGTTCTTTCCGACCTCCAGCATCTTAGGGTAGTTGCCCGAGTCGTAGACGCAGCCGTTGGGGGTTGTGTAGGGAAATTCCTCCGGACGAATGTAATTCCGCAGACGCATCTCGTCTGCTGAGATTCCGATCTCGTGAGCACAAATGTCGAGCACTCGCTCCAGGAACCACAAGTGCTGCATGCGCGAGTAGCCACGGTTCGGTCCCACCGGACACTTGTTGGTAACGGTTTGCGTAAATTCGAAATGTGCGTTCTTAAAACGGTAGGTGCCGCAGAAGACCTGCGAAAAGATGACGCAACCCAGAGGCTCGTAGCGGGGGTAAGCGCCGCAATCGTCGATATGTCTCGAAGAAATCGCGGTGATAACGCCATCCTTGTCGAGCGCGACCCGAGTGTCGCGAAAAGTCCGCTCATTGCCGTGAGCGCTGGAGACCATGTGCTCGGAGCGGGTTTCTGCCCACTTCACCGGACGGCCACCAGCTTTCTTCGAGGCAAGTGCACAAACGGACATCTGCGGATAGGAAGTGATCTTGATACCGAAACTGCCGCCGATGTCGAAGGTCTGAACGCGAATGCGATCGATGTGAACGCCGAGATGAGCGGCGAGGAATTGAATGGCAAATGAGGGAAAAGAATTGTTGCACCAGTAATGGATGCGGTCGTCTTTCGGGTCCCACTCGGCAATCGCCATGTTGTTCTCGAGTGGAGTCGAAGAAAAGCGGTGGAAATGCATGCGATCGATATGCACAACGTAGGCGGCATCGCGAAACGCCTTCTCGACATCGCCAAAATCCCAAGTGCCGCTCCAGATGCGGTTGGTTCCAGCGTCTTCGTGGAGAATGGTTTTGTCGGTCAGAGCCTCTTCCGAGTCGATCGCTGGGTCGAGAGGCTCATAGTCCACCTCGACGAGTTCGGCGCCGTCATCGGCGAGCCCAGGGGACTCGGCGACAACCGCGGCTACCGGTTCGCCCTGGTAGCGAGCTTTGTCCACGGCCATCGGATAGTCGCGGATTTTCTGGGCGTGATCTGGCGCGATCTCGATAAATGGCTGCGTCTGGCTCGCAACTTCTTTGCCAGTGAGGACGCAGACCACCCCGGGCAGAGCTTCCGCGGTCGATGTGTCGA
>Ga0335070_10005011_pt1 | contig 15538 bp, 10 predicted proteins | sample Lox_Sample_13_FD_206722 | JGI IMG/M metagenome (GOLD analysis project Ga0335070, IMG submission 206722) | Soil microbial communities from Loxahatchee National Wildlife Refuge, Florida, United States - Lox_Sample_1.3 | ecosystem: Environmental > Terrestrial > Soil > Wetlands | place: USA... | reverse complement strand
GCGGGGCCGTCATCCTCCACCCGCACCTTCTCCGGGAGACCGGCTTCGCGTGCGGCCGCCGCGAGTTGCTCGACTCCCTCCTGCAGCGACTTCCTCGCGGACGCCAGCATGCCGCTGCAGTGCAACACCAGGGTGTCCCCGGCGATGCTCACCTCGCGCACCGACGCGACCCGCCCGGCCAGAAGGTGCGCGCCGTTCGCCTCCAGCGCCGCGACCAGGCGCGCGCCCGGCGACGCGGAACCCCCGCCCGGCTCGGGACCAGAGGTGTCGGCCAGAGGGCCCGTGTCGGGTAGCGGTGGTGGAGCCTCGCCGCTCAGCAGCGCCTCCACTCTCTGCAGTCGCGGCCACAGGGTCAACCGTCCGACGGCCACCGCGACCGCAACCCCCGGTCGCTCGGCCGTCGCCACGAGACCCTTCCCCTCCAGCGCCAGGGCGAGCAGCCGCACCAGCAGCGGCGAGCCAAGCCTCGCCGCGCTCGCGCGCAGCTCGTCGCGGCGGTCGGCGGGGAACGGCACCGTCGCCTCGCGGTCGTTGGCCAGCAACAGGAGCGCGTGCAGCAGCTGCACGAGCTGCTCGTAGAGCGCGGCCACCTCGCGCCCGGCCTGCTCCTCGGTGCGGACCACCTTGAGGGCGGCCGCCACGTCGCCTTTCGCCAGCGCCTGCCACAGCGCGAGCACGGTCTCGAAGGGCGGCAGGCCCAGCACCTGTGCGACCGAGTTCTCGTCTACCGCCCCTCCGGCGAAGGCGCGCACGCGGTCCACCAGCGAGAGCGCGTCGCGCAGGCTGCCTTCGGTGGCACGGGCGACCAACTGCGCGGCGGGCAGGGTGATCTGGAAGCCTTCCTTCTCGGCGATCTCGAGGAGTCGTGCGACCACGATGTCAATCGGGATCGGCCGGAAGTCGACCTGCAGGCAGCGCGAGAGGATCGTCGCCGGGAACCTGTCCTTCTCCGTCGAAGCCAGGATGAAAACCACGTGCGCTGGCGGCTCCTCCAGGATCTTGAGCAGCGCGCCGAAGGCGTCCTTCGTGAGCTGATGCGCCTCGTCCACGATAAAGACCCGGTAGCGATCCCGCACCGGCAGCACTCGCGCCACCTCACGCAACTCCCGGACGTCGTCGATGCCTCGGTTGGAGGCGGCGTCCATCTCCAGCACGTCGAGCGAGGACCCACGGGTGATCTCCTGGCAGGGGACGCACTCCCCGCACGGTTCGGGCGTCGGTCCCTTGTCGCAGTTGAGTGCCTTGGCCAGCAGGCGCGCGACCGTGGTTTTGCCCACACCGCGCAGGCCGGAGAACAGGTAGGCGTGGGCGATCTGGCCCGAGGCGAGGGCGTTGCGAAGCGTGCGCACGACCACATCCTGGCCGACCAGATCCTCAAAGGTCTGGGGACGCCAGCGACGCGCCAGCACCTGGTACGAGGTCATCGCCAGTTCAGCCCTCTCTGACCGCCGTGACGAACCAAGGAGCCCGGGGGAACCGCGGCGCCCGTTGCGTCCCCCTTATCGCTGCTCCCTTCCGGGCCTGACGAGGTTCGGGGGGCACCGTCGCGCGGACCCCGGGCTCCTTGCTTCCCACGGCGGCCGGAGCCGACGTCGCTGAAGACCCTGGCGGAGAGGGCGGGATTCGAACCCGCGGTACGGTTACCCGTACACACGCTTTCCAAGCGTGCTCTTTCAGCCACTCAGACACCTCTCCGCGTGCCGTACACAACTCACCGACCAATCCTGCCCGGTCCACACACTCTCGTGAGGTGGCGGAGAGGGTGGGATTCGAACCCACGGACCCCCGGAAGGGGGTCAACGGTTTTCGAGACCGTCCCGTTCGACCACTCCGGCACCTCTCCGCGCCGGGCGTGCGAGTCTACCCGCCGGTACGCAACTTTGCAAAGAACCTCTCCAGCAGCTTTGCTGACTCCGCGGCCTGCAGGCCGCTCCGTACGGCCACCCGGTGGTTCAGCCTCGGGTCGTCGAGAAGGTTGCCTAGCGAGCCCGCAAAACCCGCCTTCGGGTCAGGGGCTCCCCAGACCACGCACGCGAGGCGCGCGGCCACGACCGCCGCGGCGCACATCGCACACGGCTCGAGTGTCACGTAGAGGGTGCACCCCTCCAGACGCCAACGCCCGAGTGCGGCGGCGGCACCCCGCAGCGCCAGGATCTCGGCGTGGGCGGTTGGGTCCCGGTGCGATTCCCGCTGGTTGTGAGCCCGTGCTAACACGGTTCCATCCGCCGCCACTATCACGGCGCCCACCGGCACGTCGCCGGCCTCTGCCGCCACGCGGGCTTCTTCGAGCGCAACGCCCATCGCGGCGCCATCCGCCTCCGAAAACACCCAGTCCGGCGTCAACTCGGTCATGGCGAAAGGTCACTCCCAGGCCGCAACGGTTCCACCCGAACGCCGCTGCCGCACGGTTGGAGAGCGAACCGGGCTGCAAGCTCACGGGTTCGGTAGTACGGTTCCCAACCGTCGGCGAGCACCGCGGGGCGGGTTGCGAGCGCACCCCTCACCTCCGCCGCGAGCGCCTCAACTGGGTCCGCGGCGCCCAGCGCCACATCCACCGCGACCGGCCGAATCTCCAGGTCGGGGCGCCACCCGTGCGCCACCTGCGCGAGACGCAGCAGCGCGCCGGGGTTGAAGTCGGCCAGCACCACCGCTCGCTCGGGCGCACAATCGGACAACCCGGCGAGGTAGCTCTCCGCACCGGGGTCGAGCGCCGACCTCCAGTGGGCCACAGTTGACTCCCGGGGCAGCGACATGACCGTACGCGAGGCGGCCGGTGTCCCACTTCGGACGGATCGAACAGGAGAGAGGAAGTAGAAAGCATTGTTCCGGTCCGGGAGCTCGCGCACGCCGAGGTCCTGCCGTCCGGTGATGGTGAGCACCGCCGGTACCGCCAGGTACAGGAGCGTCTGCAGGACGACGTGGCCCAGCCTCGCCCATGCGGGGAGCTGCACCGGCAGTGCCACCAACACCCCCACGAGCAGGAACGCGACCATCAGGTGCAGCCGGTACGGCGCGTACGTCAGCAACAGCAGCGATAACCCCCCCAGGCTCCACGCCCACGCGACGGACCCGTGCGGCCCGCGGCGTCCTCGCCAGAGCGCGACCACCCCGGCAAGACCCAGGGCGTACAGCAGCAGCGCGGTGAGGATCACCGCGCCGCGCGGGGCCCGGGCAAGCGCGAGGAACGCCTCCCAGTGCCACCGCCACGTCGAGGCGCCGCTTGCCGCGAACCCCGTGAGTGGGTCGGGCGGACCACCGGCCACCGCCAACCACACCGGCGCCGAGCCCACCACAAAACCCGGCAGGAGACGCCACGCCCTTGTGCGGGCCGCCTCCCATGCGAGCGGGGCGATCAGGAAGACGCTCATCGCGTGGATGGCGACCGCCAGCCCCCACAGCGCACCGCCGACCCACCACCGCCACCCCCGGGGCGTCTTGCCAAGCACGAGCGCCGCGCCAAGCGTCGCGGCCAGCGCCGGCGCGTAGGTCTCGGCGACCGCTGACGCCCACCACAGCGGCAGAGCGACGAGGAGCAGGGCTGCGGCCGTGTGGGCGCGCGCCCGGTCCCCACCGCGCGCCAGCACCAGCATCGCCGCCAGCGCCACCACCAGCGCCCCACACACCGCCGACAAACGGTGCAGCGTCACCACCGGGTCGCCGTCCACGACGTGCAGCCAGGCCCAGCCGAGCACGCTCCAGCCTGCGTGGTCGCCCGGGTTGAGGCTGGGGAAGTACCCCTTGATCGCGTAAAGGGTCAACTTGGAGGGGTCAGCCCAGATCGGGCCGCGCGCGCCAGTCAACCAGTAGAGGGCGAGAGCGACGGCAAACCACGTACCTCCAACGGCTCGCGCGTCGCGCAGGGAAAGGACTGTCGCCACCATCTCTGGCACCGGATCACAGCGTACGGGTCCGGCTCAGGGACGCCGGTCCGACCGCCGCTGGCTTACTCGATCCTGAACGGGAAGCCGATGCTGGCATTGCCAGCCTGGCACTCCAGCAGGTACACCCCGGCCGCCACCGGCTTCGTGAGCCGGCACTTGAACATGTCCTTCTTGCCCGCCATCGGCTGGATGGTCATGGCATCGGTGCCGGCCGGTTTCGCCGAGTCCTGCTCGAAGTAGCCGGGTCCCCTCTTGTAGGGGTTCAACGCGGTGGGCTTGTAGTCGCCGTACAGGATGATGTAGTCGTCGCCTCGCAGGGTCGCCTCCGGCTCACCCTGGAAGTAGTTGTAAAAAAAGCCCTCGGAGGTCGTCGTGGTCTCCACCGCTACCGCGGGGAGCTCGATCAACTTCTTGTTGCTGACGATGAAGGCCCCCTTCTTGTTCGGCTTGACCTCTTTCGAGCAGGAAGCCAGCGCCAGACACGCGGTGGCCACCACCGCGAGGGTAAGGGGGATCTTGCGCATGACGGGCTCCTTTCGGCTGCTCCAAAAGCCGATGGTTGAGACGCGCGCAGTATAGCAGGGGACAGCGGTGCGGTTCCCTACCACACGGGTGGGTGCAGCAGCAGGGCCTGGGTTGCGGCCCGGTCCACCGGCTTCGAGAACCAGAACCCCTGAGCGTGGGAGCAACCGATCTCCCGCAGACGCTTGAACTGCAGAGAGGTCTCCACGCCTTCCGCCACCACGTTGATCTTGAGCATGTTCGCGAGCGCGACGATCGTCTGGACGATCGCCGAGGCATCGCCCTTGCTCTCCATCCCGGAGATGAACGAGCGGTCGATCTTGAGCGTGTTGTATGAGAACCGCTGCAGGTACGAGAGCGACGAGTAGCCGGTGCCGAAATCGTCCACCGAGAACTGCACACCCAGATCCTGGAACTGCCCGAGCTTCGCGAGCGCGATGTCGCCGTGGTCCATGATCACGTTCTCCGTGATCTCGAGCCGCAGGCTCGTCGGCGGCAGGCCGGTCTCCTCCAGGATTGCGGTCACCCGGTCGAACATGTCGGGCTGCATGACGACCTTGCCCGAGACGTTCACGCTCACGTAGAGGGGGGGCTTCGACGGCAGGAGCTGCTGCCACTCGCGCGCGTGGCGGCACGCCTGTCGCAGTACCCACCAGCCGAGCGGCACGATCAATCCGGTCTCCTCGGCCACCGCGATGAACCGCTCCGGGTTGATCAGACCGCGCTCCGGGTGCTTCCAGCGCACCAGCCCCTCGAAACCCACGATCCTGCCGTGCTCGAGCGACACGATGGGCTGGTAGTGCATGACAAACTGTTTCAGCTCCACCGCTCGCCGCAGGTCGGTCTCAAGCTTGAGGAGCGCCACCGCGTTGCGGTGCATGGTCTGGTCGAACACCTGGTAGCAGCCCCGCCCGGCGGCCTTGGCGCGGTACATCGCTGTGTCCGCGTCGCGCAGGATCTCCTCCGGCCGCTTGTAGCCCGGCGAGGACAGCGCCACCCCGATGCTGGCGCAGGTGAACACCTCGCGCCCCCCGATCACGATCTTCTCCCGGATCAGTTCCTGGATGCGCTCGGCCACGCGCGTTGCGTCACTCGCCCCGTGCACGTCATTGAGCAGTACCGCGAACTCGTCGCCACCCAACCGGGCCACAGTGTCGCCCGGGCGCAGGAAGTGGGTGAGGCGGCGCGCCAACTCGACCAGCAGTTCATCCCCCACGCTGTGGCCGAGGCTGTCGTTGATGTTCTTGAAGCGGTCCAGGTCCATGAACAGCACGGCGACCATCGAGTTCCTTCGCCGGCGAGCCTGGTCCATGGACAGCCCGAGGTGGTCCAGGAACAGCGTCCGGTTCGGCAGTTGAGTCAGGGCATCGTAGAGGGCGTCGTGGAGGAGTTGTTCCTGCGCGCGCTTCGCGGCCGAGATGTCGGTGAGCGAGCCCGCCATGCGCGTCGGTTTCCCCGCTGCGTCGCGGACCGCGAGGCCCCTCGAGAGCACCCAAATCGAACTGGCATCCTTGCAGCGCATGCGGTGCTCGTGCTCGAAGTGCGGTTCCTCACCGCGGAAGTGCGCGTCCAGCGCCTTGTGGAGAGCCGCGCTGTCGTCCGCGTGGACCCGGGAGAACCACTCGTCGATGTCGTGGCCGATATCGTCCTCGCGAAAGCCCAGCATCGACTTCCAGCGTGGCGAGAAGTAGGCCGTGCCGGTCTTGAGGTTCCAGTCCCAGAGCCCGTCGTTGGCGCCGCTGACCGCCAGCGCGTATCGTTCCTCGCTCTCCCAGAGGGCCCTCTCCCCCCGCATCCTCTCGATCGCGTACCTGATGGCGCGCAGCAGCAGCTCTCCCTCGACCCGACGCTTGACCAGGTAGTCCTGCGCGCCCTCGCGGACCGCACTTACGGCGATCTCTTCGTCGTCGAGGTTGGTGAGGATGACGATCGGAACGTGCGGAGCGACCGCGCGCGCCCTCTCGAACGAGGCGAGGCCGGTGCTGTCCGGCAGCGAGAAGTCAAGCAGGACGACGTCCACCGGGCCCGCCTGAAGCCGCACGAGCCCCTCCTGCAGCCGGGTCACGTGCTCCACCAGGAGCGTCTCTCGCTTGGACTTCTCGAGCATCAGCCGGATGAGCTCCGCCTCCTCGGGGCTATCCTCGATCAGGAGTACCGTCAGAGGTCGTGTCTCGGTGGCCATACCCTAAGCCTTCGGCGCCGGAGCCGCCGGCCACGGCGCCGGGGCCAGGTTCTTCGGGATCGTGAAACAGAACGTGGAACCCTGTCCCGGCTCCGAGACCGCCCAGATCCGACCCCCGTGGCGCTCGACGATGCGCTTGCAGATCGCGAGCCCGATGCCCGTGCCGGGGTACTCGGCCGCCGTGTGCAGCCGCTGGAACATGCCGAAGATGCGTTCGAGATGCTCCTGGGGGATGCCGACGCCGTTGTCCGCCACCGCGAACGTGCAGCGCTTGCCTTCCTCGACCGCGAAGATCCGCACCAGGGGCTGGCCGCGCCGGAACTTGAGAGCGTTGCCGATCAGGTTCTGGAACAGTTGGATCATCTGCGCCCCGTCAGCGGCCAGGACCGGCAGGCGCTCCCAACTCACTTGGGCGCCGGTTTCGTCCGCCGCGGCCTTCAGGTTGGCCATCGCCTTGTTGACCACCTCTCCGAAGTCTACCGGGGTGAACGGCTTTGCCTGGGTCTCGACGCGGGCATACGCGAGAACGTCGTTGATCATGGCCTGCATCTGGTCGGTGCACTGGAGCAGGTGGGTGAGGTACCGGCTCGCGTCCTCGTCGGTTGCGGTGGTCCCGTGGTTGGCCAGCAGGCGCGCGTAGCGCGAGATCAACTGCAACGGCTCCTGCAGATCATGGGAGATCACGTAGGCGAACTGCTGGAGTTCCTCGTTGGACCTCCCAAGCACGGCGGCCCGTTCTGAAAGCTCGCGCTCCGCCTTGCGGCGCCCCGAGATGTCCTGCACGACTCCCTCGAAGCGGACCACGCCCGCCGCGGTGTCCACCACCGGCCACGCGGAGAGGCTCACCCAGGCCAGGTCGCCACCGGGGCGCCGGATCCCAGCCTCCAGGTCGCGAACCTCCCGCCCCCGCGCCATGCTCGCCAGCACCTGCGCCTGAACCGTCTCGTCAGAGAGGAACTCCACCAGGCTCTGGCCGATCACCGGCTCCGGCTCCTCGAAACCAAGAATTCGTCCCAGCGCACGACTGACACGCGAAAGCCGGCCGTCGCTCCCTGCGGTGAACGTGCCGAGCGCGAGCTCTTCGGTGAGCCGGCGGTAGGCGACCGAATCCTCGCGCGACGCGCGCATCTCGGCAGCTCGCCCGGCCACGCGGCGCACCGTCGCCGGCAGCTCGAGATACCCGGCGCTGCCCTTGACCAGGTACGCCGAGAGCCCCCTCCTCAGACCCTCGGCCGCGACAGCCTCGCTTCCCGCCGACGCGAACAGCACGACCGGGCAATCGGGCTCGAAGCTCTTGACCGACTCCAGAACCTGCAGCCCGTCCCCCCAGGCGAGACGGTACTCGGTGACGACTGCGGCGTACCCCCCGCGGGGCAGCCGGCCGGCCAGCACCAGCGCGTCGCCGGCCTCCTCGATCTCGAACTCGGCGAGCTCGCGCCGCAGCACGAGCGCTGCAAGCGCACGATCGTTGGCGTCACTGTCGACCAGCAGGATCCGGGGCCGGTCGCTCATGGATGGAGGCGTGGGGTTCGCCAGGAGCGCGGAAGGACCTGAAGGTGATGGCCCCGGGCGCACCAACTGAGCCCGCGAGCGCCGCCGCGCCGCGTCATCGCTCTCCTTCGCCCCCCTGAAACACACGGATTTTAGCATGGCTTCGCGGGATCAGGCGCCCAACAGAGAACCTGCATGCGTGGCCGCGGCCCCTGGCGTACGAGCGCAAACGAGTCGCGAGATCGCCAAATCTGAACACACCCGCCGCTCTGCAGGCCGACGGCCGGCGCCTTGTTGGCAGACCTTTCGGATAACATCGCGCCCGTGATGCCCGAGGAGCGCGCCGCACCCCCGGTGAGCGAGCAGGAGGCCGTGCGCCTCGCCCGCGAGCTTTACGGCATGGAGGCCCGCGCCCGTGCGCTGCCAGGCGAGTACGACGACAACTTCCTTCTCTCCACGCCTGACGCACGGCGCTTCGTCCTCAAGGTGATGCACCCGGCACGCGAGCGCGGGCTCGTCGAGGCACAGTGCGACGTGCTTGCGCACCTGGCGCGGCGCGCCCCGCAGCTCACGCTTCCGCGTGTTCATCCCACGACCGGCGGCGAGGCGATTGCCACCGCGCCCGGTCCCGACGGCACTCCGCGCCTGGTGTGGATGCTGACGTTCGTGCCCGGGACGCTCCTCGCCGATGCCCGCCCGCGCTCGCCGGAGTTGCTCTCGAGCCTGGGGACGTTTCTGGGCGAGATCGACGCCGCGCTCGCCGACTTCTCGCACCCCTCGCTCGATCGCGACCTGAAGTGGGACGTTGCCCGCGCGTCCTGGATCCGCGACTACCTGCACCACATCGCCGACCCCTCGCGAAGGGCGCTGGTCGAAAGGTTCCTCGATCTTTACGAGGCGCAGGTCGTCCCCGCAATCGGGCAGCTTCGCCGAAGCGTCATCTATGGCGACGCAAACGGCCACAACGTTCTCGTGAGCGACCCGCGCAGCGCGCCGCGCCGGGTCGCGAGCGTCATCGACTTCGGCGACATGCACCGCGGCCCCGTGGTCGCGGAACCCGCGATCGCGGCGGCGTACGCGACGTTGGGCATGCGCGACCCGCTGGCCGCGGCAGCGCGCGTCGTGTCCGGTTACCACCGCGCGTTCCCCCTCTCGGAGGACGAGATCGCAGTCCTCTTCCCGCTGATCGCCGCGCGCCTCGCGGTGAGCGTGACGAACTCGGCCTGGCGAGCGACGCTCCGGCCGGGCGACCCTTACGTGACGATCAGCGAGGCTCCGGCGTGGGAGGCGCTCGGGCGGCTCGCGCGCGTGCACCCCCGCCTGGCGCACGCCACGTTCCGGGAGGCGTGCGGCCTTCCCCCGGTGCCGCGAGGAGAGACCGTCGTGCGGTGGCTCGAGGCCAACGCCGGTGGGACGACATCCGTCCTCGACGTTGATCTGAGGACGGCGCCCAACCTCGTCCTCGATCTGAGCGTTGGGAGCCGCTTCCTGGGCGCCGACCCGAAGGGGGCTGAGACCGGACCGCTCACGGAGGCGATCTTCAACGCGATGCGGGAGGCGGGCGTCGGTGTCGCAGTAGGGCGCTACGACGAGGCACGCGGGATCTATCTCTCCTCGCTGTTCGGTGCGGGCGAGCGCCCCACCGATGAGCGGCGCACCGTCCACCTCGGGGTCGACCTGTTCGTGGAGCCGGGGTCGGCGGTCCACGCACCGCTCCCCGGCACGATCCACACGCTGGCCCGCAACGCCGCCCCCCAGGATTACGGTCCGCTCGTCATCCTGCGGCACGAGACCGCTGACGGAACACCGTTTCACACGCTCTACGGCCACCTCACCGAGGACACCCTCGCGGGGCTCTCGGTCGGACAGCGCGTCGAGGCCGGCGAGGTGATTGCACGTGTGGGCGCCCCGCCCACCAACGGCGGCTGGACGCCGCACCTTCACTTCCAGATCATCCTCGACCTCCTGGACCTGGACGCCGATTTCCCGGGCGTCGCGCGAGCGAGCGAGCGCGCCGTCTGGACGGCGCTCTCGCCGGACGCCAACCTGATCCTCGGCATCCCCGGCGACCGCCTCCCTGTGCCCCAGCCGACGCCGGAGGAGACACTGGCTGCCCGCCGCGAGCGTCTGGGCCGCAACCTCAGCGTGTCCTACCGGAAGCCGCTCCAGATCGTGCGCGGCTGGATGCAGTGGCTCTACGACGAGACAGGCCGCGCCTACCTCGACGCCTACAACAACGTCCCCCTCGTCGGGCACAGCCACCCCCGGGTAGTGCGCGCGGTGCAGGAGCAGATCGCGCTCCTCAACACGAACACGCGCTACCTCCACGACACGGTCGTGCGCTACGCCGGGCGGTTGACTTCGCTCCTTCCGGAGCCACTCCGCATCTGCTATTTCCTGAACTCGGGCAGCGAGGCGAACGAGCTCGCCCTGCGGCTCGCCCGTGCGCACACTGGGCGCGACGACGTGATCGTGCTCGAGAACGCCTACCACGGGCACACGACAACGCTCGTGGATGTCAGCCCCTACAAGTTCGACGGCCCCGGCGGGCGCGGCCGCAAGCCCTGGGTCCACGTGGCGCCGATCCCCGACGACTTCCGCGGACGCTACCGCCGCTCCGATCCCAAGGCCGGCGCGAAATACGCCCGCCACGTAGGCGAGATCCTGGAGAGGATGGCCGCCGAGGGGCGCAGCCTCGCGGCGTTCCTTGCCGAGACGCTCCCCAGCGTCGCCGGGCAGGTCGTGTTCCCGCCCGGTTACCTGGCCGAGGCCTACGGCTACGTCCGCGCGGCCGGCGGGCTCTGCATCGCCGACGAGGTGCAGACCGGGTTCGGCCGGCTCGGCGCCCATCTCTGGGGGTTCGAGACGCAGGGCGTCGTGCCCGACGTGGTCGTCCTCGGCAAGCCGATCGGAAACGGGTTCCCTCTCGCAGCGGTGATCACGACACCTCAGGTGGCCGCCTCCTTCGACAACGGGATGGAGTTCTTCAGCACGTTCGGTGGCAACCCGGTCGCCTGTGCGGCTGGTCTCGCCGTGCTCGACGTCCTCGAGGAGGAACACCTGCAGGAGCGGGCGCTGCGCGTGGGGGCTCGGCTCATTGCCGGGTTGCGCGCTCTCCAGGGCCGGCACACCCTGATCGGGGACGTGCGCGGTTCGGGGCTTTTCGTGGGCGTCGAGTTGGTGCGCGACCGCGCAACGCTCGCGCCCGCGACCGAGGAGGCGAGCTACGTGGTGAACCGGTTGCGTGAGCTCGGCGTGCTGACCGGCACCGACGGTCCGCACCACAACGTCCTCAAGATCCGCCCGCCTCTCGTGTTCTCGGAGAGCGATGGGGAGCTTTTCGTTTCAACTCTCGACGAGGTCCTCCAGGAAGACGCGGCACAACCCGGCACACCCGGCGACTAATCGCCACACCGGAGGATTCGTGGCCGCCTGCCACAGAGGGCACAGACCTCACGTCTCGATCTGCAGCCCCAGGCCCCTCTCCACCGCCCGGCGGTGCGCCAGCAGAGCGATCGCCGTGTCCTGCACGCCGGTGCCGGTCAGGTCGCAGATTGTGATCTGGGCGTCGTGCTCTCGGCCGTGCCTGCGGCCGGAGGTGATCTCCCCCAGCTCCGCGATTCGATCTTCGGAGGGCAGACACCCCGCCGTGCGGGCGTGGTGCAGCTCGCCCAGACGCTCGCACTGGGCCCTGCTGTCGCAGACCAGCAGGTCCGCTCTCCCCAGCACGTCCGCGAACAGCTCCTGCTTCTCGGGGCCGTCCGAACCCATCGCGGTGATGTGCACTCCCGGGTGCAGCCACTCCGCCCTCAGGTACGGCTCGCGCGACGGGGTCGTGGTGATCACGATTTCGCTCGAGCGCACCACGGTCTCCGCGTCGCCAGCAGCCACCACCTCCACTCCGAGCCGCGGCGTCATCTCGGCGACGTAGCCCTCGGCGCGCTGCCGTGTGCGGCCATAGACCAGCACCCGGCGAAACTCCCGCACCTGCTTCAGCGCCAGCGCCTGGTAGCGCGCCTGGGCGCCCGCGCCGATGATGCCGACCGTTTCGACCGTGGCGCGGCTCAGATGGCGCGCCGCCACCGCACCCGCGGCCCCCGTGCGCACGTCGGTCAGGTAGCCGTTGTCCAGCAGCACCGCCTCGGGCACGCCCGTCTTGGCGCTGACCAGGACCATCATCCCCGAGCCGCTCGGCAGGCCATAGCGGTCATTCCCGAAGAAGCCAGAGGCAATCTTGACCGCGAAGCTGTCCAGCCCGCGCACGTAGGCGGTCTTGATATCGACCTCGCCGCGCTGCTCAGGAATCTCCACGCAGACGATCGCGGGCATCACGGCGTTTCCGTCCGCGAGGCGGGTGAACGCATCTTCGACCTTGGCGACCGCATCCAGATCCAGATCTACACACCGGCGGAGCTCCGCCTCGGCCAGCAGCGTGACCTTCATGAGGCCGGTCCCTCTCCTGTCGACGTTTTTGCCATCAGCGTGCACAGCAACTCGGAGGCGATGTTGCCGCCGCTGACGACGACCGCGACGTTGCGGCCTGGGGCGTGTACGTGTCCGTGGAGAAGCGCCGCGATTCCCACCGCGCCGCCTCCTTCGATGACGAGCCGCTCGTGCTCGATCGCGAACACGATCGCGGAGGCGATCTCCCGCTCGCTTACCAGGATGGTCTCGTCGACGAGCTCCCCCACCATCCGGAAGGTGTGGCGGTTTGCAAGGCCGATACCGCCGGCGAGGGCGGCGGCGAGGGTCTCCTCCTCGGGCAACTCTACTTGGCGTCCCGCGCGCAGGCTGGCGACCATGACCGGCGCGCGCTCCTGCGAGACGCCGACGACCCGGACCTTCCGTCCCGAGGAGGCGAGCGCGACCGCGATCCCGGAGATGAGACCACCTCCAGAGAGGGGCACCACTGCGGTATCGATGTCAGGGAGGTCTTCGAGCAGCTCCAGGCCGATCGTCCCCTGCCCGGCGATCACGCGCGGGTCGTCAAACCCCTCGATACGCACGAGGCCGCGCTCCCGCGCGAGTTCGACTGAGTTCCGCTCCGCCTCGTCGTAGCTCGCGCCGCGCACAACGACTTCGGCACCGAGGGCACGGATTGCCTCTTCCTTTTGTTGCGGCACGCGCTCCGACATGCAGATGACGGCCGGGATACCCAACCGGCGTGCCACATAGGCGACGGCCCGCCCGTGGTTTCCGGTCGAGACCGTGATCACCCCACGTGCCTTTTCTGCATTGCTCAGCTGGAGCATCAGGTTGGCCGCGCCGCGGACCTTGAACGAACCTGTCTCCTGCAAACTCTCGAGCTTCAGGTGCACCGAGGCCCCGGTGCGCTCGCTCAACGCCGCCGAGCGAATCAGTGGGGTGCGGCGCACGATCGCGGCAATCCGCTGGCGCGCCTGCCGGACATCCGCGACGGTGACCTCAGGACCCGAGGTCCCGGTTCGTACATCACGCTCGCTGGTCATTCCACAGCCGCTCCCGCTGCGCGGTCCCTCACGCTCCCCTGCGCTCGCCGTTGTCTTCTACCACGGCCCTGCGCCCGGCGAAAGCACCTCTCCATGAGGTGCCCCGCCGGCCACGGCTCACCGCTCCGCTCCGAGTCGGTGCAACGCTGCGCGGAGCAGCGCCGGTGCACCCTTCTGCTACGCTTCGGGCATGGCAGGGGGGACCACGCCTCCCAGGGGCAGGACGATCCAGATCAACCGCGCGCCCGTCCTCACGCTCTGGGCCACAGTCGTAGCTGAGCGTCTGGGGTTTGAGCGCGACGAGGCGCTCACGCTCGGTCGCGCGGTCGCGGGGCTGAACGCGTACGCCAAGGGCGTGCGCCTCGGGCTGTTCACGGCTTCGGCACCCAAGAAGGTTGCGGAGCGGAAGAGGGCGTTGCGGAGCGGCCAGACGCTCCAGATCGACCTCCTGGGCCGTGCGGTGCCCGCGACCGCGACCCCCGAGGGGCTGCGCGCGCTGAGCAAGGACCAACCTGTCACTCCGGACAGCGTCGCGCACTATCTCGAGGGCAAGTTTGGCGAGGCGCTTCGCGAGGCGCGTGCCGCAATGGAGCGGCTGGCGAGGTCGCTCCCTCCCGAGCGACTGGCGGTCGAGGCGTTCCACCTGTACGAGCAGTTTAGGCCGGAAGTGCCTGCCGGCGTCACGGGTTGGGGGGCCAAGGGCACGCTGGACATCGACCGCATCCTGGCGCTCGCGAAATGAGCGAGACGATCGCCGGCTGCTGGATCCTGGCCGCAGCCCGCGGCGACGAGGGGAGCTACCGCAAGCTCCTGCAGGCGATGCGCCAGGACCTCGCCTCCGGCTCGCGGACGATCGTTCCCTGCGCCTGCCAGCCCCGCTGCCCACAGCCGACCGAGGAGCAGATGGCCGCGCTCGACCGCCGACTGCAGGCGGATCTTGCTATCAGCGCGCCTTGAGGAGAAGGCGCGCGCTGCCTTCGGCGAAGGGCACGGCACCTGCCGACCCGGATTAGGATATGGGCCGAGGGGCGTTCCCCCGGGAGAGGTCGCGATGGCAGCCGACAAGAAAGGCACGGGCAAAGGCGGCACGAGGCGGACGAAGCGGAAGAAGACGGGCGCTGCGCCGGCCTCCCGGGGGCTGACCGCGGCGCAGGTCGCGGCTGGAAGCCCGCCGACCAAGGTCGATTCGCTCCGGGCTGCGATCGAGGAGGACGGCGGCTCTTTCCTGGGTGCCTACCGGGACCCGGTCGGCGGAAACTGGCACGTCCTCGCGGCACTGCCGATTGCCAAGGTCGTTCCAACCCCTTTCCAGCGCGACCTCTCCGAGACGCACGTCGAGCGGCTCGCCGGTGTCATCGACAAGCTCGACCGTTTTGTCGATCCGATCGTTGCGGTGCGCGGCGCGGAAGGCGGCTGGTGGACGCCAAACGGGGGTCACCGACTCGCCGCAGTTCGTGGGCTCGGCGGCCGGTCGATCGTTGCTCTCGTCCTCCCCGACCCGGAAGTCGCCTTCAAGATCCTGGCGCTCAACACTGAAAAGGCTCACAACATCCGCGAAAAGGCCCTGGAGGTCATCCGGATGGCGAGGGCTCTCGCCGCGGCGCACCCCGGCAGGCCCGAGTCGGACTTCGCGCTCGAGTTCGAGGAGGCGCCCCTGCTGACGCTCGGCTGCTGCTACGAGAAGAACGGGCGCTTCGCCGGTGGTGCCTACAACCCCGTTCTGAAGCGCGTCGAACGCTTCCTCGGCGCCAAGCTCCCGGCTGCCCTGAACGAGCGCGCGGCGCGCGCGGATAAGCTTCTCGCCCTCGATGAAGCGGTGTCAGAGGCGGTGAAGGCGCTCAAAGCGCGCGGATTCGAAAGCCCGTACCTCAAGGCGTTCGTAGTGGCACGCGTCAACCCGATCCGCTTCCAGCGTGGCGGCAGCCCTGAGTTCGACGCGACGATTGAGAAGATGACCGCGGCCGCGCGGCGCTTCGACGCGGCCAAGGTGAGGG
>Ga0335070_10005010_pt1 | contig 15540 bp, 15 predicted proteins | sample Lox_Sample_13_FD_206722 | JGI IMG/M metagenome (GOLD analysis project Ga0335070, IMG submission 206722) | Soil microbial communities from Loxahatchee National Wildlife Refuge, Florida, United States - Lox_Sample_1.3 | ecosystem: Environmental > Terrestrial > Soil > Wetlands | place: USA... | reverse complement strand
GGTGTAGGGGCCGAGGCCTGAGGACACCGTGCCCTTGGGTCCGGGGGGGGCCAGGAAACCATATTGATAGGATGCGCGTCGGCCCATCGCGGTGCCTGCGAAGACGTTTTCCGCGATGTATTCGTTCAGGAAGCCTTCGGGAGCGTAGATTTTGACCTTGCCGGACTTGACGTCCTCCTCGTTGACAATGCCACGCACACCGGCGGCGTGGTCAATGTGCGAGTGGGTGTAGAGTACGGCCACGACGGGGCGCTTCGGCCGATGCTGGTAATACAGGTCGAGCGCCGCCTTGGCGGTTTCGGTCGAGGTCAGCGGGTCGTAAATCGTGATCCCCTTGTCGCCCTCGATGATGGTCATGTTCGAAATATCCTGACCACGCACCTGGTAGACCCCGGGCACCACCTCGAACAGGCCGGAATACCGCATCAACTGCGACACGCGCCACAGGCTGGGGTTCACGGTGTCCGGCGCGGGGCCGTCGATGAAAGCGAAGGCGGTCGGATCGACCACCCGCTTGCCGTCCTTAATGATGGTGCCCTCGTTGTTCAGCGGCGCGATGAAACCGCGCTTGGCGTTCTCGAAGTCCACCTTGTCCGACCAAGGGTAATCCGCCGTCGAGGACTTGTTTGCCTCGATCGTGTACTCGGTCGCTGGTTTAGGTTGCTGAGCGATTGCGATCGGCGCGACAAATAGCAGCAACAGGGTCGTGCATTGAGCACTCTGGTGAATCAACTTCAATCGTTTCATGATGGCTCTCCTTGGTTGGTGATTGCGCATGGTGGTACGCCGTAATGGTTCCCAATCAGGAACCGAGTCGCGAAGATCGAGCCTAATCGTGCCCTTAAATCGTGCCCTTAAACGGTTTCTTAAGCCATATCATTCATCTCCTCGAGAATGGGCGATCGCCCTTTAGGGGAAAGTTAGGCCGCCAGCCTGCGAACGGGAACTGTCAAAACAGACAGTCTGAGGTTTGGAATCTGGCAAGATTGACCACTGAAGGCGCTGGATGGTTTGCCTTACGCAAAAGTGAAACCGGCAGCCCAGGTTCGAGCTGCCGGCCATTCGATCATGGATACGACTACCTGTTAGTCGAGGGCAAACATTGCTGCTGCCATCCGTTCCAGGTCGAGGTACTGCTGTTTCTCCGTGGTGACGCCGACCACGAGTATCTTCCCTCCTGTAAATTTCCCGGGAGACTTGTATTCCTGGCTCACGGCGTCGGCGCTGTCGTAGCCGATGCAAAGTCCGTCGCCGTCCAGGGTGAACTTGCCAACCTGGGCGCGCATCGGACCTGACGCTACGATTTTGTCGTTGACGTAGAGGTTCGTCTTGCCGACGGACTCATGGTTTTTACCCATGCCCTCACGGATGAACTCCATTCCCAGCGTGTACTTGCCGGGCTTGAGTTCCTGCGAGACGAACTTCTGTTCTGGCTTAATGCCAAGGAAGTTGTAAACGTACTGCAACTTCTTGTCCTTAATGAACAGCGCGTGACCGCCGAAACGCGATCCATGGGCGAAAATCACGCCCGAGCAATTCGGATCGATGATCTCGACGTCGGCGAGGATCTTGTATGAACGTCCGCGCACGTTTACGGCAGCGCCTTCCGGAACTGAGGAGGTTCCCGGATAGTAGATGTACCGCTCGCGGGGCGGTTCCTCGGTCGGTCTTGGCTCGGTGAGAACGGCCGTGACATTGCGGTCGTCCAGCGGGAAAACTTTGTTAGTCTCTGCCTCTTCAAACCAGGCCTTGATCAACTCCTGAAGCTTTTCAGGATGCTCCTTGGACAGGTCCTTGGATTCCGCGCGGTCGACATCAACGTGATAAAGCTCCCATTTGTCCTTGTCGAAGTGACCTTGGTCTGAGGGACAGGGGGAATGCAGAGAGGCGGCTTTCCAGCCATCCACCCAGATACCGCGGGTGCCGTTCATTTCGTAGTACTGGCGGTGCTTTTGGGTCGGAGCATCAGGCTTTGCGTCGAACGTGTAACGCATCGAAACGCCGGAGAGCGGAAGCTGCTCAACGCCCTTGTAGATCTTCGGCATTTCAAGACCGCAGATCTCCAGGATCGTGGGGACGATGTCGACCGAGTGATGGTACTGGTTTCGAACTTCCCCGCGCGCTTTGATACCTTTCGGCCACGAAATGACCAGCGGGTCGCAAGTGCCACCCGAATATTCCGAGTAGCGTTTGAACATCTTGTAGGGAGTTGAGAAGCCTACGGCCCATCCCGTCGGATAGTGCTCATAAGTGTCCGCGCTTCCCAGCTTGTCAATGAGCTTAAGGTTCTCGGACATCTCATCCGGGTAGCTGTTGAAGAGCTTGTTCTCATTGACCGTTCCGTTGGGGCTGCCTTCTCCGGACGCACCGTTATCGGCGGCATAAAGGACGAGGGTATTCTCGAATTGACCGCTCTCTTCCAGATAGTCAATGATGCGGCCCACCTGCGCGTCGGCATACTCCGACATTCCCGCATAGACTTCGGCTAGTTTCGAAAACAGTTTCTTCTCGTCGGCGTTCAGCGTATTCCATGGGCGGACATGATCGCCCGGAAACGCAGCCTCCGGTGGCATCGGGTTGATTGGGGTGAGCTCGGTTCCCTTCGGCAAGACACCCTTGGCGATCATGCGCGGCAACACCCACTCACGATAGGCTTCATAGCCGTCGTCAAACTTGCCCTTGTATTTGTCGATGTACTCTTGCGGCGCATGGTGCGGGGCATGATTCGCGCCAGGACAGAACCACATGTACCAGGGCTTCGATGGATTGCTGGCCTTCTGGTCCTTGATCATCTGCAAAGCGTGGTCGGCAAGATCCTTGGAGAGGTGATAGCCCTCTTCGGGTGTATAGGGCTGGTCAATGGCGTGGTTATCTTCATACAGGTCGGGATACCACTGGTTGGTTTCGCCGCCGATGAAACCATAGAAGCGGTCAAAGCCCTTGGCCAGCGGCCACAGCTTCTTGCTGGCGCCTGGAGCCGTGTCGGTTTCTGCAACGTTGTGGTTCTTGCCAACCCAGAACGTGCTCCAGCCACCATCCTGCAGGATCTGCCCGATGGTGGCGCACTCATCTGGCATGCGTCCGGAGTGACCCGCAAATCCAAGCGCTAATTCGGTGACGGATGCCATCCCGTTGAGGTGATGATTGCGTCCGGTAAGACAGGTGGAACGAGTGGGCGCGCACAGCGCACAGGTGTGCCACTGCGAGTAAATCAACCCCTGATCGGCCAACTTCTGCATCGTGGGCATGTTGATTCGCCCGCCGTAAGGTGACCAGGCAGCCTGGCCGGTGTCGTCATACAGCACGAACAGAATGTTCGGCGCTCCCGCGGGAGCTCGGGTTGGTGTAAATGGTTCCCAATCGGGAACGGAGTCGCGCACATCGAGCTTGATGGTGCCCTTGAACGGTTTCGTAGGCATTGTCTTAATCTCCTCTGGAACGGGCAGTTCGCCGTCGTATGAAGGCTAGGTCGTCGGATGGCGGAGCGGAACTGTCAATAGTTACAGTCGCTGGACTCAAGGAGCGCAGGAGTGTCAAGTCGACAGGCTCTTCGACGCGATGAGGGAAACGGATCTACTTCAGCCCCGAACCATTCGATCCAGGAGGCTTCGGCAGGTGCTGATCGCAGACTGACGCCATCAGGCGAAGTTCCGCAATGATGCCGAGCATATGCGTAGCAATATTAGGACAGCCCGGGTGGTCGCAGAGATATTCCGTGAGTTTCTCTTCGTGGCCATCTGGAGTGATAAGGCCCGTCTTAATCGTGACCCAAGGCATAGTCCCCGACCGGATACTGAACATTATCCCCCGAGAGAAGTGGTGTTGAGCAAGTAAGTTTTGTGTGACTCCCGTCACTCGTTCGGAGCGTGATGGCTAAATCGAAGAAGATTCACTATCGTCCACGCGATGATTCGCAAGGCCGGACGATCGCGTGGATTTACGGTGCCGTGGAAACAGGAAAGTGACTTGAAGCGTTAGCTGCCATCTCGGTGAGAGCTGGCTCGCCGGCCGCACAACATTGTTGTAGATCGTGAGGTTTACATCGATCGGCTGCCGTCCGACTTTGAAGGTTCTTCCTACCCCGCCTCCGATGGGTACCAGCCAGCGGTAGCTTGTGAGTTGCGTCCAGTCAGCAGAGATCGTGGGATTCGTTGTCAGATACCACTGACGCGGCAGGTTGTAGGAGAACATCGGCTGAAGTTGCATCTGCCGAACCGGGCCCCGGTTGGTGGAAGCCGGCAGAGACCACAAGTTCTGAACCAGAAATCCACCGGAGCCCCACTCGGGCTGGTACAGCATGGCGAACGACGGGCCCAATCCCCATCGGCCCGCCCCGAATGGGCTGCCCGTCGCAGTGGGGATCAGCCATGCCGGACCCACCGCCCAGATAAGCCGGTTGACATCAACTGGCGTGAAAAAGAAGGTGGCGACCGTGTCGCCGAAACCCACCCTCCCTCCGCTCGCTCGCGTCAAGTCCGGAACGTATGTGACAACTGTGGGCACGATGCGTGGAATAAGAATCCATCCCGAGAATCTGTGGATCGGGATCAGGGGCATCATCTGGATATCTGCCGCTGTGCGATGGTTCGGCCCGGCGTCTATATAAATGTCAGGGGATATCGGAAGTTTGATCACGTCGGCGAAGGGATTCCTCGCCAACTTCCTCAGGTCCTCGGCTGTGGGTTCTTGTGCGCACAGCGACAGCGGCACAAGAAGAACGCCGATTGCCAGCGCAAACCGGGCCCTTGTTGCGTCGAGCCAGAGAGAGTGGCGTTGCCGCGCTGCCGATGTATTGCAGGTGCATCCCATCCAACCCTCTTTCGGGACTACCCTTTTCCCTTTATGTTGGGCAACCCTTCCAATCACTGCGCGTGCAGCGTCTGAGACAGGCTCATCAGATTTATCGGACGAACGGAAACCATGCCTCGACGCGGGCTGTCGATGTCGGCAATGAGAAAAAACGAGAGCGCCACCGCAAGCGGCACAACCAGGAACAGAAGTTTGCCGCCGCGACGCGCGCCATAGCCGAGCAGGAGGTTGCACCAGATGCCGATTCCGGTCATCAATCCCCAGGCCTCGGTTGGTATCCGATACCACCAGGCGGCTTGAGTGTACCCCTGCGAGTTCAACACGTCGTTCATACCCGAAACAGCGAGGGCGATTGTGGGCGTGGGGTGCGCCGCAGCACCCGCTTCAACTACAGACCACAGATCGTCCTGCAGTTTGGCTGTCCTAATATCGATCTGGCGAAGTTGCATCAAGTTACGGGTCGTATAAAACTGCACGCGCTGGTCCAGGTAGCTTTTCAACAACTCCCGTACTTCCGTAGCTTCGGGGGCGGGCAGCAAACCTGCACGGACGTATTCTGTACCGATCGCGTTGGCCTCTGCCTCCTCGTAATTCTTGCGCTGATCGTAGCGGCCCAGGGCCATCGAGAACGTAAATCCGATGAGAAGGCCCAGCAGCGTCAGGATCGCGGTCTGGACAAACCCGAAAACATCGCGCTCCGCCTCATCGAGCGGTCCTAGCTTCTTGCGCACGAAAACACCGACAAACGCGGACCCCCAAAGCACGATGAAGGAGAGCACGAAAACCAAACGTGGATAATCAAGTATGTTGCTCAAAGAATTGTTCCCTTTCAGTCTTCCATTACTGCCGATTCCGTGACCTTCGCGGCCTCCCCGGTTTCCAGTGGTCTTCAGTGGAAGATCATCTTAAGCAGGAACTTCAGCACTTGTGAGACAGAGAGGACCGTCAGCGATAAAGGCACGAAAGGAAGAATAGTGGCGGCAACGAGTCGGGTAATGTCCTGGAGCACGAAGGGGAAAATCCGCATCTGGCGCACCATAGTGTAGCTATTACCCAAATCAGCCAGGGACTGAAGGTCGGCGGTGCCGAGCACATCTTTCCCTTCTGGGACCCCGTGCGTGATCCACTTCTCCTCGAAGCCGAACACATAGCGATTGGCCAGCAATCCGTATTGTGCCGAACCCTTTCGCTGAGCATCATCGAGTTTCGAAGTAAACATGACCAACGGGCCGACGATGAGCAGGACCAAGAAAACCACAAGTCCAGCGGCCTCCGTCTTGAACGACAGCAGCGTCCGGCCATCGTAGAGAACACGGTTGGCAATCAGCCCGGCCAGGGTGGCACCTTCGGCGAATAGAATGGGCGTGAAGGCGTAAGAACTCTTACCTAGAAAGCCAATCCCGCCTGCATGATCCGGGTGCGCCGCACTGAGTTGCAGATTCAGTCTTGAAATGTGCCAGAGAAGCCGGAACCAGAGCACAAGCCGCATATACCATCGCAGCAGGATGAACTGAAACAAAGGGATGCTCGCAAAGACGTACCAATACCCCGCTGGCGTGAGATTTAGATTCTTCGCGTCCGGGTGGGCATACCAAGTTGCCATTCCCATCGCAATCTGACTGCGCCAGATCCAGAGACCCACGGTATAGGCGAAAAGGAGCAGGCCTAATTCCACTGCCACAGAGTTGCGTATGCGCATGGCGGAAGTCACTGCAGCCTTAAGGCGCGACACGTCCTCTCCGACAACGATGCGCCGGTCCAGGAATCGTTGGGCCAACGGGCTGATTCGTTTGTGGACCACCAGCTCGGCAATGATGAGCGCTGGCAAAGCTACGAGAAAACGGGTGTTCGCCTCAACGTCGCGAAGAAATGGGATCTTGATGCCGCCACCGAGGGCGTGCCCAGTAAGCGCGGACAGAATCAGAAGCGGCAACCAGGCAAACAGCGTGATGACAATGACGCGCCTGCGCAATAGCTCCAGAGCATCTCCCGACAGATGTGTGCGCCGGTAGAGTTGAAACAGCGGCCCGCCCAACATTAACGAGAAATCGGGTGGCCCTAGTCTTGACGCTGTCTGCATCGCCACGCCTTCTTGAGCGTTCACCTTGTAATCCCCCGTGGAGTGCATACGGCCGATTTGCTCGTATCAGCGCGCCGACTCGCAGACCGGCAGCACCAAAAATGATGGAATCGATTGGTCTGCCTGGTCCTTCGTGCCAACAATACGAGCGGCGTTGCGGCTGAGCAACTGTCAAACCTGACAGGAGAACAACCCACATCGTGGATCTGACGGCGGCAAGCCGACTCGGCAAAGTAGCTGTAAGTTCTGCCAGTAGTAGCGACTTCTCTCCTGGTCTATAAACGGTTCAGCCTATTGGAGTCACACGGCTGAAATTTCTGAGGAATCAAGCCCTATGACCTCGACGACTGCAGTAGCACCGACGCCAGCAGTTAAGAATGAATCAACGATTTTGGCCGAACAGCGGACCGATCTGGCGCTTCATCGCACGATCATCGCGATGGAAAGAACGCTGATGGCTTGGATCCGAACTGCGCTTTCCCTGATTGGCTTCGGCTTCACCATCTACAAATTCTTCCAGTACATGCCTGCTCAACTGGCTGCCGGGAATGTGCGGCGGCCAGAGGCGCCACGCAATCTGGGCTTGACCCTGATCGCCCTCGGGACGCTGGCATTGATGGCAGCGACCGCGCAGCACCGTCTTTCCCTGAATGGGCTGGGAGCCTCGGCGAAACGGCACATCTGGTCCATCTCGTTTGTCGTGGCGATCTTTGTGATCTTGATTGGGGCGCTCTCGTTTTATGGCGTCCTGCTGCACAGTGGGCCGTTCTAACCCACTGACAATTTGAAGTGCCGTTTAGGTGGCAAATCGTGCCTTATCCATATACTCTTGCAGCCGCGCTAGTGCTTGCCAGCATCTACGTCTTCGGGCATAAGCTGCGTGCGACCTCACACCACCGGCGATGGGTTTCCGTTGCAGCGGGAGTCTCGGTTGCGTGGGTGTTCGTTGACCTCCTGCCGGAGATCTCTGAAAACCAGGCGAAGTTCTCAACTGGGCCCCACCGCGCGATGGCTCTCTTCCCGGAGCAGGCCGTATATCTCGCCGCCATGCTCGGCTTCATGATTTTTTACGCATTCGAGTACATCGTGGTTGCATCCGACGAGAACGGCGAACCGAACCGCGTTTACTCCGCATTTCGGATCATGGCCTTTGCGACCTACAGCGGTCTGATCGCCTATCTCCTCATCCACAACACGTGGAAGGATGGCCCAACCCTAGTTCTGTACACGCTGGCGATGTCGTTTCATTTCCTGCTGGTGGATCACTCCCTGTTTTCGGAGCACTATGGATCCTACGAAAGCCGCTTGCGCTGGGTGCTCGCACTATCCGTCCTGGTTGGCTGGTTCATCGGGATTCTCACTTCTATCCCCGAACAATGGATGGCCCGGATAGTGGGTTTTGTTTCCGGGGGAGTGCTCATGAATACCGTGGTCGTTGAATTACCCGAGGGACGTGGCGGCCGTTTCTGGCCCTTTGCAATAGCCGCAGCAGTGTACTCCGCCATACTCATCATCGTGTTGGGCTGAGGCCCGAACAGTACTTCGCAGCAGGTAGGCTCGGGCCGCTCTTTCTCAACGCCTACAATCAAGGTTCCAGGGCGTCGTCTTCTAATGCTGACTCAGTCGCAACTTCCATCATTATGAAACTGGCCGTCCGCTGCCATCGACGCCAGTGAGCGTGCGCAGCTTAGGATTTTCTGGTCTAAAGAATCGCCCTTCAATGCATCCCGCGGAACGTAGTTCATGTTCTTATGTGCGACCATGATTTTGTCGCTCAACTTCTGCATATTGCTTAGTTCGTTGCTGAGCAACTGATAGGCGTTTCGATCGGAGTCGGTTGAGATTGCCACGAATACTAACCGCAAGTTCGTCGTCGCCTGATTCTGGTACCCGACGACAAAGTCGTCGGTCAACGGATATCCATTCTGAACCGCATTGAGCAGCGCGCTGCGCCATTCCCGAATCACGCTCATCTCCTCAATACCTGCCTTCAAGAAATCCTTCGAGAATTCTGAATTGGCAGGCTGGTTTGTCCGCACAGGTTCAGATGCCGTGGCAGCAGGTACGGAAGGTAGAGTCAGAGTAATCTCATTGCCGCTGGAGGTAAGCGACCCACTCAGTAGCCTCGCTAACGCTTCGATATCAACGTAGGACTTGCCGTCTATAAGGAGAATCGCCGCCTGCCCAGGTCGACCGCTAACGCGAATGGTGCCGGTCGGTTGAGTCGTCTGCGACATTCCCAAACCTGGCAAAACCAGAAAAAATGACGCAATTAAAACTGAAGGCAGCAAAGTCTTTCTCATTGAAATGACCTCATCCTGAATTCGCGAGTTTCACAAAATCCATCCAATTTGGGAGCCACCGGATAGGCCAGATGTCAATTTAGCTCCTAGAACGCTTCGCCAACGCCCATGCTCCATGTCCAGCTGTTTTTGCCGCGGGCGAAGTCGGCACAGAGATTGACGTGGTAGGCGGGGCTTAGCACAAACCTGGGTCCGCCGCCCACGGCTGGCAGCAAGTTATTGCTCCTGAGCCACTGACTTTCACCGGGTACGACCTCTCCGACTCCCCCGAATCCCGCAAGACCAAACCTCTTCGGCAACGACAGGCGATACTCCAATTGCGTCGCGAACATGTGGCGATCCAGATATCGTCCGGCGGTGTATCCCCGCAGTTCGTTGCTCGTCCCATAAATGCAATTCCCGTAAAACGGGGGATCTCCGCCTGTGTCGCATAGGTAGAAATCGTAGGCCAGGACCTGATTCTTGCTCAAACTCGCGAACTTGTCGAAGCTGGTCTTGTAGCGTTGGAACGAATACTTGCTGCCGAGCGATTGGGCAAAGAAGTCAGCCGTGAATTCCAGTTTCGTTCCTGAGGTCGGATAGAAACGATTGGGGCGGGTATCGCGGACAACTCGAATACCGATAGCCCTCACGGCTGTATGTAGACCGACATCCGGAGGAGCAGGAGGGCTATCGCCGTTGCTGGACCTCAGCGTCAGAAGCGAATTCCCATCCACAAACCGAGGCCCAACGAAGACCTTCCACACGACTCGCCGCAAGACTTCCCCTAAGAAAAAATGGCCAGTTTGTTCCAGAGGTAATTTGAGACCTGCATCGCCTGCGGCAATCCCAACGCCGTAGAGGTTGTAGTTAAGATTGCCGCGAGCATAGCCGGTGGTGACCTCATAGGTGTCCTGTTTGAGAAATAGCTGCGCGCCCACGCCAAAACCGCGAGTTCCGTTGTTGCTGATCAGACCAACTGCTCCGATCGTCGAAGGAGGAGACACCGTGTCGTTTTTTCTGAAAGGAAAAATGTAGCCCACTACCGGTATGATTCCTGAACCGATCGCTGGGCTTACAAGTGGAAGAGGAGCGACCACGATTGATCCGCGATGCTTTTTTTCTTTTTTCTGGTCGTCTTTCTTGTCTTCGGGCTCCAGAGCTTCTTGCTCCCATTTTGTGTCGGGAACGGCGATCTTGACATCACGTCCAATATTTCCCGCCGACTCTCGCGAAATTCCGGAAGAAGGACCGAGAGGCTGAGTTTCCTGCGCCGTAGCCGGCTTCACCAGCAATAAGCAACATCCAACGACCAAGCAAAAAGGGACCAGGAATGGCGGTGATGCTCCTCTTAGACTCGCCAGAGGACCGATGAGAAAATTTCTCTGAATCATCCTTGGTCTAGACACGCATCGAAAGGTCCGGGGCCACACCCAGATTCACTTCAATTCGTTCTTTCGCGGGAACTAGGAGGTAGATTTTCCGAATCTGTCTCCGAGTATCAGGCTAGCTTCAAGCCTATTCGACGGGAACTGTCAAAACTCACAGTGTGGGACGATGGCCCAACGTGACGTGAGGAAGGGAGATCACGAGACGTGGAACGGTGTGAGCCGAGAACCAAAGAATGCTCAGTACGTGGACTTCAGTCCGTGGCTGACAAACCGCTTGCCAGACAGGACTGCCTTCGCTGCATTCAACAAATCATCGACTGCATCGAGCTTAAGGACATATCCAAGAGCACCAGTTTGCATCGCTGCTTCTATTACCTCGGGATCACTATTCCCACTTAGAAACAATATCGTCGAACCGGGCGAGCAAAGTCGGATTTGTAGGGCGACCTCGATTCCGCAAAGGAAGGGAAGATCCATGTCCAACACGACGAGGTCGGGTCGGGATTCACTGGCTTTTTGAATCGCTTCTCGCCCATCCGCCGCCTCTGCGACAATCTGAAACCCCACCTGGTTCTTCAGAACCGTGCAGGTGAACTCCCGAAACGGTCCGAAATCATCGACCACTAAAATGCGGGCCGGCATCGTTTCCCAATACTGATGCCTCCCATTAAGTGAAGAAGTGTCCTCTTCAATTACGGCATTCATCATGTAGCGATCATTCCAGAGAAGAAAAGCCCAGTCGTTGCTCACTCACAGCTCTGTACTTGCTCAAGAACAACCGCGGAGATGACTTGGGAGAGGTGGTCGGTTGGGAGGTCAGACCCGATGTAGGAGAAGGTGTTGTGGAGCCCGCAGCACGAGCCTACCACGGCCCTTGCTGATCGCGCCGTTCCGCTGCCATTCGCTCAGGAGGCGACTTGCCGTGAACGGTGTCACATTGGCAGCATTTGCTAGTTCTTCGTTTGTGATATCGAGTTCAATTCCGCCTGCAACTTTGTGGCCGATGCCGGGCGCGAGAGTTGTCAGCACCCGCGCAAGTCTTTCTCGAGCGTTGTGACTGACCAATGCCATGTGCGAAGCGTGAAACCACGTCAAATAGTCCGACGCAATGCACAATGCGTTTTCCAGCAGCCGGGGATAGCGAGCCAGGATATCTCGGAGGACACTGCGGTGCCACACGAACACGTGACTTTCCTTCACCGTTTCGGCACCAAGGAGATAGGTTGACGGCTCTGGGAGGAGTGCTGCACCCCCGAATATATCCCCAGGTACAAACCAAAACAAAAGGACCTTCTCTCCCTCTTCGGTGATGGAAAAATACCTTGCACACCCTTTCGTGAGCAGGAAGAAATAGTCGGCAGGATCTCCCTGGTTGGTAACAATCGAGTTCGCCGACAGCTGCCGTGGTTTGGCCGACGCCATCACAGAGTCAATCTCTGTTGTCGTCAATCCATGCAAAAACCTTGATTTCGACGCAGCCGGAATTGCCGAGACGGACCACGCAGGCTGCTCTGCGGACCACCGCTTGGGTATCATCGGGGACCCCCAGTCTGAAACCCCGGGCTCAACATGGATGTTGCCTATCAAGGATAGCGTTGACTGCTTCCCGCGTGCCGAAAAAAAACGGGGGACGCGGGCCGCCCCCCTTCACTACTTTTGATAGACGAAATGGCCTCGCCGGTTCTGCTGCCAGCACGCTTCGTTGCTTTCGGTGCAGAACGGTTTCTCCTTGCCGTTGCTAATCGTCTGGATGCGATTCGCACTGATTCCGGCTGCAGTCAGTGCATTCTTAACGGCCCTAGCGCGCAGATCGCCGAGGGCGATGTTGTACTCGGTCGATCCGCGCTCGTCGCAGTGACCTTCGATCGTGAAACTGATATTGCTGTGCTGGCTGAGGAACTGGGCGTCCGCTTCGATAGATGCATGTTGGTCAGCTCGAATGTCGGACTTGTCGTAATCGAAATACACGTCTTTTATGTTCTGGCTGAAGAGGTCTTCGTCCGAAACCGTAGGAGGAGGCGGAGGCGGCGGAGGCGGCGGAGTGACGGTCAGTCGCGCCGTCGCTTCCTGCGTCCCACCCGGACCCTTCGCAACCAGATGATATGTGGTCGAGTCGGGCGGGGACACGTTCTGCGAGCCGTTGGGCTGGACCGCCCCAATGCCGTCGATAGACACCTCGGTTGCATCGGTAGTCTGCCAACTCACCGAAGCGGACTGTCCGGTTTGGACCGTGTTCGGGCTCACCGAGATGGAAGCGGTGGGAACCGGAGGAGGTGGCGGCGGTGGAGGTGGCGGCGGAGCCGCTTTCTTTCCGCACGCACCCAGTGTCAATAAAGCGCCAAGACCGATTATCAGCAGGAAACACTTGCTATGTTGGTGCTTCACTTTATGTTCCTCCTACTACCCGAAGAGTCTCCCTGGGACCTACCGGGTTATGTACGATTTCGAGCTGCATTTGCGCTTCGTGGCGCCCCTGTGATGTAGCTACGGAATTAGGGGAACTGCCGATGTCAGTTGCAGGTTGATGAGCAGGCTGAGCCGACTATCCACCTGATAAAACTTCGCCGCTCGCTTTGCTCCAAGAGCTTTCATGAACTTCGGCCAATAGTCTTCGCGCAGGTTCAAGGTTTTGTCCTCGACGTTGATCATGCGCTGCACCATGTCCTTCGCTTTGTTGTCGTCCATGGAGTCGTAATTCGCGGCATAATCTTTAATCAGTTGCACGCGCTCGTCGCCGATCACTTGCTGATCGCGCGCAAAATCGCGATAGACGGGCCAGAACGCCTTGGACTCGGCATCGGTGAATTGCATCGTGGCAGTGATAATCTCGTTCTTCGTCGCCTGAACGTCGGAACGCATTAACTGGATATCGGAGTCGGTCAGAGGCTTAGCAGTGGCGTCCGCGGTCTGAGCACAAACAAACCCACTAAGCAGGACTAACGAGGCACAGATTGACAAAAACGCTCGCATAACATTCTCTCCTGTTGAATTTGAAAATGGTTCGAATCTTCACTTCGAAATTGTCCATTGGCTGCACTCTGCCAGACAGGTCATTTGACTGAGTAATCTCGGGCATCCATGCACGCAGAGAACGCCCTCTTGAATGTGTCAATGCCGGCCTGGTACTGGGCTTGAGCTTGTTCGTGGGACTGTTGTTGACCCTGAGCTGTTTGTTCCGCTGCTTCTTGTTTCACAGCCTGCTCTTTCATCCTCTGCCTGCGCCTTCCGGCTACTGCACCCACAGTGGCACCAATGGCTGCTCCTTTTCCCGCGTCGCCAGCAATCGCACCGATAACTGCGCCGCCCGCTGCGCCGCCCGCTGCACCCTTTATCGCGCCACCCTTGGGAACGCTATTCCCGGCCTGTTGTGCAGCCTGCTGCTGGGCCGCAATTTGCTGCTGTGAGCTTGGCTCACTCGGTGGTGGCACTTGCGGGTCGATGCCCGTGTTCTGGCGGGCCGAGCCGTAGCAATCGCTCTCGTCCTTCAGTTGTTGATCTGCGCTCTGGTTGTTCTTTGGATACGCGAACATCCCGATACTCTTTGCTGGTGACCATGCTGGAGGTGGACTATTTTGTGCGATGGCGCCCGGGATGCTCCATGCAATCAGTAGAATCGTCAAAAGAACTTTCATAACCGTTTCTCCTCGTTGGGCTCCGTTTTCGAAACTCGCGAGCCATCTGCACTGGCGCTCGTTTCGGCAGTCCTTGATCTGCGAGATGCCAGTTCAAGTGAGTATCAAAGCTCAGCTGTTATATTCCGCGCTTAGTCCGCGCAGAGCTACTGGTAAAACTGCCAGTCGCGACAAGCTCAGACGGATGGTGAGACGGGCTTACGCAAAAAGCCCATTCCAAAAAAAGGAACAGGAGTTGCCTGCCCAATTTCAGGAGGCAACTCCTAATGTGTACCTGGGACGGGAGAGTTCCAAGCGTACCTGCTAGAAACACTTCCGAATTGTTCGCAATCCCAGCGAGGAAGCCAGGGACAAGAGGCCAAGCAATCCGACGAGAGGTAACTCGCTTCCAGTCTTCGGCAGCTCAGCAGGAGCCTGAGCCACTTGTGTTGGAGCCGGCGTTTCCTCTACGACCAAGATTGGAACATCAACCGGAGGAGGAGGCGGTGGTGGCGGCGACGAACCCGTCACTTTTCTGGATTGGGAAACTACGTCCACCGGCGTTTCCACGATTTTGGTCGCCGAGACTGTCATCCCTTTCTTCAGTCCCCACGCGTCAACCATCTGTCCATCGATATTGAACTTCTGGTTGTTGGGAATCTTGAACTGTTGGTTCTTCCCGTCTTCCAAGGTCAGAATCACGGTACTCGGCGGATTCACCATCCACACTTTGCCGGTTACAGTTTTAACCGTGGTTATCACTTTCGAGACTGTGGTGGTCGTGATGGTGCGCTGAAGTTTCATGCCCACCTTCAGGTCGTGAATTCCGAGCTGCTGGCCGTCCACCGTGGCTCTGGCGGATTCCGGGACGTTGGCAAGATGACGGATCGTTCCATCCTCCATCTTGACAACCAGATCGTTGCCCGAAACGTAGACAACTTCACCGCGGTCGACCTGGGTAACGACCGAGGCTTTCTGCGCGGCCGTGCTTGTATTTGTCTTCACCTGCGCGCTCATGCTCACGGCAGAAGCTAGAAGAACAGCCCCTGCCAGGAGCACCAACATCGCACGTGTCCAATTTGTTTTTGAGTTCATTTCCGTAGTCTCCTTTAATCAAGTTTAGAATTGTTCTTCTTCAGATCCGTCCGCTACCTCGTTTGCTACTGCGAAAACCGCAACCGCTCATTGTGTGACTGCTTGCCGCGTGTGCCCTCCTAATTGCTGCTCGGGTCCACCCCTGTGCATGAACATTCGCCGCAGCCGGGCCCGATATCGACGCCTGAACGATGTACCGTTGCGGGGCGCTACCGATGAAGTAAAAGGGGTAGCAGGTGATCAGTGTCAGCGAGGACTGCGGCCGTTGCTGC
>Ga0335070_10005009_pt1 | contig 15542 bp, 17 predicted proteins | sample Lox_Sample_13_FD_206722 | JGI IMG/M metagenome (GOLD analysis project Ga0335070, IMG submission 206722) | Soil microbial communities from Loxahatchee National Wildlife Refuge, Florida, United States - Lox_Sample_1.3 | ecosystem: Environmental > Terrestrial > Soil > Wetlands | place: USA... | reverse complement strand
GTTTCGCCTGCTCGACGAGTCGCGCCACGTTCTCGCGCGCGGTCAGCACCTCGACGACGAACTGGCCTGGATTGCGCGCAATGAGGTCGACCGTGCTGCATCCGACCGACCCGGTCGAGCCGAGGATCGCGACGCTGCGCGGCGCCGCCGAGGGTGCGAGCGCTACCGCCATGCCAAGCCTCCGCCACTGATCCACTGCCAGAGCGCCAACACGGCCGCCGCTGCGATGAGGCCGTCGACGCGATCGAACAGGCCGCCGTGGCCAGGAATGATATGGCTCGAGTCCTTCGCGCCGAAGCGGCGTTTCACCCAGGATTCCCCGAGGTCGCCCGCCTGTGCCACGATCGCAAGGATAGCGCCCGCTGCAGCCAGAAGCACCGTCGCGGGCGCCTGCGGCTCCACGGCGCTTGCGACCGCACCGACGATACCGGCGCTGACCATGGCGCCGATCAGACCGGCCCAGGTCTTCTTCGGACTGATGCGTGGCGCCAGCAGCGGCCCGCCGATCAAACGACCGGCAAAGAAGGCCCCAATATCGGTCGCCCACACCGTCAGCATGAGCCAGAGGATGAGCTGGCGCCCCTGCTCGCTGTCGTCGCGCAGCCAGATCAGCGCCACCGCCGGCAGGCCGATATAGAGCGGGCCCGCCGCGATCCAGCGCGGATGCTCGCGCCCGCTGCGCCGGGCGAGGACGTAGACGATCATGCTCGCGAGTGCAGCGCCGACGAAAGCGAACGCAGGACGATCCGCGATCGCCGAGGCGACGATGACGACGACCGTGAAGGCCAGTGCGCCGCCGGTGGCGCCGAAGCGCCCCTCGCCCGTCAGCCGCACCCATTCCCAGGCGAGCACGATGACGCCGGCGACGATGAACAACGCGAAAACGGTCGGGCCGGCGGATACGGCGATCAGCGCCGCCGCGATCATGACGACGGAAGAGATGACGCGCAGCCGGAGGCCGCTGGCCCAATTCGCGCTAGGCACTGGACGCGCCGTATCGCCTTTCGCGGCGCTGGAATTCGCGGATCGCGTCTTCCAGGTCCTGCTTTGTGAAGTCGGGCCACAGCGTGTCCAGGAACACGAGCTCAGTGTAGGCCGACTGCCAGAGCAGGAAGTTGCTCAGCCGCTTCTCGCCGCTGGTTCGGATCAGCAGATCCGGGTCGGGGATCCCGGCGGTGGTGAGGAAGCGCTCGACCAGCGCCTCGTCGATCGCATCGGCCGACAGCCTGCCCTCGCGGACCGACTGCGCGATCGCGCGCGCCGCGGCCGCAAGCTCGGCGCGGCTGCCATAGCTCAGCGCAACGATCAGCGTGAGTCCTTGATTGTCGCGCGTCATCGCCTCCGCATTGTCGATCAGCGTGACGATGTCGGGCGCCAGCTTGGTGCGGTCGCCGATCACGCGCAGACGTACGCCGTTCTTATGCAGGTCGGCGATCTCGCCGCGCAGGTAATGGCGGAGCAGCCCCATCAGGTCGTCGACCTCGGTGATCGGCCGCTTCCAGTTCTCGGAGGAGAAGCCGAACAGCGTCAGGTAGCGGATGCCGAGTTCGGCGGCGGCGGTGATGGTGCGGCGAACCGATTCGGCGCCGCGGCGATGCCCCGCCACGCGCGGCAGCCCCCGCGCCCGCGCCCAGCGACCGTTGCCGTCCATGATGATCGCGACATGCGTCGGCATCGTGCCGCCGCTGCCGGCCGACGGAACGAGGTCGGTCTTCTGGTCAGACATTCAGGACGTCTTTTTCCTTGGCGGCGATCGCTTCGTCGATCTTCTTGATGAACTCGTCGGTCAGCGCCTGGACCTGCTTGCCGAGTTTGCCGTGCTGGTCCTCGGTGATCTTGTGGTCCTTTTCCTGCTGCTTCAGCGCTTCCATGCCGTCGCGGCGGACGTTGCGCACGGAGATGCGCGCCTGCTCGGCGTATTTGTGCGCGATCTTGATCAGCTCCTTGCGGCGCTCCTCGGTGAGCGGCGGGATCGGCACTCGGATGGTCTGGCCCTCGGTCATCGGGTTGAGGCCGAGATTGGCCTCGCGGATGCCCTTCTCGACCGCCTTGACCAGGCCGCGATCCCAGACCGAGACCGTCAGCATGCGCGGCTCTGGCACGGACACGGTGCCGACCTGCGAGATCGGCATGTGACTGCCATAGGCCTCGACCTGCACCGGCTCCAGCAGGCTCACTGAGGCGCGGCCGGTGCGAAGCCCGGCGAGTTCCTTCTTGAGGACATCGAGCGCGCCGGTCATACGGCGCCGCAGCTCGTTGGGATCGGCGGTGGACATGGCGTCATTCCCTGTCGGTTATGATCGTGTGTTTGCCGCTGCCGCGGATAACGTCGGCGAATCCGCCCTTATTCTGTATCGAGAAGACGAGAATCGGAATGTTGTTTTCACGCGCCAACGAGATGGCCGAGGCGTCCATGACCTTGAGGTCGCGCGACAGCACATCCATGTAGGTGAGCTTCTCATAGCGCTTGGCGGACCCATCCTTCTTCGGGTCGGCGCTGTAGACGCCGTCCACCTTGGTGCCTTTGAACAGCGCCGTGCAGCCCATTTCGGAGGCGCGCAGCGCCGCGGCCGTGTCGGTGGTGAAGAAAGGGTTGCCGGTGCCGGCCGCGAAGATCACGACGCGGCCTTTTTCCATGTGGCGGATGGCGCGGCGGCGGATATAGGGCTCGCAGACTGTCGCCATCGGGATCGCCGACAGCACGCGGGTATAGACGCCGAGCTGCTCAAGAGCGCTCTGCAGCGCCAGCGCGTTGATGACGGTGGCCAGCATGCCCATGTAGTCGGCGCTGGCGCGCTCGACGCCGACCGCCGCACCCGAGATGCCGCGGAAGATGTTGCCGCCGCCGATCACCAGGCATACCTGGACCTTGAGGTCGATGGCCTCCTTCACGTCGGCGGCGATGCGCTTCACGGTCTCCGGATCGAGGCCGTAGTCGCGCGAGCCCATCAGCACTTCGCCGGAGATCTTCAGCAGCACGCGGCGGTACAAGGGACTCTCGGCCGGATTCAGTCTCGCCGCCATCGCACCTGCCCGTCCTGGAACAGGGCCGGCGAAATGCCGGCCCCATTGATCATCGCGCCACGCCCGCCTGTGCGGCGACTTCCGCGGCGAAGTCCGACTCCTTGCGCTCAATGCCCTCGCCCAGCGCGAAGCGCCGGAACCCGGTCACCTTCACCGGCGCGCCGATCTCCTTGGCGGCCTTCTCGACCGCCGCCGAGACGCGGCTCTCGCCGTCGATGACGTAGACCTGCTCGAGCAGCACCACGTCCTCGTAATACTTGCGCAGCCGGCCTTCCACCATCTTTTCGATGACGGCGGCGGGCTTGCCGGAGCTGGCCGCCTGCTCGCGCAGCACGCCGCGCTCACGCTCCAGCGCCTTGGGATCGACCTCGGCGATCGACAGCGCCTGCGGATTGGCGGCGGCAATGTGCATTGCCAGCTGCTTGCCCAGTGCCGCGAGCTTCTCCGGATTGCCGGTCGATTCGATGGCCACGAGCACGCCGATCTTGCCGAGCCCGGGACCGGTGGCATTGTGCACGTAGCTCGACACCACGCCGTTGCCCACCGACAGGCTGGTCGCGCGACGCAGGCTCATGTTCTCACCGATCGTGGCGACGAGATGCGTGAGCTTGTCGGTGACGCTGCCGCCGCCGGGATACTCCGACTGCTGGATGCGCGACATGTCGCCCTCGTGCGCCAGCGCGATCTCGGCCGTGCGACGGACGAAGTCCTGGAAATTGTCGTTGCGGGCGACGAAGTCGGTCTCGGCGTTCACCTCGACCATGGCGCCCTTGCCGCCCTGCGAGACGACGCCGATCAGACCGTCGGCGGCGACGCGACCCGCCTTCTTGGCAGCGGCGGCGAGGCCCTTCTTGCGCAGCCAGTCGACGGCGCCTTCCATATCGCCCTTGGTCTCGGTCAGCGCCCGCTTGCAGTCCATCATGCCGGCGCCGGTCTTCTCACGCAGCTCCTTGACCTGTGCCGCCGTGATCTCGGCCATGACTCACCTCTAATTAGTTGGATGGCGACCGCGAGCTCAGCTCGCGGCCACCTTCTCGCGCTTCTTCTTGGCGGCCTTCTTGACGGCCGGCTTCTTTGCCTTCTCGCCCTCATCGGCTTCCGCCGCCGCCTCGCCATTGGCGGGCACCGCCTCGGCCGGCGCCTCGGCCTGCGCGCCGACATCGACGCCGGAGGCGACCATCTCGGCCTGCAGACCCTCGAGCACGGCACTGGAGACGAGGTCGCAATAGGTTTGAATCGCGCGCAGCGCATCATCATTGCCCGGGATCGGGAACTTGATGCCGGTCGGGTCGCTGTTCGAGTCCAGCACCGCGACGACCGGGATGTTCAGCCGGCGCGCTTCCTGCACCGCGATCGATTCCTTGTTGGTGTCGATCACGAACAGCATGTCCGGCAAGCCGCCCATCTCCTTGATGCCGCCCAAGGCACGCTCGAGCTTGTCGCGCTCGCGCGTCAGGTTCAGCGTCTCCTTCTTCGTCAGGCCGGAACTCTCCTGCGCGAGCTGCTCGTCGAGTTCACGCAGCCGGCGGATCGAGTTGGAGATGGTCTTCCAGTTGGTCAGCATGCCGCCGAGCCAGCGATGATTGACGAAGTACTGGCCACAGCGCTTAGCCGCCTCGGCGACCGGCTCGGCCGCCTGGCGCTTCGTTCCGACGAACAGGATGCGGCCTCCCTGCGAGGCGGTGGCGCGCACTGCCTCGAGCGCCTGGTAGAGCATCGGCACGGTCTGCTGCAGGTCGATGACGTGGATGCCGTTGCGCACCCCGAACAGGTACGACTGCATCCGCGGGTTCCAGCGCCGGGTCTGGTGCCCGAAATGGACACCCGCCTCGAGCAATTGACGCATGGTGAAAGACGGCATCGCCATGGGCGAGCAACTCCTTTTCCGGTTGAGCCACCGCGGGACTGCGCCGGACGTTACCGCCGACACCGGAGCGACCACCGGGCCTATGACGCCCGCAGCCGCGACCCCGCGTGAGAATTAGGCCGCCCCCATGGCGGCCTGGCCCGGTTGATATAGGCTCGGCGCCGGAAATGCAAGGCGCAGCGCGGGTTTCCCGCCTGTGCGGATATGCAGCGGAGATACTTCCTAGCGTATAAGCCGACGATCCGGCCAAGCTCTTGATCAGCGAGGGCTATTTCCGATTCCAGCTTGCCCTGTTCTTGTTCATATCTTTGCTTGTCAAGGGCTTAGCGGATCGGCACTGGCTCGACGCGGGCGACGACACCGACGACAAGCCGGTGGATGATGGCCACGCCAACGAACCAAAGGGCATTGAGGCCGCTTACAGCCGTCGCGATCTGCAGCGAAGCCGTGCCGTCAATGAGGCTTGCTGCGAGCACAATCGCCTGCTGGACGACCAGTGCTGCGGCGAACGCGGCGACCCAGCGGCGGAGTTCCGCCCGATCGAACCGTGCCGCGACCTGAATTGCGGCCGCGGCCGCCAGGATCGTCGAGGCGCCGAGCACGGGGCCCCAGGCCAGGGAGTCGGGTGTCAGCGGATAGCCGAGCAGCAGGAAGCCGACCGCTTGATTGCCCAGCCAGACCCCGAGGGAGGCGATCAGGGCGGCGCGCGCCGTCAGCGTCAGCGCTGCCACGGCGGCGGCGGCGGCGAACGGCGTGGCGCAGGCGAAGACAAGCGTGCCGACCGCGCTGCCGATGATGAGGAAGCCGGCCCAAGCGGCTTCGAAGACCGGTGCCGCGGTCCGTTCGGATTGGGTGTTCATGCAGATCTCCTTCATTGCGAATGGCATGGATTCAGTCGTGATGGAAGCCGTTTGCGGTGCGATCGGCCGGGTCCGGCCCGGCGGCGCCGGTGTAACGGGCGCGCAATTCGTCCCACAGCGACAGCCGCGACCAATCCGGCCGGCGCAGTACGCGCTCACCGTCTGGCGACAGGAACGGATTCGGCAGGAAGATCGTGATCTGCTGCTCGCCGATCCCATTGAACAGGCGCAGGCCCCACGATACCGGCGCGCCGGCCGGATTGAGGCGGCGAAACAGCTCGGCGCGCGCAGTCTGGCGGTGGCGTGCCAGTTCGGGCGGCGTCGGGTGGCGGTGCGAGCCCTTGTGCTTGCCGATGCACAGATGGAAATGCCAGTCCGCGAAGGCGACGGTGATGTAGCCGTCGAGCATGCCGATCTTCTCCGGCGCCGCCGCGGCACGGATCTCCCACGCGGCTCCCTGGATCAGCGGCCCAAACACGATCTTGTCCCAGTGCGTCTCGAAAAGGTGGCGAAGCAGCGATTCCAGGCTCGCCTCGTCCGTCGGCAGCGCGAACACGTCAAGCTGCGCGCCGTCCTCGTCGGTGATGCGCCTGAACGCCGTCGCCTGCTCCGCGATCATGGTTCTATACCCCTCCCCGCGTCCGTGATCTGCACGGCTTCTGCGCCATGCAGCCGGAATGTGATCGGCACGTCGACGGCACCGGCGGTGCCGCCGCGAAAGCGCCAGCGCAAGACCGCTTCGCGCGCCGCGTCGTCGAGCATGCCGCTGCCGCTCCCGGCCTTCACGGCCACTGCCTCCGGCCGGCCCTGAGCATCGAACGTGACGCGTAGGACGACCGACCCTTCGAGGCCGCGGCGCCGCGCAGCCATCGGATAGGCCGGAGCCACGCGATGCACCGCTTCGGTGCTGCCCGCCATCCCGCCCGATGGTCCCGAGGCTGAATCGCCAGCCGCACCCGCGCGACCGACGTCACTGTCCCGGCCGGCACCCGCAGCCGCTATTGCTTTCACGCCGGAAGCCGGCGCGCCCGAGTCCTTGAGCGACTCGCCACTGTCCGACTCTACTGGCTTGGCCGCGACAACTTGACGACGGCGCGATGAGCGTATGGTTTCAGATGTTTCGCGCATCGGCGCCAGCGCTTCGGTCGAAATTGCCCGCATCGCTTGGGGTGATGCCACCGGAGAGATCTCCGGAGCAGGGATTTCGCGCTCGACCCCGTCGTTCGCCACGGCTTGGACCGCTGCGGCGGAGGCCGCGGCCGCCGCCGCGTCCTCGCGCGCCGCACCGCCGGATGACACGGCCGCAGTAGCACCAGACGCCCCTTGTGATCCGGCCGCCTCACCCCACACGACATCGATGGTCAGGGCCGCCCGCCCCTCCTCGACGCTCCGCGAGACCAGCACGGCAGCGAGCGCTGCCGCGTGCAGCGCCGCGGAGAGTGTCAGAGGAAGGAGCAGGCGGCGGTTCATGGCTCAGAACGTCGCACGCATACCGGCGAAGGCGGCGCGGCCTGGCGTGCCGTACGAGAACACCTCTTCGTACTGAGAGTTGAGCGCGTTCTCGATGCGGCCGAACGCCTGCAACCAGTCCGTCAGCTTGTAGCTGCCGGCGATGCGCACCAGCGTGTAACCATCGAGCGAGACGTGCTGGGTCGGCTCCGGAAACGGGAAGAACTCGAGGTCCTTGTTACTGCCGTTGTAGTCGATGCCCAGGGTGACCGAAGCCCGCTTCTCCAGGAAGCGGTAAGTGCCGGTGAAGCTCGCGACATGCTTCGGTCGGCGCACGAGGTCGTCGCCGTTTGTATCGCGCGTGTCGGTGTAGGTGTAGGACGCGACGAGATCGAGCCCTTCGAGCGGCGAATAGCGGCCGCTGAGTTCGACACCGCGTGCGCGCGATTTGCCGGGCACGTTGATTGAGGTGTTACCGAAGCCCTCGATCAAATCGTCGATACGCTGGTCGAAATACGTCAGCTCCGCAGCGGCACGGCCGCCGAGGAACGTCTGTTCGATGCCGGCGTCCCAGCCGCGCGAGTGCTCCGGCACCAGATTGGGATTGCCCCGGAAGTTGTTCGTGAAACCGAACAACTCGAAGATCGTCGGCGCCTTCGTCGCGGTGCCGTAGCTCGCCTTCAACTTTGTCCCGGAATCCCGGAACAGATAGGCGCCCGAGAAGCGCCAGGTCGTGTCGTCCTCGAACAGCTCGTTCCAGTCGTGGCGGCCGGCCGCCGTGAGTGTCAGCCGGTCCCACAGCGTGATGCCCTGCTGCGCGAACACACTCTTCGTATCGATGTCGCGATCGATATCGGAGAAGGCGCTGTGATTGATGACGCGCTCTGTCTCGCGCTCGAGGCCGATAACCGTCGAATGCTCGGCGGGGGCCAGGACATCGCTCGAATAGAAGATGTTGGACTGGTAGTCGAACTTCCGTTTGCTGCCGTCGAGCGTGCTGTTCTCGATCTTGTCGGTGCGAAAATCCTGTCGCGCGTCCGACGCCGAGGCGCCGAGGATGTGCTGCCACGCGCCGCCGAACGTATCGAGCGAGGCCTGCGCCCGGCCATAGCGCTGCCAGATCAGTGTGTCGTCCTTGCTATCGAACGCGATGTTGGGGCTGGTGATACTGCTGAAGCCGTCATTCTCCAGCCGCGCCTGTGTCCAGCGGCCAACCAGATCGATCTGCAGCGGCTCGACGGGTGTAAAGCCGAGACGCCCGCCGGCGGTCTTGTGGCTGTAACCGTCGGCCTCGTCGAAGCCGTTCTTGCGGCTGGCGATCGAAATACCGTCGCTGGAATAGCCGGTCGCATAGAGCGAGTAGCTGACCATATCGGTGCTGCCCGACACGCCGACGTCGGCACGGCCCGTCTGGAACGAGCCCGCCTCGACGCTGGCGTAGCCTGACGGCTTGCCCTTGCCGCGCTTGGTGATGATGTTGATGACGCCGCCCACTGCGTCGCTGCCATAGAGCGCGCTCTGCGGACCGCGCAGGACCTCGATCCGCTCGATGCCCGAGGCGAGCAGATGCCCGAAATCGAACTCGGAGCCGGCGGCGGGATCGTTGACCTCGATGCCATCGATAAGGACGAGCGTGTGGTTCGCCTCGGCGCCGCGGATGCGCACCTGCGTCAAGGTGCCGACGCCGGCGCCGGAGCGGTTGACCGCGAGGCCAGGCACGGTGCGCAGGATATCGGCGACGCTGGTGACCTGCCGCTCGCGGATCTGCTCTTCGGTGATCACCGTGATCGCATTGCCGACGCGATCGACCGACATCGGGATGCGGGTGGCGGTCACAACGGTCTCGGGCATCGCGCCCTGGCCGAAGGCGGCACCCGATCCGAGCCCCGCCATGAAAAATGCGAATGCCGACAACCGCCGGGCGCTCGCCCAGCGCGCAAACGACTGCATCTGTCCCCCCGTTGCACGATCGAAGAATCGTCAACGCAAACGGAGGAACGCGCGCGCAGCGCCGTCCTGAGACAAGCAAGCTTGTTTACCACCGGTGCACCCCGCCCGAGGAATCCGCATTGACACGTGCGCCGGCAGGTCTCCTGGCTCGCGGATCGATGCTGGCGATCGGCCTTCCCGGTTTCCCAGTGGCACGCTACGGATCGCCGGCTCTCCGCTTACAGTTGCGGGGGCAGCTCCGGCTTTGGTCGCAGTGACCGCACCGGATTCCCTTTTCATCCCCAATTCGGGGGAACCGTCGCTGACACGACAGCTATCGCGTGACTCGCACGCAAGTCAAGCCGTCGGTGGGTGCTGCCTGCCGGACGAACAGCCGCGGGGCGCGGCAAACAAGCCGCTGTTACCACGCGAAGGTGAATGCGACATGCCCATTCCGTTTCGCTAGAATAGTTGCGCTCGAACGAATCGCGGGCCGTCCCATGTCGGGTTTGTGTCGCATGCTTGGCCTGTCGCGCCGCGCCGTCCACCGCTGGGGGACGACGCTGGCCCTCATTGCCATGCTCGGCCAGATCGCGGTGTTCACGCTGCATCGCCCGGCGCTCGCGCTGTCGCCGTTCGAAGGCGACGAACATGCCCTATGCCTTAGCGGCGGCGCCGGAAGCTCGACGCCGGATCACGGCCGCCAGGCGCCGCTCGGTGACGATCTGCAGTGCCCGATCTGCAAGACGCTGCAGCATGCGGTCGCGATCTTGCCGGTGGTGGCGGCGCTGGATGTCCCGGTCGATTTCGGCACCATCGAGCTGCACTCGCCCTCGGCACTGACAGTGCCGCGGATATCCGCGTCGACGCAGCCGCGCGCACCTCCCTCCGCTCTGAGCTGGGCCTAGGCCCGACAGCCGCAGCCGCTCCGGCGCCGCGACGCGCCGGGGCTTTCAAACCGCGTGGCCGACAGGGCCACGGATCGCTCATGAGCCATTGGAAGAGAAGATGTCCATATCGCACACCCGCGCGCGACGGCTTGTCGCCGCGACCATTCTTGCCCTTTCCGTAAGCCTCTTGCCTTCCGCCAGCGCCTACGCGCACGGCGTCGTTGGCAAACGCTTCTTTCCCGCCACCATCGCAACGGACGATCCGTTCGTCGCCGACGAGCTGTCGCTGCCGACGGTCTCGAGCTTCCGCGAAGCCGGGGAGAACGGCGAGCCCTCGACGCGAACCGAAGAAGTTTCCGCCGAGATTGCCAAGCGGCTCACGGACGAATTCGGACTGTCGGTCGGCTATGGCTGGCAGCGCCTCAAGACGAGCGGCGAATCGGACCGCACAGGCTGGGGCAATCTCGAGCTCGGCGCCAAGTACCAGCTGTTCACTAACGCCGAGCACGAGGCGCTGATCTCACTCGGCGTCGATGCGGAGGTCGGCGGCACCGGGTCGCGCCGGGTCGATGCGGACCGTTTCAGCACGATCACGCCGACCGTATTCTTCGGCAAGGGATTGGGCGACCTGCCCGACAGCGTCGCATTCCTGCGGCCCTTCGCCGTCACCGGGCTGGTGGGATACGGAATACCGACCCAGGCGAAGTCAAGTCAACGCACGACCGATCCGGACACGGGCGACATCGATACGGATATCGAGCGCCACCCCAACGTCATCGAATGGGGATTTGCGATCGAATACAGTCTGCCCTATCTGCAAGCCAATGTGCGCGATGTCGGGCTCGGGTCGTTCCTCGGGCGGATCATACCGCTGGTCGAGTTCGCCTTCGAAACGCCGACCAATCGCGGCGAGAGCGGCAAAACCAAGGGCACGATCAATCCTGGCTTCCTGTGGGCCGGTCAGCAGATGCAGTTCGGCGTCGAGGCCATCATCCCGGTGAACGATCGCACGGGACACGACGTTGGCGTGCGCGCCCAGCTACATTTCTTCCTGGACGACATCTTTCCGACCACCGTCGGCAAGCCTATCTTCGGGAAATGACGATGCGCCTCGTCGTTCCGCTCCTGGCGAGCGGGCTGCTGCTCGGTTCCGCGCCATCCGCAGACGCGCATGCATTCCTCGAACGGGCAGAACCGGCCGTCGGCAGCACGGTGGGCACTGCTCCCGCGGCTCTCACGCTTCGCTTCAGCGAGCCGCTCGAACTTGCATTCAGCGTGGTGCGAGTGCAGGACGCGACAGGGGCTCGGGTCGACCGCAACGACGCAACCGCCGACCCGACCGATCGACGGGCTCTGCGGATCGGGCTTCAGGCGCTGCGGCCCGGCACTTATAAGGTGACCTGGCGGGTCGTCTCAGTGGATACGCATGTGACCACCGGCGACTTCGTCTTCCACGTCGCGCCGCCCTAGGCGCACACGGCACATGACCGATCTTCTCGTCGCGATACGCGCGTTCGAGTCTGGCGCTACATTGCTCGTCGCCGGCGTACTCTTCTTTGATACCTTCGTCGCCGACAGTGAGACGAACGGCGCGCGCTCACGGCGCGCACTAGTCCAAGTCGCCGCCATCGTTGGCTTGATCAGCGGGGCGGCGTGGATTGCGGTACAGGCTGCAATTCTTGGCGAAAGCTTGTCGCGCGACGCTGATGCTCGTCTGCTGGCCACGTTGATCGTCAACACGCAATTCGGTCGAGTAATGGCGGCGCGGCTTCTGCTCTTCCTCGTGCTCATCCGCCTTTTGCGATGGCCCGGCGTCGGCGCCACGCTTGGCGCTATCTTGGTGGTCTCGCTGGCATGGTGCGGGCATGCTGCGGCGGGAAGCGGACAACTCGGGTTAGTTCACCTTGTCGCCGACTGCCTCCATCTCGCCGCAGCCGCTGCCTGGTTGGGCGGGCTGGTCAGCCTAGCCGGCGCCTTGCACCGTCCGACTGCGGCGACGGTGCCGATGGTCCGGCGTTTCTCCACACTCGGCGTTGCCGCCGTCTCTACCTTGGCCGCGACCGGTCTGACGAATTCGGCATTCCTCGTCGGCACGGTGGGCAATCTCGTCACGACCCCTTACGGACGTGCGTTGACGCTGAAGCTGCTGCTATTCTGCTGCATGCTCTGCTTCGCCGGCATGAATCGTTGGTGGGTACTGCCTCGCCTCCAGGTGTCCCCGGACGTCTCCGCCTTGCGTCGCAATACCGTTGCCGAGGCGATTTTAGGAGGGCTGGTCGTCCTGGTGGTCGCCTGGCTTGGCGTCCAGCCCCCCGCCGCACACGTCCACTAGACTCTCACTGCATCGCGTAGACGAAGGGCGACAGCTTTTGGCCCGCAAACGGGCGCAGCCGCAGGCCGATGCGCTGCAGCAGCAGCGCCGGGAAATCGAGAATGAGGTAGGTCCGGCCCCAGTCACCCGAGCCCTCGGTGTGCAGCGCTTCCATCAGGATACGTAGCATCGCGGCGAATTCGGGAACGAACAGATCGGGGCGCGAGACCGCGCAGGCGCGCACCTGGGCGAGCGCCGAAGCGTCGCGAAACGGTGCGAGTTTGGCGACGATCTCAGGGCGCTCCGACGCGACACGATAGAGGTACTCGGCGATCTCGCCGATCTTGTCGCGCTGCTCCGCCGGCCAGATCTGCATCAGCGGCTGCAGCAGCTCGCTCGGCTTCGGCGCCGTGAAGCCGTCGGGCGGAGTCTGCTCCTTGAGGTTATTGCGCATGGCGGGCCTCCGAGGCGAGCATGCCGCTCAGATAGTCGAAATAGCATTCGGCGATACGCTCGTCCCCATCGGGCAGTGTATGCACCATGTCGCCGAACAGGCTTTCATCGGCGCCGAACTGCCGGAAATGACGGTGCAGGTCGACGAAATGCACGCCGTCCGGCAGCCGCACGAGCTCGAGGAACTTGTCGTAGAGATAGCCGATGCGCTTGAACCCGGCGGCGAACGGATTGTCCGGCTGGATGCTCTTCACATAGGCGGCTTCCGACGGCGACATAGCGGCTTTGCTGTGGAGCTGCGGCTGCAGCCCCCAGATGAAGCAACCGCCCGCGTCTTCGACCATGCGGCGGAACTGCTGCTTGCGCGTGACATACGCTTTGGTGATGAGCTGCGGGATGTTGTGCACCACCAGCGGATTCTCGGGCTGGTTGGTCGGGATGTGTCGCGTGTTGTGCAGGATGCGGCCCCACTCCTCCATGTTGTACTGGTAGGTGATGTCGTGGCGGCCGAGCAGCTCGGGGTCCGACAGCATGCCGTAGACGAGGTCGTTGAACCCGTCATGGGCGATGACGATGTCCGGCCTGATCCGGCTGGAAAAGAGGACGTGCGCCAGCATCTCGTTCAGCACGACATGGCCGTGCATGCCGAAATTCAGAACCGTAAACGTCTCGGGGCGCCCGTTCGCCCGCGCCCAGGTATTGAGCTTCTCCTCGATGCGCGTCGCGAACATCTCCTCGTGCAGGCTGAGCATGCTCCACGCGGCGGACCCGCCGAAGATCGTGATCAGCTTGTGATTCGGTTCCCGCTCCGCGTAGCGCATGAAATCGCCTTCGATGCGGTAACCGAATTCGTTGATCGGACCGAGCCCCGTGTACTTGAACAGATAGCCGTAGGGAAAATAGTAGAAGTCGCCATCCGGTGACCTGGGGCCGACGCGGTTGAAGACGTGGCGTTCGATTGCGGGCGATTCCGCAACGTCGATCGATTCGGCGCAGAGCCGCAGCCGCCCGTCCTTCTCCATCGTATAGACGCGCGGGCCCGCAATGGTCTTCGGGTCGTCCGCGAGATCGGGCTTGTCCCCGCCCCTGGCGAAGACGGCGACGTCGCCGCCACGGACGGCGTCGAACGAATAGAGCTGAACCGCGGTTGAGCCGGCGACCGCGCGGAAATGCGCCAGCGACTGCGTCGGCGCGAAGAGAAACGGCGTCTCGACGCGGAAGCGTTTCTTCAGCCAGCCCACCGCGCGTTCCACCGCGCGCGCGCTCATCGCCGTCGTCGGCAGGACCAGACTCACACGCATTGATGCGGCTCCTTCCAGACCAGCACGTTGCCGGCGAGCAGATAGTCCATGTCGCTCCAGGAGAACGTCTTCATCGCATCCCATGGCGAGCAGACGATCGGCTCGCCGCGCAGATTGAACGAGGTGTTGAGCACGACCGGCACGCCGGTTCGGCGCGCGAACGCCTCGATCAGCGCGTAAAAACGCGGATTGGTGTCACGACGCACGAGCTGCACGCGCGCGGTGCCGTCAACATGCGTTACCGCCGGGATCGCGTTGCGTTTCTCCGGCAGCACATTGGCAACCGCCAGCATGAAATGCTCGGGACAGTTCGGACCGTAGGGTTCCGGCATGTCGAAGAACTCGCGTGCGCGCTCGGCCAGCACGGCCGGCGCGACGGGTTGGCGAGGATGCTGCGCGCCCCGAGCGCGCGCGGCCCCCATTCCAGTGCGCCTTGATGCCAGCCGATCACGGCGCCGGCGGCGAGTTTGTCGGCGACGTCCTCGATCAGCGCCTTCTCGTCGTCGAAGCGCTTCCAGGTCGTCATCCGCGAGGACTCGAGCGCCGAGACGAACTCGTCGTCGCCGAAGCGCTTGCCGATATACGGATTGACGAGGCCGCGCGGCACGCCGCCGCCCTGCCCATGATAGTACGAGAGGGCGGCCCCCAACGCGCTGCCGGCATCGCCGGCGGCGGGCTGCACATAGAGCCGGCCCTTCAGCATCTTCTGCAGCTTGCCGTTGGCGAGGCTGTTGAGCGCGACGCCGCCTGCCATGCACACATCGGGAATACCCGTGCGCTCCACCGCCTTGAGCACGATATGGAAGATCATGTCCTCGGCGACGCGCTGCACGCTGGCGGCAATGTCGGCGTAGTGGCGGCTGATCTTCTGGGTCTCGTTCGCCGGCGGCATCCCTTTGGTGCCGATATCGAACGCGCTCTCCGGCTCGCGCGGCGGGCCCAGCAACTCGATCAGCTTGTCAGTGAACGGATACGCGCCCGGACAGGTGAAGCTGAAATAGCGCTGGTCCATGCGCACCAGGCCATCGGGCCGCAGTTCGACCAGCTTGCGAATCGTATCGTAGGCTGCGGGCTCGCCGAAGCCGGCCATGCCCATCACCTTGTATTCGCCCTCGTTCACCTCGAAGCCGAGGAATGCGGTGAAGGCGCTGTAGAACAGGCCCAGCGAGTCCGGCAACTCGCAGGCGTAGAGCTTCTCGATCGTGCTGGCGCGTGCGGCGCTGACCGTGCAGGTCTCGTACTCGCCCACGCCGTCGAGCGTCACCACCGTCGCGGCGGGAAAGCCCGAGGCAAAATACGCAGCCCCCGCATGCGACTGGTGGTGGTCGATCAGCATGATGCGGTCTTCGGGTACGCCGATCCGGTCGACGATGCGCTGGCGAACGTCGAGCTTGCCCAGCCCGAGCCACGCATGGACGGTCGTCTTCAGGTACTCGACGCTCTTCGGGTAGTCGTCGA
>Ga0335070_10005008_pt1 | contig 15542 bp, 16 predicted proteins | sample Lox_Sample_13_FD_206722 | JGI IMG/M metagenome (GOLD analysis project Ga0335070, IMG submission 206722) | Soil microbial communities from Loxahatchee National Wildlife Refuge, Florida, United States - Lox_Sample_1.3 | ecosystem: Environmental > Terrestrial > Soil > Wetlands | place: USA... | reverse complement strand
TGTGGCGCACCATCTCGTCGAGGTCGCCGCTGAAGCGCTTCGAGACGATCGCCCGCACGGCCTCGGGCAGCGCCGCCTCGTAGGCGGCCAGCGCGCCGGCGTCTTCGGCGATCGTCGATGGGGTTGCTGCGGCGGGAGTGGAGGTGGCCGAGGCTTCGTCCGCCTGCGGCCTGGCCTTGCTGCCACCGCATCCGCCGGCCGCGCAGGCCACGCCCACCACGGCGAGCGCCGTCAGCCAGCTGCCGAGAGGATGATGAGCGAGTCGCGGCATGGTTCCTCCTGCCCCGCCGCCCCGGTCTCCGAGGGGAGCCGCGCGGCGCTGGATCTTATGCCGAGTCGGCACGCGTCGGCTCGCCGGCGCCCGCCTCCAGCTCCCGCGTCATCTCGATCATGGTGCGGCGGAAGCCCATGCCGTCGAACAGCGACTGCGCCGCCGTGTTCCCCGCGGCGGACCACAGCAGCACGCGCGGCGCGCCGCGCGCGCGCAGCCAGTCGCAGCCGGCTTCGACCAGCCGGGTGGCGACACCCTGCCGGCGGGCCGACTCGTCGACGACCACGTCGTGGAGGAAGCCGGCGGCGGCGCGCAGCGCCATCCAGTCGTGCGGCTCCAGCGTCGCGTAGGCGTAGCCGACCACCTGGCCGCCCCGCTCGGCGACCAGCACGACGGCGTCCCGCTTCTCGAGCTGGGTGCCGAGGAACCAGGCGTAGCCCTCGGCGACGTCCTCGCCCGCCGGGATGAACCGCTGTGGGTCGAACGCGTGGTGCTGGCGCACCAGCAGCGCGCCCAGCCGGCCGGCGGCGGCCATGTCTGCCGGCGTCGCCGGGCGTATGAGGAGCCCCGTCTCGGTCATGCCCAAGTGGGGCCCCTCAGCGGCCGCCCGCGGCCGGGGGCGCTGGCGCTGGCCCCGATCAGCGCCAGCATCCCGTCCCCGAGGTCGAGCAGGTAGGGCTGGCCGCTGCTGCCGCCCGTCGTCTCCCCCACGACGATCGCGCGGCCGTTGTCCTTGAACGGCATCACCAGGTCCTCGCGCGACGACAAGCAACCGCCGTCGACGAGCAGGGCGAGGCGGCCCCGGTAGGCGCGCTCGGCCGGCGGCATCCGCGGGGGCGTGGCGTCCTCGGCGACGGCCACCGTCGCTCGAGCACAGCCGATGACCAGGGCCGCGAGGCGCAGCCGTGCACCCAGATCCATCACCATGAGCCTCCCGTGCCGTGCCGGTTCCTCTCCCGACCGACCTCCCGACCGAGGTCGTCACGCGTCGCAGCCGCCCAGCGCCCGCACGGCTTCGGCAGCCCGGTCGCGCGGCGGGTGGCCGGCGACCGGCATCGGCTCGAGCAGACCGGTGACGAAGGGCAGCGCACCGGTGGGGTCCAGCTGCAGCAGGCCCAGCAGGCAGTCGACGACGACAGGCGGCTCCTCGTCGCCGAGCACCCGCCGCAGGGTGGCGAGTGACGCGGGCGCGGACGGGTGCTCGCGCAGCGCCGCCAGCTCGTCGAGCACCTCCTGCCGCTTGTCGCGCCGCATCAGGGCTTGCGGGTGCGCCGACGCCCGCTCAGCGCCGGCCGAAGAGCCGCGGCCGCCGGGTCTCCCCGAAGGCCACGTTCGACTGCTGGTCGAGCGCGAGCTCGTCGGCGGTGAAGTGCAGGGTGAGCGTGACCACGTACGGCGTCTCGTGCAGGCAGAGCTTCGCCGTGTAGGTGTCGTCCGAGGTCCAGCCGCCGCTCGCCGCTGCCTTCTCCTCGGCGGCACCGGTCGGCAGCACCACCGTCGTGCCCCAGCGGCCGTGGCCGACGGGAAGCTTCGTCTCGCGCCCGCCGCGCCGGAGGACCAGGGTGTCGCCACCGGCGTTCGCTTCCAGGGCGACCGCCTCGACGCCGTCCGCGTTCTGCGGGAACGAGTAGCGCTTGCCCGACACCTGGGCCGCCAGCGGCGACGAGGCGGCGCCTGACTGGGGCGCGAGCGCGAGCGAGCCGAGCTTCCGCCGCAGCGCTGCCTCCTGGTCGGCGGCGGCCGGCAGGGCCGCGGGCCCCATCGCGGGCAGCAGGTGTTCCCAGACCTGCTCCATCACCGCGCCCATGTCCGCGGTGCCGCTGGTGATCGCGACCACCGCGTCCTGCTCGGGCATCACGATGCAGAACTGGCCGAAGGCGCCGTCTCCACGGTAGAGGCCGTGCCGGCAGCGCCAGAACTGGTAGCCGTAGCCCTGCTCCCAGTCGCTTCTGGGATCGCTGCCGTTCGAGACCTGTCGGGCGGTGGCGGCGGCGATCCAATCGGCCGGCACCAGCTGCCGCCCCTGCCAGCTCCCCTTCTGCAGCAGCAGCTGGCCGAAGCGCGCGATGTCCTCGGTGCGGATGCGCAGGCCGAAACCCCCGAAGGAGATCCCGTGTTTGTCGGCGTCCCACCTCGGCTGGTCGATGCCCAGCGGCTCGAACAGTCGCGGGCGGAGGAAGTCCAGCACGGTGGAGCCGGTCCCCTTCTGCACCATGGCGGAGAGCATGTAGGTGGCCGGCGTGTTGTAGACGAAGTGCGTCCCCGGCTTGTGCGCCACTGGCAGTCCCAGGAACAGCCGCACCAGCGACTTGTCGGAGTCGAAGGGGAAGCCGGCGATCGCTTCTTCGTGGTGGCCCGTCGACATCGCCAGCAGGTCGCGCACACGCATGGCCTTGAGGTTCGCGCTCGGCTCCTCCGGGGCGTCCTCGGGGAACACGTCCAGCACCCGGTCGTCGAGGCTCAGCCGGCCCTCCGCGATGGCGAGGCCGACCGCCGTGGAGGTGAAGCTCTTGCTGAGCGAGTAGAGCACGTGCGGGTCGTCCTTCGCGTAGGGCGCCCACCAGCCCTCGGCCACCACGTGCCCGTGCCGCAGCAGCATGAAGCTGTGGACGGCGTCGACCTTCTGCTCGGTCTCCTGCAGGAACGCCAGGAGCGCCGAGGAGGCGATCCCCTGGGCTTCGGGGCTGCTGCGGGGCAGCTCGACCCGGGTCGCCGGGGCGGCGAAGGCGAGGCGGGCGCAGGCGGTGGAGATCAGGAGCGCGGCGAGGAGGCGCAGTCTCATGGCTGGTGATTCTCGCACCGAACCCTCACCTGGGCGACCGCACGAGCGTCGCGGCGAGCTGGATGGCGTCGATCATCGACTGGGCGTTGGCCGTCCCCTGACCGGCCCGGTCGAAGGCCGTGCCGTGGTCGACCGAGGTGCGGATGATGGGCAGGCCGAGGGTGACGTTCACTCCCGCCACGCTCGTCCAGGCGCCGGTTGCGCCGTCGTAGTGGAAGCCGAGGAGCTTCACCGGGACGTGCCCCTGGTCGTGGTACATGGCGACCACGGCGTCGTACTGTCCGCCCTTCAGCTTCGGGAACACCGTGTCCGCCGGCAGCGGTCCCTCGACCTCGATCCCGCGCTCCCTGGCCGCGCGCACCGCCGGCGCCACCTGCTCGTCGTCCTCGCTGCCGAAGAGGCCGCCTTCGCCGCAGTGCGGGTTCAGGCCGGCCACGGCCAGCCGCGCCCGCCCCCGGTTGAGCCTGCCGACGGCGGCGTGGGCGAGCTCGATCACCTTGAGCACCCGCGGCGTCCGCACCGCGTCGATCGCCCGCCGCAGCGACACGTGCGTCGAGACGTGGACGACGCGGAACCTGCCTTCCACGAGCATCAACGCGTAGTCGTGGCTGCCGGTCTTCTCGGCGTAGATCTCGGTGTGGCCGGCGTAGTGGAACCCTGCCGCGTTGACGGCCGCCTTGCTGATGGGGCCGGTGACGTTGGCGTCGACCAGTCCCTCCCGGGCGAGCTCGATGGCCCTGGCCACGTACTCGAAGGAGGCGCGACCCTGCTCCGCCGTCACCTGGCCGGGGCGGAGCTGGGCGGGAGGGAGGTTGTGCAGGTCGAGGACGTCGATGGTGCCGCGCTGGTACCGCGCCTCCGCGGGCCGGCCCACGGCGCGCACGGCGAGACCCAGGCCGCAGAAGCGGACGGCGTCCGCGACCACCGCAGCGTCGCCGACGACGAGCGGCCGGCAGACCTCGTGCACGGCCTCGCTCGCCAGCGCCTTCGCACAGACCTCGGGCCCGATGCCGCCGGGGTCGCCCATGGTGATGGCCAGCAGGGGTCGATCGCCGCTCATCTCGCCCCGTCCTTCCTGCACCGCCGGTGCACGGCGACCAGGTCCTGGTCTCGCCCGAAGGAGCCGGACATCGTCACCACCGTCACGCCGTCGAGAGCGCCGCCCTGCGCGACACCCCAGGGCGCCCCGGGAATCACCTCGCCGCGGAGCCGGATCGCCGACACACCGGCCGCGCCCAGGATCGCCCGCGCCGTGTCGCCTCCGGAGAGGAAGAGCGCACCCGGTTTCCTGTGATTCGCCAGCGCCGCGCCGAGAGCGGCGAGGGCGGAGAGGATGCGGCCCGGCGCCGTGCGCCCTTCCCGGCGCTCGTGGGGCGCCTGCACGACGAGGTCGCACGCCTCCCAGGCGGCGGTGGCCGCGCGTGTCAGCGCCCGCAGCCCTTCACCGGCGAGGCTCGAGGGCGTCAGCACCACCGCCTGGCACCGGCCCTGCCGCAGCAACGCGACCTGCCGCCGCAGCGATCGGCTGGCCGAGCCGCAGACGAAGAGCATGGACGAAGCAGGACGCATCGCGGCCGATCCTGCGGCCTCACCGGGACGAAGGCGAGCGGCCAGTGCGGTCGCCAGCCCGGCCGAGCCCGCCAGCAGCGCGTCCCGGAGACCGCCGGCGACCACGGCCGCCACCACGTCGAGGTGCTGCCGACAGCCAGCATCGCAGGTGATCAACCGATGGCCTTCGCTCAGCAGCCGCTCCAGCGTCCGGCGCAGGGCGTCCGGCCCGTTGTCCAGGTCGGTATGGTGCAGGTGGGTGACCGGCACGCCGGCTTGCCGAGCGAGCAGCCGGGGAAGGCACGACTCCGTCACCGGCGCGACGGGATCGCGGCCCGCCTCTCCCTCCGCCGTCGGCACTCCTCGGACGAGATGCACCCCGTCGATGGTGACGCGGCCCTGGTCGGGATGGGCGGGCGCCACCAGCGCGCACCTCAGGCCCAGCTCGCGACGCACCGTCTCGATCTCGAGGCCCGGCCGGCCACGCAGCTGGCTGTCCATCTTGTGGTACACGAGCGCGGGCCTGCAGAGGCGGACGATTCCAGCCGCCATTCGCAGTCTGGGGGCGGCCTGGGCGGGATCCAACCCCCGCGTTCCCGTGTCGATCGCCAGTCCGGCGCCGGCCTCCGGCTCCGGCGCGGCAGCCTCGCCCAGCGTCAGGAGCAGGGTCTCCTCACCCGAACGGAGGAACTGGACCGCGGTGTCGGCGGCGCCGCTGAGGTCGTCGGCCACGACACAGACGCGCAAGGGATGAGACGGCATCACGCGTCCCGGACCGGCAGCATCTCCGGGGCGTGCGTGAGCACCGCCACCCGCGCCTCGCCTCCCTGTCGGCGAAACGCCTCCTGGACCGCCCAGGCGATGTCGGGAGCGTGGGTGTGTCCGAGCCTCGCCTTGTCGTCCGGCGGTATGCCGGGCGAGCAGGTGATGATGCCCGCCTTCTCGCGCACCATGGCCCAGGCCACCGCCAGCGCGGCGGCGACACCGTCCTTCAGCCTACCCGCGGCGTAGGCCTCCCGGAGGCGCTGCGAGGAGCGGCTCGCGTACTCCAGCACGCCCGCGTGTACCGGGCTCACGCCCTCGGGCGCCGGCGTGCACAGGACGATGGTGCCGCCCGGCCGCACCATCCGCTGCGCGGGGTACAGGGCCTTGTGCGACTGCCAGAAGTCGAGCTCGCAGGGGCACGCTCCCGCGATCACGATGTCGGGGTCGCGCGGGTAGGAGAACGCGTAGACGGCGCGCGCCAGGTCCACCGCGCGGGCGAACGCGTCCCCGCGCCGGCCGAAGAAGACGCCGGCGACTTCCCCCTGGGGGCTCGTCACCACGTTGCAGACGGTCCTCATCCCGACGCGGTCGGCGATCTCCTCCATGTCGGAGCGCACCGGGTTCTCCGCCCGGCCCAGCAGCGAGTCGCCGCCGCCGCCGCAGGACAGCATGTGGGTGGCCGCGGTGGTCTCGGCACCGCAGATCCCCGGCTGGACGATCTTCCCGCCGCCCGAGAAGCCGGGGATGTGGTGGGGGACCACGGAGCCGATGCCGATGACGACGTCCGCCTCCACCGCCGCCCGGTTGACGCGGATTGGCGTGCCCCGGCTGGAGCAGCCGAGCGACACCAGCTGCGTCGGGTCCTGCCACTCGTGGTTGAAGACGCGGATGCGCCGGCAGACGTCCGCGCCCAGCTTCCGCCGCATCTCCGGTTCGGACAGGTAGCGGTGGGTTCCCAGCGCCACCAGGCAGGAGACGCGGTCGTCTTTCACCCCTGCCGCGTTCAGCTGGCCGAGCAGCACGGGAACGATCCGATCCACGGGAGTCGAGCGGGTGTTGTCGTCCGCGAGGATCAGGACCCGATCCGTCCGCCGGACCCACGCGGCGAGGGGCGGCTGCCCCAGCGGCGACGCCAGCGCACCCCGGATCGCACCGTCGAGGTCCGCGACGGGCGCCACGGCCCGGGGCGAGTACACGCCGAGCAGGTTTCCGTCGGGGATATCGAAAGCGAGAGAGGCGGCTCCGAACGGCAGGACGACGCGCGCCATGTCACCTCGTGCGGCGGTCCCTCACGCCGACGAGAGGAGTCTACGGCAGGCCGAGCCGGCGCTGCCCGCACCTTTGGCTTCGCTGCCCCCCGGGGTCTCAGGGCCGGTCAGGCAGGACGCCGGCTGGTGAGCGTCAGCACCGCCTGCGCGAGCTGGTGCGGCTCCACGGGCTTTCCCAGGTGGAGCTGGAAGCCGGCGGAGAGCGCCCTGAGCCGTTCCGCTTCGGTCGCAGCCGCCGTGATCGCGGCCGTCGGGATGTTGCGGTAGGGTGCGTTCGGCAGCGATCGCACGTGCCTCAGGAGCGCGAACCCGTCGTCGCCGGGCATCACGATGTCGGTCAGGATGGCATGGGGCCTGCCCCGCTGCAGCTCGGCCACCGCCTCGCCGACCGAGCCCGCCGTACGGACCTCCGCCCCGAACCGCGACAGGCTGCGGCGCATCAGCTCGCGCGCATCCGTGTCGTCGTCCACCACGAGGACGCGCAACCCGGCCAGGACGCTCAGCCTCTCGGCATCGGCCGCGCCGGGTCGGCTGGCGGCGCTGCGCTCCGCGATGGAGCGGGTGAGCTCGGGCAGGACCACCTCGAAGATGGAGCCGCTGCGGTCGGAGCGATTGGCCGCGGACACGCTGCCGCCATGCATCTCCACGATGTGCTTCACCAGCGCCAGCCCCAGCCCCAGCCCTTGCGAGCGGGCGCTCGTCTCGTCCTGCCGGAAGCGCTCGAAGGCCTGGGGGATGAACTCGGGCCGAAGTCCCGGGCCCTCGTCGGTGACCGCCACGCGCACGCAGCCGGCGCTGGTGACGACGGAGGTCGTCACCTTTCCCTGAGCCGGCGTGAACTTCACGGCGTTCGAGAGCAGGTTCCAGACGACCTGCTGGAGCCGGCCCTGGTCAGCCCAGACACGGACGGCGAGGTCGCCGGTCGCGTCCAGCTCGACGTTGCGGGCCAGCGCCGCCGGACGGACCGTCTCGATCGCGGCGGTGACGACGTCGCCGATCCTGACCGGCAGCGGGTCGAGCCGCATCTTCCCGGCGAGGATCCGTGCTTCGTCCAGCAGGTCCGAGACGAGGCCCGTCTGGATGCGCGCGTTTCGGCGGATGGCTTCGATCGCCCTCCCCCGCTCTTCCTCGCTGAGCCGGCCGCTCTGCAGCACCTCCGCCCAGCCGACGATGGCGCTCAGGGGCGTCCGCAGCTCGTGGGAGAGCGTGGCCAGGAACTCGTCCTTGGCGCGGTTGGCCCGGGCGAGCTGCTCCGCCAGGCGCGCCTGCTCCGCGGCGGACGACTCAGCCCGCAGCCGGGTCTGGTGCAGGTTGTCGACGAGGAAGGTGACGCCGGCCGACACCACCACGTAGAGCGCCAGCTGGAGCAGGTGCGCCGACCGCAGCACCTCGGATGGACCCCGCGGGGTGTCGGCCAGGAAGAACAGCCCGGCCGCCCCTCCCAGAACCGCCCCGGCCATGCCCACCCGCGCGCCGCCGATCGTCACCGCCAGCATGACCGCCAGTATGAGCAGGAGGAAGGGGGACTTGGTCTCCAGCACTGGCTCGAGCAGCCACCGGGCGAGGATGGCGAGGCAGACCGGCGCCAGCCCCAGCGCCCAGCGGCGGCGAGACACGGAGACGTCCCCCCGGGAGACGGGCGTAAGATCGGCAGACGCTGTGGCCACGGACCGCGTTTGTCGAAGCTACCACCTTCCCGGGGCCCGCCACGTGAGAAGTTGTCACCGCCGCGTGCGGTGTGAATCCTCCCTGGGGAAGGCGGCTCTCACCAGCACAGAGCCCAGGCGATAATCTCCGGGTGGACGACGGCGAGCTCCTGGAGGCGGCCCGCGACGGAGGAGGAGGGCACGGATGTCGACGATGACTGTTCGCTTTCCCGGCGGCAAGCGCGTGGACGCAGAGTACGGGGGCTTCACCGTCCATACCGACCAGCCGCCCGAGGGAGGAGGCGACGGCTCGGCGCCCGCGCCCTTCGACCTCTTCCTCGCCTCCATCGCCACCTGCGCCGGCATCTACGTCAAGGGCTTCTGCGACTCGCGCGGCATCGCCACCGAAGGTCTCGGGCTCGAGATGCGGGTCGAGCGCGAGGCGGGAAGCCCGCGGATCGCCAGGCTCCTTCTGGAGATCCGGCTGCCTGCCGGCTTCCCGGAGAAGCACCGAGACGCCGTGATCCGCGCGGCCGATCTCTGCGCGGTCAAGAAGCACATCTTGAAGCCGCCGGCATTCGCGATCCAGGCCGTCCCGGCCACCGCGTCGGGCCGCTCTGCCTGAGCCCGGGGCGGGGCCCCGTCAGGCGCTGGCGTTCACTGGCGGACCTTCCGACCGCGGGACGCCCGGGTCGGTGCCGAGCGCCGACCCGGCGCGGGCCCGGGGTCCAGGCGCCGGAACTCCGCGCTCCCGCAGGAGGGGCAGCCCTGCTGACGCCCGGTGCCGAACGGGGCGGACCATGGGTGCCGACACGACTCACAGAGGAAGCGACGCTCGCCCGCGAAGGCTACCGGGCCGCCGACGATCCGAAGCGCCCGTCCGTCGACCAGCGCCTCGGCGACCTTTCGCCGCGAGGCCTCAACGATCCGCGCGAAGGTGGCCCGTGAGATGCCCATGCGCCGGGCCGCCTCGTCCTGGTACAGGCCCTCGAGGTCGGCGAGCCGCAGGGCCTCGAGCTCGTCCACGCTCAGCGCCGTCTCCTCGAGCGTCCGCAGAGGCACGCCTGCGGGCTTGAAGTAGCCGAAGCGCGGGCGAGAGGCGACGCGGCGTGGGCAAGGGGGACGGGCCATGGCGGTCGCTTCGCTGGGCCTGGCGGGGAGCACGCGCAAGGCCGAGCGTCGTTCGGCGCAATACATGAGTGGATCGCCGGAGCCGCATCTCGGCCCGCTTCGGCCGCTACGAGTGTCCGGACGCCTCTACGAGCAGCCTCCCTGGATCTTCTTGACCGGCTTCTTGGCCACAGGACCCGCTTTCGACTCAGCGATCCTCTTCGCCAGCTGCACGCGCGCCTCGGAGCGGAAGCGGTCGCGGTCGGCCTGGGCGGCGTCGGAGGCGGGGCCCGGCGACTCGTACTCGAGAATCGCCTGGCGCAGCGCGCGGACTCCTCCTTCGAGGACCCGCACGTTCTGGTAGCCGAGCCGCTCGGCAAGGAGCGCGGCCTGCAGCGAGCGCGAGCCGTCCTCGTCCACGAAGACGCGGCTCACGCGTCGGCGACCCAGCAGCGGCTGCCACTCCCTGGCCAGCAACCCCTCCAGCGGGAGCGAGACCGCGCCCGGCAACGCGAGCCGCTTCTGTGCCGCTTCACCCCTGAGGTCGAGGACGAGCAGACGCGGGTCGTCGTCCAGGAGGCGGAACGCGAACTCGTCCGGGGTCATGTACTGCGCCGCGTGCTGCTGCTGGTAGAGGGGATCGGCGACCTGGGTGAGGAGCCTGGTCTTGCGGTCCGGCAGGAACACCAGGACCGCCGCCAGCGCCAGCAGCCCGGCGGCGGCCCAGCGGTGGGCCGCCCGCGGGAAGGAACGCGAGGGCGCCTGTGCGCTCACCTTCCTCTCGATCCAGGAGGTGACGGCAAACGCGGCCACGGCGGCCGCGACGAGGAACAGGACGAACCCGCCACGAGACACGCCCAGCGAGTCGTAGACTCTCACCGGCCCGCGGCCGCCGGCGTTCACGAAGCCGGAGAAGAGCGGATACGCCTCGCCGTAGGCGAAGACGCCGAGCGCGCCGCCCAGCACGAAGACGATCGCGTCCTTCTTGCCGATCGCCGCCGCGCAGACGCTGGTTCCCGGGCAGTAGCCGCCGAGGATGAACCCCAGGCCCATGACCACGCCGCCCAGGACCGCCGGACCGAGGAAGAGCGGGTTCACGTAGATCGCGTCCAGGTCGAGCAGGCCCGCCCAGCCGAGGAGCAGCGTGCCCGAGAGCGCGGTGATCGCGGCCGTGAAGAAGACCCGAAGGACCGTGAAGTCGTAGCCGTAGAAAAGCCCTGCCAGGCGGCGGGACGAGGAGAAGCCGGCCTGCTCGAGCACGTAGCCGAAGGCGATGCCGATCAGCAGGCCCGAGAGGATGTTGAGCTCGTTCGAGAGGAGGTCCGGGACGAGGGGTGCCATGGTCAGATCCAGAGCCTGCGGAAGAAGAAGGCCGCCGCGTATGCGGTGCCGAAAATGGCCAGCATGGTGACGAAACCCGCGGTCGCCAGCACGGCCATCCCGCTGAGCGCGGCGCCGCTCGTGCAGCCGCGAGCGAACTGCGCGCCGATCCCGAAGAGCGCGCCTCCGGCGAGCGCAAACGCGAGCCGGGTGCGGCTGGTGATCCGAGGGCCCTTCTCCGTCGTCCAGGTGAGCCGGCCCGACACCAGGCCGGAGAGGAACCCGCCGATCAGGACGCCGATGACCTCGAAGACGAGCCACTGCTTCAGGGGGTTCCCGGCGTGCTCGGTCGCGTACTCGGCGTAGAACGGCTGGCGGGCGGCATGCGCCGGCGCCGCCGTCTCCACCGCCGCGATGACGGCGCTCTTGACGGCGCCGCTCGCGCCCAGGCCACGGCCGCTGACGACGACGGCCGCCAGCAGCACCAGGCCGAGGAGAACGCCAGCCAGGTAGGGATTCAGGTAGCGCTGGGTGGTCATGCCGCGATCTCCGTGGAGTCCGTGCTGGTCCTGCTGCCCGAGCCCGGGCCGTCCTCGAGCTCCTCCCAGCCGGTGATCATCGCCCGGAGGTTCGAGAAGACCGTCTGACCGGTGGTGATCAGGTACAGGTGCGAGACCAGGAAGGCGACCAGCAGGAAGGCGGCCGCGGTGTGCAGGACCGCGATCGTCGCCAGGCCGCTCACGTTCAGGGCGTCGACGCCGTAGCGCTGCGGGTAGCGATAGAACATGTAGAGCAGACCCGAGGTCACGATCCCCGGGATGACCAGCAGCTTCAGGCCCAGGTAGACGAGCCGCTGCAGCGGGTTCAGCTTGCTGAGGGCCGTCTTGTGGGTGGGGTGGGGCGCGTTGCGGAAGATGCCGAGGAGGTAGTACTCCGCCTGGGCGCGCAGGTTGTCGAGCGTCGGCAGGTACTGCCTCCACTCGCCGGTGGTCAAGTGCCAGAAGGCAGCGAAGGCGATCAGCACCAGCAGCGCCACGGCGGCGACGCTGTGGTAGCGGACCGCCTGCTCGAAGCCGAAGAAGGAGAGCGAGCCGTGGATCTCGAAGCCGGTCATGGCCAGGAACAGGATGAGCAGCGCCTGGGTCCAGTGCCAGAAGCGCTCGAAACCCTTGTAGACGTATTCCCGCCTCATCGCTGGCTCCCTTCCGTGGCCCGGCGGCTCACCCACGCGCGTCCGCCCGCGTGCAGCACGACGCCCGCGAGCGCCAGGCCGATTCCCAGGGAGCCCAGGCCGTCGACCCAGCGGTTGCGGTCGCGGCCGGGCAGGTAGAAGTCGGTGAGGCCTGCCAGCCTCGACCCCCGGCGGGTGTGGCACTCGGCGCAGCCGACCGCCTGCCCCTTCGGCGCGACCATGTGGTTGATGGGCCAAATCATCTCGGTCTCGACGAACCCGAGCTTGCCGCTGTAGGGCAGGCCGACGAGCTTCATCCCCTCGCTGGCCGAGCGCTGCCAGTCGAAGTCCCGCCAGAGGGCGCCGTCGCCGTCGTGCGTGCCCGCCAGCTTCGGCTGGACGAGCAGGCGGTTCTCCTCGTCGAAGGGCTGGCGGGCCCGGTGCACCTTGACCGGGACGATCTTCGCGTCCGGCTCGGCGTAGCTGCCGAAGAGGCGGTTGATCTTCACGGGCGCCTGCTCGACCCGGTCGCCAAGCAGGTAGTGGCTGGCCGTCCCGTCGAACCAGGCGTACTCCGGCTTCAGCTGGCGACCCCAGCGGAACGAGCCCTTGATCGACATGTAGACGTCGTCGCCGAGCGCGTCCTTCTCCTCGAAGGGCTTGCCGTCGCGCAGCCGCCCCGCGGTCGACCAGTCCCAGCGCAGCTTGGTGGAGTTCACCTTGGCGTAGGTCGGGATGTGGCAGGACTGGCAGGCGACCTTGAGCGTGTGCATGTTGAGGCGGCCGTCGGCGTGGGGCGTCGCGGTGTGGCAGTCCTCGCACTGCACGCGGTTGCGGTTCATCGAGGAGATGGAGTAGAGCTTGCCCTTGAGCTGGTGCTTCTCCGCGGTGTGGCAGTCGACGCAGGACATGTCGGCGCCGTCGCTGCCCATGTGGACGTCGACCTGGCGGGTGGTGTCGAAGAGGGCCATCTCCAGGTCGCCGTGCTTGACGTTGTTCCCGCCCCCGCTGAAGAAGTGGCAGGTCCCGCAGTTCGTCCGCTGCGGGCGGCCGACGTGCTGCGCGACCTTCGTCAGGTCGACCGTCGGGTCGGGGTTGCCCGCCCCGCTGTTCGCCTTGACGTAGGTCGAGGTGTTGTCGTGGCAGGCGAGGCAATCGACGTTGCGCGCGTCGCCGAAGTCGAAGCCGGCATCGGTCCAGCCGTAGCCGATGTGGCACTTGTCGCAGGCCTCGTGGCTGCCCGCCACCCCGATGCAGAAGTTGTTCAGCAGGTTCTTCTTGCCGATGTAGCGCACGCCCCGGCCGGCGATGTACTCGGCGCGCTCCCAGTTCCAGTGACTGGAGCGCATCACCTCCTGCTGACGACCGTTGTGACAGGAGATGCAGGCCTCGGTCACCTGCTGCGGCGAGGCGAAGCGCCGCTGCAGCTGGGAGAACTTCGTGTGGTCGACCGACGGGACCGGCTTCTTCGCGTAGCGGCGGTGGAGCGTGTCGGTCAGGGACGGCTCGACGTCCTTGCGGACGAGCGACGAAAAGGCGAGTGCCGCGAGCAGCAGCAAGCCAGCCAGGCCCGCGAAGATCTTCCTCATGGCTCAGTCACTCCGTCCGTGCGGGTCTCCGCTGAAGACGTCAACCGGGTTCCCTGCTTCGGGACGTAACGAGCAGGGTTCGTGCCACTGGGAGCGCTGGGCGATTCGGCTCGTTTGCGCGTTCGTTTGGGTGAGTGTGGGCGGAGGCGTGAAACGTCTCAGCGTTTCGTTGCAGCGTTGCGTTGCGACGAAACGTTGTGCCTGCCGCCTTGAAAGAAATCCTCCCGGGATCAGGCGGCAGGCTTGACGGTGACGTCCATGCCCAGCCGCCTGAGCCTGTGCAGCCCTCTCGCACATGCGGCCACGACGTCAGGAGTTGCTGGGAGCGCCACCGTGAGCGATCCTCGGGCCGCCCTCAGGACCGAGGACAGGCGACTGGACACGATCATGAAGAAGGGGCTCGGCTCCCGCTACCGCGTGCGCTACTACGACGCCTTCTCGCGCGTCTACGACCGCTTCGTCGCGGCCCACTCGAGCGACCGCGAGGGACGGCTTCGCGAGACGCTCGCCGAGCGGTCCGGCCTCCTGCCCGACGCCCGCGCCCTCGACTTGTGCACCGGCACCGGGGCGATGCTCCCGAGCCTGCTGCGGCGGACCGGCACGCGCGGCCTGGTGGTGGGGCTCGACTTCTCCCGCGGCATGCTGGGGCAGGCCCGCCGCAGGCTGGGAGGCCGGCCGGGAGTCGCGCTGGTGCGAGCCGAGGCGGGGCGGCTGCCGTTCCGGGCGGGCTGCTTCGACGCCGTCACCTGCTCGCACGCCTTCTACGAGCTCAAGGGCGACGGGGCGGAGCGGGCGCTGGCGGAGGTGAGGCGGACGCTGCGGCCCGGCGGGTCGTTCCTGATGATGGAGCACGAGGTGCCGACCCGGCCGCTCGTCCGTCTGCTCTTCTACGTGAGGCTGCTCTCGATGGGGCTGCGCAAGGCGAGAGAGGTGCTCGGCAACGAAGAGGCGCTGTTCCGGAGGCACTTCCAGGCGGTGGAGCGGGTCGCCACCGACACCGGCCGCTCGAAGATCATCGTCGGCAGCGCCCCGCGCGGCCCCTCAGCCGTGGCTTGAGAGTCGACGCGCCGTGCCCCGCTGCCGCCACTGACCCAGTGCCGCCTGCCCGTCCGGCCAGGCGAGCACGTGGAGCCCGGTCATCAGGAGCGCCGAGCTCAGGCACCACAGGCAGCTCGCGCCGATCACGAACGGCTCGAGAAAGGTCAGGCAGGCGGAAAAGAGAGCGGCCTGTTCCCGAGCGCCGGCGGTGGTCATGGCCAGCATGGCGACCGCCGCGCGCCTCGACACGGTTGCGCCTCCCCACCGTTTGGCAACCCAGGCCAGGAGGACGGCGGCGAAGCCTCGTCCCACCATGCCCCCCGCGCGAGCGCGCTCACTGCTCGAACTCGTACACGGCTCCCACCCTGCCCGGGCTGCAGCGCGGGCCGAGCGCCTGCATCAGCGCGGCCGTCGCCCGGACGCCAGTGCAATGGCACGGCACCACCCGCTCCACCCGACGCTCGAGCAGCGCGTGCACGACGACGTCGATCTGCGCGTCGCTGGCGGCGCCAAGGTGCAGGCCTCCCAGGACAGCCGTGACGCGCCTCCCCTGGCTGAGCGACTCCACCTGGCGCAGGGTGTCGAGGAGGCCGGCGTGCCCGCAGCCGAGGAGGACGACCACTCCCTCCCGCGTCTCGGCGAAAGCCGCCTGGTCGTCCGCTATCGGGTCCACTTCCCGCCCCTCCGCGTCCAGGAAGAAGCTGCCGGCGACCGGCGGGGAGCCGTGCTGCCTCGCAATTGCGCCCGTCAGGCGCAGGCCGCCGAGGTGCACGGGGTTGTGCGACGAATGGAAGGACGCCCGTTCGAGCAGCAGCTGCCGCACGGCTGCGGGCATCCCGATCTCGCTCGCCGCCGCCCCCCGCCCGGAGTAACGGACAGCGAGCGCCTCCGGGTGGGCGTAGACTGGAACCCCGGGGCGGTCGTTCAGCACCGCGGCCAGCCCGCCCGTGTGGTCGTAGTGGCCGTGACTCAGGACCACGGCGTCGAGCGAGCCCAGGCGGAGGCCGAGGGCTTCCGCGTTGTGCCGAAGCACC
>Ga0335070_10005006_pt1 | contig 15545 bp, 13 predicted proteins | sample Lox_Sample_13_FD_206722 | JGI IMG/M metagenome (GOLD analysis project Ga0335070, IMG submission 206722) | Soil microbial communities from Loxahatchee National Wildlife Refuge, Florida, United States - Lox_Sample_1.3 | ecosystem: Environmental > Terrestrial > Soil > Wetlands | place: USA... | reverse complement strand
CGCCGCGGTTCGGCCAGAACGCGAACGCGCGCTCGGCCTGCGCGGCGATCGTGAGCGACGGGTTCGCGCCGAGGTTCGCGGAGACCGCGGAGCCGTCGACGACGTGGAGGCCGGGCTCGGTCCAGACACGGTGCCACGGATCGAGGACGCCGTCTGCCGGCGTCGCGCCGATCGCGGCGCCGCCGAGGATGTGCGCGGTGAAGGGACGGTTCAGGAGCACCTCGTTCAGCCCCGAGCCGGGGAGCCCGCCCATCACGTCGGCGGCCTGGCGCGCGGCCTCGTTCGCCTCGGGGATCCAGGACGGCGACGGCTCGCCGTGGCCCTGCTGCGAGCGGAGCCTCCGCCCGTTCCACGTGAGGCGGAGCGAGTTGTCGCGCGCCTGCATCACGAGGAGGATCACCGTCCGCTCGGCCCAGCGGCGGACCCAGTGCGCGCGGAGGAACGTGCCCGGGTGTCGCGCCGCCGCGCCGGCCCAGCGCAGCGGCCGCGGAGTCGAGCCGCCGCCGTCGACGAGGATCGTCGAGAAGAGGCCCATCAGGCTCGAGCCGCGCGGGTAGCGCACCGGCTCGACGTGCGTCTCGGCGCTCGGGTGGAACGACGAGCCGATCGCGATCCCCGTCGAGTAGTCGACCGACGCGTCGCGCGCGCCTGCGCCGACGATCGCCTCCGAGTTCGAGCGGACGAGCACGCCGACGCTCGGGCCGCCGAGCCCGGAGCGGAAGAGCAGCCGCAGCGTCCCGAGGACGCCTGCGGCGAGCACGACGTGGTCGGCGCGGAAGACCTCTCGCCGCTTGCGCGCCCACGCGCCGCTCCGCTCGGTCTCGACCACCCAGCGCATGCCGTCGCGCCGCAGCAGCGTCGCCTCGCGCTGCGCGTGCACCGTCGCGCCGCCGCGCTCGGCGAGCCAGAGGTAGTTGCGGTCGAGCGTGTTCTTCGCGCCGTGCCGGCAGCCGACCATGCAGCCGCCGCAGCGCACGCATGGGCTCCGCGGCGGGCCGGCGCCGCCGAAGTACGGGTCGACGCCGTCCTCGTCGCCGAAGTAGATCCCGACCGGCGTGCGGCGGAACGTGTCGCCGACGCCCATCCGCCGCGCGACCTCGCGCACGACGTCCTCGGCGGCCGACTCGAACGGCGTCTCGATGACGCCGAGCATCCGCCGCGCGAGCGCGTAGTACGGCGCGAGCTCGGCGCGCCAGTCGGCGATCGCGCTCCACTGCGGGTCGTCGAAGAACGGCCCGAGCGGCTCGTACAGCGTGTTGGCGTAGACGAGCGAGCCGCCGCCGACGCCGGCCCCCGAGAGGACGAAGAGGTCGTCGAGCATGCTGAGCCGCTGGATCCCCCGTAGCCCGAGCCGCGGCATGAAGAGATAGCGGCGCACGTCCCAGTTCGTCCGCGCGAAGTCGCCGGCCGCGAAGCGGTTGCCCGCCTCGAGCACGGCGACGCGATAGCCCTTCTCCGTCAGCCGCAGCGCCGCGACGCTGCCGCCGAAGCCGCTTCCGACCACCACCACGTCGACGTCGTGCACCGTCACGCGGCCGATCGTACGACGCCGGTACCCTCCGGAGTCCCGTGCGCAGGCTCCTCCCGGTCCTCGCAGCGCTCGCCCTCGCGGCTCCGGTCGCGGCGGCGACGATCCGCGGCAGCGCGCGCGGCGACCTCATCGTCGGCACGCCGGCGGCGGACACGATCCGCGCGGGCGCCGGCGACGACCGGATCCAGGTCGCGTTCGGCGGCACGGACCACGTCGACTGCGGGCCCGGCCGCGACATCGTCAGCGCGGACGCCGGCGACTCCGTCGCGAGGAACTGCGAGGTCGTGTCGAGGCGGCTCTCCGTCGACACCGGGACGAACCCGTTGAGCCAGCACGAGACGGCGGTCGAGCCGGACGACTTCGCGTGGGGCTCGACGGTCGTCGCGGCGTACCAGCTCGGACGCCTCGAGTCGGGCGCGGCGGACACCATCGGCACGTCGGTGTCGATGGACGCGGGACGCACGTGGCGGCGCGCCGTCCTTCCCGGCGTGACGCAGTGGTCGACGCCTCCGGGCCCGGAGGTCGCGGCCTCCGACCCGACGGTCGGGTACGACGCGAAGCACGGCGTCTGGCTCGTCGGGACGCTGACGATCGAGCAGAGCAGCTCGCACGTGTTCGTCGCGCACTCGACGGACGGCCTCCACTGGTCGCTGCCGGTGAACGCGGCGACCGGCCCGGTGCTCGACAAGGACTGGGTCGCTTGCGACAACCACCCGGCGAGCCCGTTCTACGGACGCTGCTACCTCGAGTACACCGACGACGACCTGAACATCACCGTCAGCCAGTCGAGCGACGACGGCGGCCTGACATGGTCGCAGCCCGTGCGCGCGACGTCGATCCTCGTCGGCACGCAGCCGGTGATCCTCCCGAACGGGACGCTCGTCGTCGTCGCCGGCGACTACAACGGCGAGGCGGCGCTCAACGGCTCGATGGTCGCGGCGCGCTCGACGGACGGCGGGGCGACCTTCACGACGTCGACCGTCGCGAACCTGCAGGCGGCGTCGAACGACCCGATGCGCGCGATCGCGCTCCCGTCGCTGGACGTCGACTCCGCGGGGACGATCTACGCCGTGTGGCACGACTGCCGCTTCCGCCCCGGCTGCAAGGCGAACGACATGGTGCTCTCGACGTCGACGGACGGCGTGACCTGGACGGCGCCGGCGCGGATCCCGCTCGCGCCGGCCGCATCGACGTTCAGCGCGTTCATCCCCGGGCTCGGCGCGGACCCGGCGAAGCCGGGACGGCTCGGGCTCGTGTACGCGTTCTACACGCCGGGCTCGTGCGCGCACGGCGGGTGCACGCTCGAGATCGGCTACACGTCGTCGCAGAACGGCGGGAGGACGTGGAGCGCGCAGCAGCGGCTCGACGCGCAGCCGATGCAGCTCACGTGGCTCGCGCGTGCCGAGGGCGGGCGGATGGTGGGCGACTACTTCTCCGTCGCGTTCGCGGACGGGCGCGCCGTGCCGGTGTTCGCGCTCGCGACGTCGCCGCTCGGCGGGCGGTTCCGCGAGGCGATCTTCGCGAGCTCGCTTCCCGCGTCAGGCTAGGGCGTCGGCGAGCGCGCGGAGCGTCTCCCCCGCGCTTCCGTCGACGACGACGGCGGCGCGGCCGTCGTACTGCGTGCCGCCGCGGTTCACGACGGCGAGCTTCCCGCCGGCGGCGAGCGTCTCGCCCGGAAGGCTCGCGACGGGATAGACCTCGAGGGACGAGCCGACGCAGAGGAGGACACGTGCGCCGACCGCGAACGCGAGCGCGCGCTGCATCGCGCGCGGGTCGAGCAGCTCGCCGAACATCACGACGTCGGGCTTGAGGATGCGCCCGCAGCGCGGGCACGCGGGGACGGGCAGGAGCGCGGCGACCTCCTCCGCGGGAACGACGTTCCCGCAGGCGAGGCAGCTCGCGGTGCGCAGCGAGCCGTGCACCTCGACGAGCTCGCGCGTGCCGGCGCGCTCGTGCAGGCGGTCGACGTTCTGCGTGATCACCGCCCGCACGATCCCGCGCTCCTCGAGCTCCGCGAGCGCGACGTGCCCGTCGTTCGGCTCCGCCTGCGCGAGCACGTCGAGCCGCTGTGCATAGAAGTCCCAGACCTTCGTCGGGTCGGCGAGGAAGCCGTCGATCGACGCGACCTCCATCGGGTCGAACTGCGCCCAGATCCCCGACGACGAGCGGAAGTCGGGGATCCCGGACTCCGTGCTGATCCCGGCGCCGGTCAGCGCGACGCACGGCGCGTTCTCCCGGACGAGCGCTGCGAGGGCCTCGACGGTCCCCGTTCCCTGCCCCATGGCCGCATCGTAGAGTTCGCCCGCGATGGACGGGTTCACCTTCTCGACGACGGTCCGCGTCCGGTTCGCGGACACCGACGCGCAGGGGATCGCGCACAACTCGGCGTACGTCGTCTGGTTCGAGGTCGCGCGCGTCGAGTACCTCCGCGCGTTCGCCGGCGGCTACCAGCACCTGCGCGACGAGGGGATCGAGGCGCTCGTCCTCGAGTCGCACCTGCGCTACCGCTCGCCCGCGCGGTTCGACGACGTCCTTCACGTGCACGCGCGCTGCCGCGACGTGCGCGGCGCGCGGTTCCGCTACGAGTACGCGATCGTGCGCGACGACGGCGTGCTGCTCGCCGACGGCTGGACGGCGCACGCGTGCGTCGACGCCGGGACGTTCCGCCCGACGCGGATCCCGGCCTGGCTCGTCGAGGCTATGGAGCGGGCTGAGTCGTCGTCGGCCCCGTCGACGTCGTCGTAGCCGCCTGCTGCGCGGGCGGCTTCGCCTTCTTCGGCTTCTTCGGGCCGACGCGGACGAGCTCGGGCGAGGAGCGGTACGACGAGTAGAAGACGTCGTGGTCGAGCAGCTTGCCGTCCGGCGCGTAGACGTCGCGGGTGACGCTCGTCGTCATCGCGGGCTCGCCCGGGTCGTCGACGACCTTCTCGCCCGGCTTCAGCGACGGGTCGACGGTCTTCTTGATCGGCGCCTTGCCGTGGACGACGAGCGGCGCCGTCTGGCTCACGACCTTTCGGTGCGTCGGCGTCCCGTAGAGCCCGACGGTGAGCGAGTCGGAGCTGACGTACGTGCGGAGCAGGAGCCAGTGGCCGGTGTCGTTCACGAAGCGGAGGTCGACGTTCGGGTAGTCCACGGTCGCGTCGCGGCCCTGCGGGTAGTGGCTGATGTAGAGCGCGTGGTTCGTCCGCTCGGTGATCTTCAGGCCCGCCTCGTACGCGGCGTTGAAGACGGTCGTCGAGACCTGGCAGACGCCGCCGCCGAGGCCGGTCGTCAGCTCGCCGTTGATGATCACCGGCGCCTCGAGGAAGCCCTTCGCGGCGGTGCGCGCGCCGGTCGTCTTGTTGAACGAGAACTCCTCGCCGGGCGCGATGAGCTTGCCGTCGACGAGGTGCGCGACGAGCTCGACGTTGTGGATCCGGTTCGCGATCCCGCCGAACACGGTCGTGTACGTCGAGACGACGCCGTGGATCCCGAGCGACTGCGCCTTCGCCGTCGTGAGCTTCGCGGGCTGCTCGTGCACCGGGAGGACCGTGACGCGGCGATCCGGGCGGCGGTGGAGCGCGGCGGCGAGGACGGCGTTCGCGGCGGCGACCGCGTCGAGCTCCTGGCCCGGCTTCGCGGGGACGACGGCGATGTGCGAGCCGTGGACGGCGAAGGTCGCGTTCTTCGGCTTCGACTGGACGCCGCGGCCCAGGACCCTGAACCACTTGTCCGCGGCAGGGCCGCCGATCCGGAGCGCGGTGCGTCCGTCGGCGGGGAGCTGGAGGAGCGTCGCGAGCCGCTGCGGCTGGACGAGCCAGCGCTTCTCGCCGAGCTGCAACGCGACGGGACCGGAGAGCGCGACGCGCGCCTGGCGCGCGACGGGCGCGAGCGCGGCGGCGCGGACGCGCGGCGGATCGACGCGGAGCGGAAGGCCGACCGGGCCGGACGCGCGGTCGAGGGACGCGAGCGACGTGACGATCGCGTCGGCCGCGGCCGCCCGGTCGAGGACGTGGCCCGCGTGCGCAGGGAGCACGACGACGTTCAGTCCACGGCGGACGATCGCGGCGCTGACGCTCGGCCGGTCGACGGCCTTCGCGATCTGCGCGAGCTCGTACTCGAGCGCGCCGTGGAAGACGCGGATCGGCGGCGTCACGTCCGCGCCGAACACGTCGACGCCGAGGCGGCGGAAGCCGCGAAGCGGGCCGAAGCCGCTCCCCTGCCGCTGGGCCGAGTCGACGGCGGAGTGCCAGTCGGGCTCGACCCCGAGCTGCGTCGGGGCGATCGTGAACCGCTTGCCGGCGGCGACGAAGACGACCGGGCGCTTCGCGACGGCGTCGGAGCGCTGCTGCAGCAGCGTGCGCGCCTGGGACGCCTCGAGCCCGCCGACGTCGATCCCGTCGATCCGGACGCCCTCGGCGATCGTCGCCGGCGAGCCGGCGAAGACGAACCCGAGGACGGCGACGGAGCCGAGGACGGCCGCGGCGACGATCAGGAGGCGGCGCCAGGGCGAGGAGCTTCGGCGCCGGGAACGGTTCGAGGTCAGGCGGTCTCCACCACGGCGCACCAGGCGATGGTAGCCATGGCCGCAGGGGCGAAACAGGGCGTCCGCCTGTCACTTTCGGCCGCTGTCCCGGGGTCTGACCCCAGGACGTGTCCGCGTGCAAGCTCGACGCCGCGGCCGACACGGCGGGCGCGGCACACATCCCCTCCGCCACGAGTCGGCGCGGCCCAGACCCTGCGAGCGGAAAGCACAGCGCGAGGACACGCGCGCGCGCGAAGCGCGCCCGGCCCGCGCGGAGCGGGCGAGCAGCTAGAACACGAACAACTCGACGCCGCCGGCGACGTTCAGCTCGACGCCGGTGATGTAGCTCGCGAGGTCGGAGCAGAGGAACGCGATCGCGTTCGCGATCTCCTGCGGCTCGCCGGGCCGCCGGAGCGCGGTCCGCGCGACGATCCGCTCGTTCATCGCGGCGTTCCCGAGGTGGTACGCCTCCGAGCCGATCACGCCGGGGACGATCGCGTTGCACGTGATCCCGTGCCGGCCGCCCTCCATCGCGAGGGTCTTCGTCAGCCCGAGCAGGCCGGCCTTCGTCGTCGAGTAGCTCGCCTGGCCGAAGCCGCCGAGCGTCCCGGCCACGGAGGCCATGTTCACGATCCGCCCCCAGCCCTGCTCCTTCAGGTGCGGCCACACCGCCTGCGCGCAGTTGAACGCGCCGGTGAGGTTCACCTGGAGGTCGCGCTGCCAGAGCTCCGGCGACTGGTTCGGGAACTGCGCGACGTGGTCGAGCGTGCCGGCGTTGTTGACGAGGATGTCGACGCGGCCGAGCTCCTCGACGGTGCGCGCGACCGCCGCATCGACCTGCGCGCGGTCGGTGACGTCGCAGCGGACCGCGAGCGCACGGCGCCCCATCCCGCGGATCTCGGCGACGGTCTCCTCCGTGTGCACCATCCCCTGCTGCCGCGCGACGGTCGCGAGCGCGCCGTAGCGGTCGGTCTCCTCCGAGAGCTCCGACTCGACGAGGAGGTCCGCGACGACGACGTCCGCGCCGGCGCGCGCGAGCGTCAGCGCGTCCGCGCGCCCGAGCCCGCGCGAGCCCCCGGTGACGAACGCGACGCGTCCGGAGAGGTCGATCTCGACTGCCACAGCGCGGAGCCTAGTCCTTCGGCAGGAAGATCTCCTTCGCGATCACGAGCCGCTGGATCTGCGAGGTGCCCTCGTAGATCTGGAACAGCTTCGCGTCGCGCATGAGCTTCTCGACCGGGTACTCCTTGATGTAGCCGTAGCCGCCGAACACCTGCACCGCGTCCGTCGCGACCTTCATCGCCGTGTCGGCGGCGAACCGCTTCGCGAAGGACGAGTACAGCGTCGCCTTGCGGCCGTAGCCGTTGTCGAGCATCCACGCCGCCTGCCACGTGAGCAGGCGCGCGGCCTCGATCTCCGTCGCCATGTCGGCGATCATGAAGTTGACGCCCTGGTGCATCGCGATCGGCACGTCGAACGTGACGCGCTGCTTCGCGTAGTCGACGGCGTGCTCGTACGCCGCCTGTGCAACGCCGACCGCGCCGATCGCCGTGCCGGGCCGCGTGAAGTCGAGCGTCGCCATCGCGATCTTGAAGCCGTCGCCGTCCTCGCCGATCCGGTTCTCGACCGGCACGCGGACGTCCTGGAGCGCGAACGCGGACGTGTCCGTCGCGCGCTGCCCCATCTTGTCGAGGTGCTTCTCGATCGTGACGCCGGGCGTGTCCATCGGGACGATGAACGCGGACATGCCGCGGTGGCCCGCCTTCGGGTCGGTCTTCGCGAACACGACCGTCCACGCCGCGTAGCCGGCGTTCGTGATGAACGTCTTCGAGCCGTTGAGGACGTACTCGTCCCCCTCGCGGACCGCCGTCGTCGAGAGCGACGCGACGTCGGAGCCGGCACCCGGCTCGGAGAGGCCGAACGACGCGAGGATCGGCGACTCGATCAGCGGCGGCAGCCACGTCGCCTTCTGCTCGTCGCTGCCGAACGCGATCACCGGGCCGGAGCCGAGGCCGTTCGCCGTGATCGAGGTGCCGATGCCGGAGCAGCCCCAGTAGAGCTCCTCGCCGACGAGCATCCCCTCGAACGCCGAGAGCCCCGGGCCGCCGTACTCCTCCGGGATGTGGAGGTTCATCAGCCCGACGTCGTGCGCCTTCGCGATCACGTCGTCCGGGTGGTGCATCGCCTCGTCGTAGGCGGCCTCCTTCGGCCGGATCTCCTTCGCGGCGAAGTCCCGTGCCAGCTCCCGCAGGGCCTTCTGCTCGTCGGTCAGGGCGAACGACACGCCGGTCGCCGCACCGCTCTCGATCGTCGACATCGTCTCCGTCCTCAGCGTCGATTGAACAGTCAGTCAATGATTGTACTCTACGATGCGAGACGTGGCCACGACCGCGAAGCCGACCGCCCTCGACCCCCGCGATTTCCTCGCGATCGACGCCCTTCTCGACGACGAGGAGCGCGCGATCCGGGACACCGTCCGGCAGTTCGTCCGGGAGCGGATCCTCCCCGAGGTCGGCACGTGGTTCGAGGAGGGGATCCTCCCCCGCGAGCTCGCGCAGGAGATCGGCGCGCTCGGCCTCTTCGGGATGCACCTCGAGGGCTACGGGCTTCCGGGCGCGAGCGCGGTCTCGTACGGGCTGACGTGCCTCGAGCTCGAGGCGGGCGACTCGGGCCTGCGGAGCTTCGTGTCGGTGCAGGGCTCGCTCGCGATGTTCGCGATCTGGCGCTGGGGCTCGGAGGAGCAGAAGCAGCGGTGGCTGCCGCCGATGCACGCGGGCGAGGCGATCGGCTGCTTCGGGCTCACCGAGCCGGACGCCGGCTCGGACCCCGGCTCGATGCGGACGCACGCGCGCCGCGACGGCGCCGACTGGGTCCTCAACGGGACGAAGATGTGGATCACGAACGGGACGATCGCCGACGTCGCGGTCGTCTGGGCGCGCGCCGACGACGGCTCGATCAACGGGTTCCTCGTCGAGAAGGACATGCCCGGCTTCAGCGCGCCGGAGATGCACCACAAGCTGTCGCTGCGTGCGTCGATCACGTCGGAGCTCGTGCTGCGCGACGTGCGCGTGCCGGAGGAGAACCGCTTCCCGGAGATCGCGTCGCTGCGCGGGCCGCTCTCCTGCCTGAACGAGGCGCGCTACGGGATCGTGTGGGGCGCGGTCGGCGCGGGGCGCGCGTGCTTCGAGGCGGCGCTCGACTACGCGAAGGAGCGGATCGTCTTCGAGAAGCCGGTCGCGGGCTACCAGCTGACGCAGCAGAAGCTCGCCGAGATGGCGCTCGAGCTCAATCGCGGCACGCTCGTCGCGCTCCACCTCGGGCGGATGAAGGACGAGGGGACGCTGCGGCCCGAGCACGTGTCGCTCGGGAAGATGGGGAACGTGCGCGGCGCGCTCGAGATCGCGCGCTCGGCGCGCACGATCCTCGGCGCGAACGGCGTCACGCTCGAGTACCCGGTGATCCGGCACATGAACAATCTCGAGTCGGTGCTCACGTACGAGGGGACGCACGAGGTGCACACGCTCGTCGTCGGAAACGCGCTCACCGGGGAGAACGCATTCCGCTAGACCCGCGAATCGTCGCGCTCTTCACCGAAGGGCGGAACTTCGTCCACCTCGCGACGGTGCTGCCGGACGGCTCGCCGCACTCGATCCCGATCTGGGCGACGTGCGAGGACGGGCGGATCGCGTTCTTCACGCAGTCGACGTCGCGGAAGGGGCGGAACCTCGCGCGCGACCCGCGCGTCGCACTGTCGGTCGTGGACTCGTCGAACCCGTACCGGAACGCGCAGATCCGCGGCCGGGTCGTCGAGACGGTCGAGGGCGACGCGGCGCTCGAGATCATCGACCGGATCTCGCGCTACTACACCGGCGAGCCGTTCCCGATGCGGAGCGGGACGGTCTACTGGATCGAGCCGGAGCGGGCGTACTTCAAGGAGCTGCCGTTCCGCCACTGACGCGCGAGACAGGTCCCGGGGTCAGACCCCGGGCCGTGTCCCGAGCGGACTACTCGCCGTCCCAGTAGTCGACGGCGTCGTCGCGCACGACGCGGTCGACGTCGAAGATCGGTGCGGTGACGTACAGCTTCCCGCTGTCGGGATAGCCGGCGACCGCGACCGCGGGCTTCGTCGACCCGATCAGCACGCGGAACGGCGCGTCCGAGCGGTTGATGAGCTGATGCGCCCCCGGCAGGCCCTCCGGGAAGTGCACGACGTCGCCCGGCCGCAGCTCGCGCTCGCCCTCCGGCGTCCGCACGGTCGGCGTGCCGTCGACGACGACGAGGAACTCCTCGCAGCCGAGCTCCCAGTGATACGGCCAGAGCTTCTCGCCGGGCGGCGTCTCGTACAGCGTCGCGCCGAGCAGCTCGCCGCCGAGATCGCGGCCGACGCGCGCGCGGCGGTGCGAATACCCCGGCCGGTCGAACTCCTCGGCCACGTCGCCGTCGCGGAGGTTGAACACCTCGCTCATCCCCGCTCCCGGCGCCGGCGGAGCCGGCACCTCCGCTCCCTGATGAGCTCCGTCGAGCCTACGCTCATGGCTCGCCGTCGTAGTACTCGAGGTTCGCCTCGGGCCGGTTGCGCAGCCGGACGCTGAGCCCGTCGCCGTGCGTCCAGCCGCCGGATGCGCCGATCTTGCCGCTGTCGGGATAGACGCAGATCTCCGGGTCGCTGATCGTCGAGAGCATCAGCACGCGCGCGGGCTCGTCCGAGTCGTTGCGGAACTGGTGCGCGCCGTCCGGCCCGCGGCGGAACACCGCGACGTCCCACGGGCGGAGGACACGCTCGCCGTCCGGCGTCCGCAGCGTCGGCGTGCCGGAGATCACCAGCGCCCACTCCTCCTCGCCGACGTGCCAGTGGTACGGCCACATCGTCTTCCCCGGCTCGACGAGATAGATCGACCCGCCCCACTTCGTCGCGCCGAGCGACGGCCCGAGCGTGCGCGAGCTCGGGACGCGCTCGTCGTCCTCGCGCTCGTCCCAGATCTCGTCGAAGAGGTTGACGTTCACAGCCCCGGCCCCGCCGGCGCCGGCAGCGGGCTCGTCGGCAGGCCGGGCCGCGCGCCGCCCTCGTTGTAGACGGACGGCGCGACGTCGTTCGGGCCGTCCGCGTAGAAGAGGCTCGCGAGCCGCTGGACCTGCGGACGGCCGGGGCCGAGCTCGTACTGGCCGCCGCCGTACATCGCGATCCCGCGCGCCTCGCACGCCTCGATGCACTCGAGGAGGCCGCGCACCGTGCCGAACCGCGACGGCTTGATGTTGAGCCACCTCGGTGCGAGCGGGAGCGCGTCGAGGTCCGCGAGCGAGTGCACCGGCGCGTCGAAGCTCAGACGGTCGCGCGCCCCGTCGAGCGACTCGAGGAAGCCGTCGCCGAGCCACGCGTCCTCGATCACGACGTCGGGGAAGATCTCGACGACGGCGCGGTACTGCTCCGGGTCGGGATCGAGGTCGACGCTCGTGCCGCGGTAGTACGCCTTCAGGTCGAGCACACGGACGCGGTCGAGCGCGGCGAGCCGCTCCATCAGCGGACGGTCCCAGTCGGATTCGACGTCGAGCTTGAACTCCATCGCCGGGTACTCGGCGAGCCACGGGTCGATGTCCGCGCGCGTCGAGACGACGAACCGCACCGGCCGGTACGTGCGGCCGAGCACGTCGCCGAGCGAACGGCCGCCCTGGCGCAGCGCAAGGTCGAGTGCCGCGCTGTCGAACGCCCAGCGGCGGTGATCCCGCGACCCGTGCGCCTCCGGGTCGCCGTGCCAGAGCTCGAGCCCGTCGAGCCGCGCGGAGAGCTCGGCGAGCGTCCACTCGCCGTCGACCGGAAGCTCGGACGGCATGTGGTCGTGATCCGGCGCGGTGTACGTCACGTCCTCGCCCTGCCCGGTCGCGCCGCCGCCGTGGAAGAGCACCGTCGTCGTCACGCGCGTCCAGCCGCTCGCGGTCGCGAGCTCGCGCCGCTCGAGCGACATCCCGTCGACGGTGACGGGGAGCGAGGCCAGCGCGTCCCAGAGCGGCATGACGGCGAGCGTATACGCGGAGGGCCGCGCTGGGCGGCCCTCCGCGGTGTCGCGACTCAGCAGGCAGTCGCGACGACGGTCCCCCAGCCCGCGATGAGCGGGTGGAAGCCGCCGGTGTGCACGACGACGATCCGCGCGGTGTTGCCGTGGATCGTCGAGCCGCTGCGCGTCACCTTGCTCGTGACGATCACGGCAGTCCACGCCGGGACTTTCTTCGCGACGTGGTCGAACAGCGGCGACGCCGTCCAGCTCGTGCCGCACGCCGGCGCCGTCGTCGACGCGAACCCGAAGAAGCTCGGCGGCGCGAAGCCGCTGCTCGTCGGGTTCATGAGCCACCAGAGCGGGCTCCAGAAGACGACGTCGTGCGCGGCCACGAGGTCGCCCACGACGAACGTCCCGCCCGCCGGCAGCGCGTAGAGCACGACCGGTGCGCTCGCGGGCCCGGCTGCGCCGTAGAGCGCGTCGCCCGCGAACGACACGGTCGCGCTCGACGGCCCGAGCGGAGCCGACGACGCGTCGATCGTGCAGCGCGCGACGCCGGTCGCGTCCGTCGTCGCCGTGCACGAGCTCGTGCCGAGCGCGATCGTCAGCGCGTGGCCGGCGAGCCGCGCCGACGCCGGATCGAGCGCGTCGACGAGCGTCGCGGCGACATGTGCCGAGGATCCCTCGAGCCCGGCCGGGCCGGAGTATGCGATCGTCGCCGGCCGGGGGCCGACCGTCACGGTCGCCGTGTCCATGCCGACCCCGTCGTCCTTGTCCTTCGCGGTCAGCGTCGCGGTGAACGTGCCCGGGTCGGCGTAGACGTGGGACACGACGAGCCCGGTTGCGGACGAGCCGTCCCCGAAGTCCCAGCTCGCCGTGAATCCGGCGTTCGTATCCGCAGCGCTCGGGTCGGTGGCGACTCCGCCGAGACTGACCGGCACGCCCCACGTCGCGTCGAGATCCGCGCCGGCATTCACGGTCGGCGGGGCGTTCTGGATCCCGACGTCGGCCGTCGCCGTCGCGGTGCCGCCGTTGGCGTCGTCGGCCGTCACGGTCACGTGCGCCGTGGCCGGCCCGTCGTCGGCGACGAGAGTCGCGGACGAGCCGCTCGGCGTGAGCGTGCCGACGTCGGTCGTCCACGTGTACGTGAGGGCATTGCCGTCGACGTCGGCGCCGTGGGCCGTCAGCGTCGCGGGCGAGCCCTCGGCAACCGGAGCGACCGCGTCGAGCGCGACCGTCGGCGCGTCGTTCACGGGCGTGACCGCGATCTGCACGGTCGCGACGTTCGACGTCACGAGCCCGTCGAACACCGTGTACGTGAACGAGTCGGCGCCGTTGTAGTCCTGCGCCGGCGCGTACGTCTGCTGCGTGCCGGTGGCGTCCGCGGTGAGCGTCCCGTGTTGCGGCGGTGTGACGATCGTGTAGGTCAGCGTGCCGATGCCGGTCGACGTGAGCGGGATCGCGAGCGGCGTGTCCTCCGCCGTCGACACCGCCAGGTCGGAGACCGACGGGATCCACGCGCCGAACACCTGCCAGCCGAGGTTGAACGCCGCCCCGGCGATGTCGGTCGCGCAGAGGCTCCCGTCGGCTCCGCACGCCGCCGACCCCGGATCCTCGGTCGTCGTGTCGCTGTCGTGGATCGCGGCGGCGATCCGGTCGAGCAACTCGGCCGACTGCGCGGTGAACTGCGGGCCCGTCAGGCCGAGCTCGGCGAGATTCTGCGGCGACCAGGAGAAGCCGAACGCGTCGGCGCTCCGCCACGGCGCCCGGCCCTGGTAGTTGCGCAAGGCGTACACCTGCGACGACACGTACGCCTTCATCTGGTCGATCGGCGCCAGCGTGTAGCCGAAGGCGGACTTCCACGCCCAGGATGCGTTGGCGAGCGGCGCGTCCGTCCCCTCGAGCGTCGCCGTCATGTCGGCGTTCGCGGCCGGCGCGACCTGCGACACGATGCTCACGTGCTCGATGTAGTCGACGAGGCGATCGCGCCGCGTCGCGTTGTCGGTGCCCGGGACGGCCCAGGTGCGCATGTCGCCGAACACCTCCTGCGACCAGAACCGGACGTACTGGCTCACGTCGCTCCAGAAGCCCGCATCCTGGAGCCACGCCTCGAGGTTCTGCCGGTACACCGCAAGGTAGGCCGCCGACTGGCCCATTCCGGCGGTCCAGACGACGCCTTGGACGAACGGCCCGTTCCCGCCTGCGGTCGCGAGGCCACGCATGAAGTCGCGCATGTTCGCGCGGGCCTTGCCGGTTCCCTGCCGGACCGCCGAGCTGAGCTCGTTGAGCCCCCAGATGTCGCCTGCGTTCACGTCGTAGCCGGCGGCGATCATCCGGTTGCGGAACTCGACCCCAGCGTCGTACCAGGTGCCGTTCCCCGCGTTCACCCACGTCGTCCAGCCGGCGACGTTGGCTTCCGCGATCGCGTGCATCTGCGGGCCGAGCGCGCGAATCGTCGCCGCCTGACCGGGCCTGGGCTTCGAGTGGTCCGCCGCGAGCGACGGGATGGACACGTAGTACTCGGCGCACGGCGACGGGTTCGCGCGGAGCTTCTGCGCGACCCGGATCCAGTCGCTCTCGGTGTAGAAGACGGCGTCGAGTGGACGGCACGCCGCTGCGGCGCGCGCGGTCACCCGCGGCATCGGGGGCGGCGTGAAGTTTGCGCTCCACTCCGGGTCGAGCGAGGGGACGACAGGCGTCGTCGACTCGCACTCGGCCGCGGAGATGGAGATCGGATCTGGAGCCGGGCACCCCGGTTGGTCCGTCGCCGCCGTGCCTGCCGGAATGACAAGGACAACTGCGGCAGCGACCGCCAGCAATGCCGGGGCGCGCACGACCCAAGGCCGGTGAACAATCATGATCACCACTCCTCAATGGTCGAACGAGGAATGCTAGGACGGCGACACGGACGCGGCGTCACGGAATCCCCGGATCCCGTCGGCGGCATACTGCGGTCCGTGAGAACCGCACTCCTCTGTGCGGCGGTCGCCGTACTCGTGCTCGCCGCCGGTGCCGCGGCGGCGCTGCCGCGGCCCGGCGTCCTCGTCCCGGCGACCTCGCTCGGCGGCGTGCGGCTCGGCGAGCCGGCGGCGCAGGTGCGCGCGGCGCTCGGCGCGCACGGCGTCTGCCGCGGCTGCCTGCTTCCGACGTGGTACTTCACGTACCGCCGGTTCGACCAGCACGGGCTCGGCGTCGAGCTCGTCGGCGGCCGCGTCTCGGCCGTCTACACGCTGTGGCAGCCGCACGGGTGGAGGACGCCGGGAGGCCTCGTGCTCGGCACGACGCAGAGCCAGGTGACCGCGCAGCTCGGGACGCTCCTGCCGGTCGCGTGCGCCGGCTACTCCGCGCTCGTCAGCGACGCGCGCGGCGCGCGCACGGCGTACTACATCCGCAACGGCCGGCTCTGGGGCTTCGGCCTCTTGCGCGCGAAGTCGGATCCGTGCCGGTGATCGAGCTCGCGGACGTCGAGGCGGCGGCGCGCCGCCTCGACGGCGTCGCGAACCGCACGCCGGTCGTCACG